>Ga0209211_10012288_pt1 | contig 10798 bp, 8 predicted proteins | sample RifGroA2_FD_183992 | JGI IMG/M metagenome (GOLD analysis project Ga0209211, IMG submission 183992) | Groundwater microbial communities from Rifle, Colorado, USA - Groundwater A2 (SPAdes) (version 2) | ecosystem: Environmental > Aquatic > Deep subsurface > Groundwater | place: Rifle, Colorado...
TTGGAACTTTGAACTTGGAACTTTGAGCTTTGAACTTGGAACTTGGAATTTGGAACTTGGAACTTGTACTTGGAATTTGCGAAAGTGAGACTGTGGGAAAGTGAGACGATGCTACAATGTGCTGATTCTCATTTTCTCACATTCTTTTTCTTGGAACTTGAAATTTGCAAAAGTGAGACAATGGGAAGGTGAGACGGTGAGTTAATGTGCTGATTCTCACTTTCTCTTCGACTCACTTTCTCACTTTCTTCTTCTTGGAATTTGGAACTTGGAACTTGTACTTGGAATTTGCGAAAGTGAGACTGTGGGAAAGTGAGACGATGCTACAATGTGCTGATTCTCAATTTTTCATATTTTTTTTCTTGGAACTTGAAATTTGCGAAAGTGAGACTGTGGGAAAGTGAGACGATGCTACAATGTGCTGATTTTCAATTTCTCACATTCTTTTTCTTGGAACTTGAAATTTGCAAAAGTGAGACAATGGGAAGGTGAGACGGTGAGATAATGTGCTGATTCTCACTTTCTCTTCGACTCACTTTCTCACTTTCTTCTTCTTGGAATTTGGAACTTGGAACTTGGAACTTGGAGCTACTCCTTAATATGCCGTAAATAATACTCTTCGCTTATATTTTGTTTTGGCAATGGTGGTTTTTCAACAAAAAAGAAAATTCCCCCCCAACTATGGATCGTTTTTGAATATATTGTAAAGTTTCCATTGTCGTTATAAATCACTTTATAGGTTTTTTTGTTTGAATCTTCAATAACTTCTTCAGTACGAGATTTAGGATATTTCTCATTTAGCTCTTTAAGAATAATTTCTGTGTTTGGTTTTTCGACTTTTGGTTCATTAACGATTGTTTTTTCTACAGGTTTAGTTGTTGCCTTTGTTTCAGGTTTTACTTCAATTTCAACTTTTGTTTCCTTAATCGGCTCTTCAATAGGTTCTTCTGTGATTTTTGTTTCGGCAATAACTTCATGTTTTTCTTCCTTTATTGGCTCAATGTTTTCAATTTCAGTTTCTTTAACTAAAGACTTAACTTCTTCTTTGACAACTGGTTTCTCTTCAACTTTTTCTTCTTTAACTGGAACAGCTTGAGCAATTTCTGTTTTAGGTTCTTTAACTGGTTCAGTTTTGACGACTGGATTTTTTTCTGATTCAATTCTGTTTTTTTCAATAAACAAAGCCACTTCATCTACTTTTGGCTCTTCGAATATTTTTCTTGCTTCAAAAACTTGTTTATTTAGAATTTTATCAAATTCAACTTCGTTCTGACTTAATTCAACTTCTGAAATTAAAGCAATTGCTTGCTCCTTATTTTCAACTATTTTATTATTAATAAATAATGTGTAAACGTCTTCAATCCTAAATCGTGCAAAGCTTTCAGCAGGATTAATTTTCAGTACTTTTCGATACCAAACAACAGCTTCAGCATATTTTTTTTCTTTATAAAGTTCATTTGCCTTATTTAGAATTTTTTTATCGTCGTCAATTTTTTTTGGAGAATCAGATGTTAATTTAAAAGCATCGGGATTTGAAAAATCAAGACTATCAATATTTTGTGCGATAGATAATGTTGTAAATCCAATAAAAAAAGAAATTATTAATATTCGCATAATCAATTAATTTGTGTGCCAAAATTACAAATTTTATTCCATACATTAATACTCAGATGAAACGCCCATGATTAATAATAAACACACGACTTGTTCCGATAAAATCGAAAAGGGAATGATTATAAGGAGAAGACTAGCCACAGATTACACAAATTTTACTCATAAATCGCATATTTTTAAGGCATTTTCCGAAATAAATTCGGGACGACTTGTTCCGATTCATCGGAATGCTGTGAGTCGCTTCGCTATGTTCACAGATTTAAAACAACCAAAGGTTGTTTTATTTGTGCTAATTCAAAAAAATCTGTGAAACAAATTTGTGTAAATTCGTGCAATCTGTGGCAAAAAAAATAATCTATTCAAAATCATATAAATATAAATTAATAAACACATGGAAATCATGATGGTTTAATAATATAATTATTCAATTGTTAAGGTGTATAAATTAGGTGTTTGGGATAAATTTATTTATAATTTATGGAATTCAAAAGCTATTTGTATCTAATAGTAAAAGCGAATTATTAATTTAAATTAAATAGCCATGAAAACAATCGTTTATTTATTAATCTGCATCGTAGTGCCAATTTTTTGTTATTCAAATAATGAAAAAGTACTAAATTCAACTGTGAAAAATGTTACTGTATTTTTGAATTCTGCTCAAGTAAATCGTAGTGCTAACTTTAGCCTTGATGCTGGAACAACAGATTTGATTTTTGAAGGAATTTCTCCATTCATTAATTCTAAAAGTATTCAAGTTAAAGGAACAGGAAAAATCACAATTATTGATGTTAAATACCGAATTTTACAGCCTGAGATTGAACTTCCCACATTTACTACTTTGCCTCCAAAAATCATTAACGATATTAAACTTTTGGAAGATTCTTTAAATGATTTATCGTTTGATATTGACGATATTTTGAACAAAAAAGAGGTGCTAAATCTTGAAAAAAATGTTTTGCTTCAGAATAAATTTATGAAAGGCTCTGTTGATACAATTCCCGAGTTAAAAGATGCAATGTCGTATTTAAGAAAACAGCTTAATGATATAAATGCTGAATTGAATAAGCTTAAACGTATTGAGTTTAAGTTAAATAGTAATAAATCTGAAATGCAACAGCGACTTAATACATTAAAAGCATACAATAATCAGAAAAATCCTGAAAAGTCAAAAGACGTAAAACATCAGGTTGTTGTTACAGTTTCTGTCGATGAACCTGTACAAGGGAAACTTAATATTAATTATATGGTTACTAACGCTGGATGGAATCCTGAATATGATATTAGAGCAGAAGGAACAGACAAGCCAGTTACTTTGGTTTACAAAGCAAATGTGTATCAAAATTCAGGTGAAAAATGGGAAAATGTTAAGTTAAAGTTATCTACAATTAATCCAAATCAGAGTTATGCAAAGCCAAATTTAGGTGTGCTTTATTTGAACTATTTGTATAACACTGTTGTATTAGCACAAAGTAGAAGAGAACAAATGAAAGAAGGAAATTATGCAGGATGTGTTTCTCAACCTGCTTATTTGGATGATGAATTAGAAAAGAATAAAATGAAAGATGTAATGGCAAATTATTCTTCAGATTATACACAAGCTCAACAAACAATGACAAATGTTGAATATGATATAAATCTTTCATATACTATACCTTCTGATGGACAGTATCATAAAGTTGCAGTTCAAAACTACGAATTAGCAACAGATTATTACCATTATCTTTTACCAAGAATTGACAAGCAAGCATATTTGGTTGCTAAGATTACCGATTGGGGCAAATTGGATTTGCTTGCAGCAAATGCAAATATTTACTTTGAAGGAACTTACGTTGGAGAAACTTCAATAAATCCTAGCATTTTACAAGATACTATGGAAATTTCATTAGGCAAGGACAGAGGTATTATTGTTGAAAGAGTTAAGGATAAGGATAATGTTAGAAATGAATTAATTGGCTCAAATGTCAAGAAGACTATTCAATATAATATTAAGCTGAAAAACAATAAGTTGCAATTATGCAATTTAGTAATTGAAGATCAAATTCCAATATCACAAAATAATGAAATAATAGTGAAAGATTTAGATTTGTCGAGTGCTGAGTATAATAAATTGAATGGAATTCTTACTTGGAAAGCTAAATTGAAATCTCAAGAATCAAAAACTATATCATTTTCTTATGAGATTGAATACAATAAAAATAAACAGTTAGCAAGTGCATTTTAAACTATGTTTTACATTTATAGAAAGACCACAATTTTAGTGGTCTTTTTTTATTTTCAACAATTATTACAACAACCATTCTAAAAAACATACGTCTTTCATAAAAAATGTGTAAAAAATATTAATGATTTAAAAATTGTTAATTATATTTACACCAATTAGAGTAAGCTACATAGATGCACTAATAGCTACATAGATGTTAATCAAATTGGACATTGAGCTTGTCGAAATGCCAACTTCGATTTGGACTAACTACAAAGATGTTAAAGATGCTACACAGATGCTTGTAACAGTTTATCACAATTATTATGAAAAGACAATTATTTTTAAACACTAGGTTTTTGCGTATTTACTTTTTAAGTTTATCGTTACTTTTTGTAACATCAATACTTAATGGTCAAATACTGACTTTTGAATTTGCAACTGCTACAGGGAGTGAAGTAACATATGCATCTAATTTTAATGATGCAAATTTAACTTCATCAGTAATTTCAAGAGGAACAGGTCTAACTGCTTCGGGTAATACTGGGAGATTTAATGCTATAGATTGGGCTACGACTTCAATTGCAAATGCTGTAAGTAATGACGATTATATGGAATTTACAATAACACCAAATACAGGTTATCAATTTGATGTAAGTTCAATTGTAATAAATGTTCAACGTTCAGCTTCAGGTCCAAGTGCTGTAGCTTTAAGAAGTTCAGTTAACAACTATACTACAAATTTAGATGCTGAATATGCTATAACAGATAATACGACTACTCAAATATTTACATTCACTTTTGCACAAGCTAATTCTAATGTTGCTGTTACTTATAGGTTTTATATGTATGCTGAAGCAACTACTGGCTCTGGTGGAATTGGAGATGGTGCTGGAGATGATATTATTGTAAATGGAACTGTATCTCCTTTTAATTGCAATGCTCCAGGTACTCAAGCATCAAATATTACATTTTCAAATGTTGCTCTTAACTCAATGACAGTGAATTGGACTATTGGTAATGGCATTTCAAGAGTAGTTAAAATGAATACAACTAATTCATTTACATCACCAGTTGATGGAACAACATACACAGGAAACCCAATTTATAGTGGAGCAGGAGAGCAAACAATATATGTTGGAACAGGCAATACTGTTAATGTTACAGGATTATCTTCAAATCAGAATTACTACTTTAGAGTATATGAGTCCAATTGTACAGGTGGAGCTATTGTTTATCAAACATCAACAGAAACTAATAATCCAAATAATCAAACAACATTATCACCATGTAATAGTGCTACAACACAGGCAAGTAATATTACATTTCCTAGTGTATTATCAACATCGGTAAATGTATCATGGACAAATGGAAATGGCGATTACAGAATTGTTGTTGCGAAACAAGGAAGTGCTGTAACTGCCACTCCAACTAACGGAACAACATATACAGCTAGTTCGAATTTTGGAGCTGGAACTGCAATTGCTGCAAATGAATTTGTAGTTTATAATGGCTCGGGAAATTCTGTGACAGTTTCAAATTTGACTGTTAATACTAATTATCATTTTGCAGTTTTTGAATTTTGTGCTCCTTCAGGTAATGGCAGTGAAAGTTATTTAACCTCAAATCCTCCATCTAACAGTATTACAACAGTAAATAATATTCCAACAAAATGTTTTGAAATTGAAAGCATATTAGTTGATGCTTGTGCAAGGGAAGCGATTGGATTCAAGGAAGGTCCAAATGAAATGGTTAGATTTAAAGTTGGAGGTTCAGATTTAGACTATACAAATTTGTCAGTAATATGGCCAAATAGTACATGGAATGGAATATGTCAAAATGCTTCAACTGCAGAGATAACAAGTTTGCTAAATGCTACAATTCAAAGCTGTGGTCATTTAATTGAACCTACTTCGAACATTCTACCTGCTGGAGCAAATATTCTTTTAATTACCAGTTCTGATACATTAATAAACTCTGTTAGGTATTTTGATATATTAGGAAACTCTTTTCAATATTTATCTGATACACTTTATGTGATTTATCAATGTTCAAATTTAACAGGAAATTATGCTTCAGGACATTTCGCAAATACAGGTACTGGAATTAGAACATTAGAAATGACTTTTTCTGGTGCTGGAGGTTGTACTGAATCAGTTTCTTATGATAGAGCACTTTTACAAGGTGGTGATGGCGATAGAGTTGATTATGACTGGGATAATACTGCACATTATGTTAATGATGGTTGTCAAGCTCCATTTGAGCCTGCTGGAGTTACAGCTATAAATGTCAATAGTATAACAGATATTTGTATTGGAGAAAGTTTGTTTTTAGATGGAACTGCTGTGGGAAATTATACCAATCTATATTGGTCGGGTGGAGCAGGTACTTTTTCATCACCATCTACATTATCAACTACATATTCTCCAGCACAGGGAGAATCTGGTACAGTTTTATTATTTTTAAATGCTGAATCTGGTTCTTGTGGTTCTGTTAAAGATACAGTTGAAATAAATATTCATCCTTTACCAACTCCAACAATCTCAAATGATACAACAATTTGTAGTGGTTTTTCAGCTTCATTGACTGCTGGAGGTGGTTCAACTTATGCATGGTCAAATGGTTTGCCTTCAAATGCTACTGTGAGTGTAAGTCCAACTGATACAATTACCTATAATGTTACAGTTACTTCTGCTTATGGTTGTAAATCAGATACAAGTGTAACAGTTAGTGTTAATCCAAATCCAACTGTTACAGCAACTTCAGATGCTACCAACGATACTATTTGTAAGGGAAGTAATGTAACGCTATCAGGCTTTGGAGCAAATACATATCTATGGAATAATGGAGTGAATAATGGAAATGCCTTTGCTCCTTTATCAACAACAACATATACTGTAACAGGAACAGACTTAAATGGTTGTAAGGATACTTACCAAATTACAGTTACAGTTAATGAACCAATAGCAGATGCAGGTACTAATCAGTCAATTTATACAAATACAAATACTAGTTTATCAGGAGGTGCAGGTAATAGCACTGGACCTTATTCATATTCTTGGTCTCCTACAAATTTATTAGTTGATCCAAATGTTCAAAATCCTACAACTGTAAATTTAACTAATACAACAACTTTTACACTGACAATAACAGATTCTTTTGGGTGTACAGATACAGCACAGGTAACTATTGATGTTACTGGTGGAAATCTAAGTATTACAACTATTGCAAGTACCGCAATTTGTGTTGGAGATTCAATTAATTTGACCTCAAATCCTTCAGGAGGAACTGGAAGTAATACATATTCGTGGGCTTCAGTTCCACCTGGTTTTTCTTCTACTTCACAAAGTCCACAAAATGTAAAGCCTACTGTAACAACTACATATACTGTAGTAGTTACAGATGCTGGAGGTATAACTGCATCAGCAAATACAACAATTAATATTAATCAGTTACCAACGGTTACTGCTTCCTCAAACGATGCAGATAGTACAATTTGTAATGGCTCACAAATTACATTAAATGGGGGCGGTAGTGCAACTTCGTTTATTTGGGATAATGGTGCTTCAAATAACTCTGCATTTACTCCTTCCTTAGGTGTTACAACATATACTGTTACTGGTACAGATGTTAATGGTTGTAAAAATGTATCAACAATTGCAATAACAGTTAATGCTTTACCATTAGTTACTGCGACTGCTTATGATAATGATACTATTTGTGAAGGTGATGCAATCACATTAAAAGGCTCAGGCACATCTGGGAATGTGTATTCTTGGAGTAATGGCGTAACTGATAATCTGTCATTTGTACCAACTGCAACCCAAACATATACTGTTACAGCTACGGGTTCAAATACATGTATAAATACAGCTCAAATTACTGTAACTGTGAATGAAAAGCCAATACTTTCAACAGATTCAACGCAAACTGGTTGTAATCAATCAAATGGCTCTGCAATTGTATTAGCAAGTGGTGGTTCAGGTGATTATACTTATTTATGGAGTACAAATGCTGGTTCTCAAACTTTAAATGTAGCAAGTAATTTAGGGCTTGGAACTTATTATGTTACAGTTTCTGATTCTAATTTTAATTGTTTTTCAGTTGCAACTGTTAATGTTACTGAAATTGGAGCTCCAACAGTTGTTATTACTTCATCTGATACTGATAATCAAATTTGTAATGGTGAATCTGTTACACTTTACGCATCTGGGGCAACTTCTTATTCATGGTCAACAAATCCTATTATTGTTAGCCCACAAAACGATTCAATATTTTCAGTTATAGGCACAACTGCAGGATGTGCAGGTTCAGATAGTGAAACTATTACTGTTCATGACAAACCAACTGTAACAGCAAGCTCAGATGATGCAGATAATACTATTTGCGAAGGCGACCCAATAACATTATCAGGAAACTCTACTTCAAATTGTAATTACTCTTGGAGCGATGCTAGTATTACAGACGGTGTAGCATTTTCACCTTTAGTGGGCAATTATACATTTACAGTTACTGGTACTGATGTTAATACAACTTGTTTTGGAACAGCTACAATTCCAATTACAGTGAATCAAATACCAAATGTTGTTGCAAATTCTACTAGTAATGAATTATGTTCTGGAGAGCAAATTACTTTGACAGGTTCAGGAGCAGTTACGTATATTTGGGATAATGGTATAAATGATGGGGATGTTATAACCCCTTCTTTAGGTTCAACAACTTATTCTGTTACAGGAACAGATTTAATTGGCTGTAGTAAAACGGCTGAAACAACAGTTAATGTTAGTCAAGTTCCAACTGTGAATTTAGAGAATCCTTATCCTTTCTGTGAAGGAGATAGTATTCCGCTACTAGCTGGTCCAGCAAACGTTTATAATTATATATGGAGTACAAATGAAACAACATCAGTGATTTATGTGCACTCGGCTGATAATTATTCAGTTACTGTTTCAAATAATTGTGGTTCTGTAGATGCTAATGTGGATGTTGTTGTGAATGATAATCCAATAATCAATTTGCCAACAGATACTACAAATGCTGCTGGAAATTTAACAGTTATATTAAATGCAGGTTCATTTGCTGACTATGAATGGTCAAATTCGGCTATCACTCAATCTATTGAAGTTAATTCATCAGGAACATATTATGTTACTGTAACTGATGCAAATGGATGTAAAAGTTCAAAAGCTGTTGTAGTAGTGATTTCAGAGTTTACAATTCATATTTATAACACAATTACACCTAATGGCGATGCAGTTAATGATAAATGGATTATTGAAAATATTGAATTATTTCCAAAATCTGAAGTAATGATTTTTAATAGAAGTGGAAATAAAGTTTACGAAACTACAAGATATAATAACGAAAAAAACTTCTGGGATGGCAAGTATAATGGAAAGGATTTGCCTGCCGCCAGCTATTATTATATTATTGATTTAGGCGAAGGTTCAAAAATTTATAAAGGACATGTATCTATTGTGAGATAGTTTTAGAATTTACGAATTATTGAATACGGCTACAATGAATAATATTATAAATAACAAGTTGGGAACGAACGGTTTTATAGATAAAAATATAATTGTGTTCAAATACAGCACAATGCAAAAGTCGTTTTGCATATCTTTCATGTCTGCATATAGGAAATTTTTCAGGAATAAATCCAAGCGAATTTCCGAATTGATAAAGTCTTTCAGCAAAATTCAAAGCAGTTTCAGGATAACCCATTTCATTGATATACATCATTATCCGATAAATCTGTTTATCTGCTTTAGGTTTATAAACTACTTTAAGTTTTTTTTCTGCCATGCTTTAAACTGTTTAAAATTATTTTCTTTTGATTCTTCCGCAGAAATAGATATACCTTGTTCGCATTCATCAAGCATAAGCTCAATTTCTTCATCAGTTGCAGGTCTCCCTGGAAGAATCCAATCTTCATCTGTTAAAGTTTTTTGTTTTGCAATAGAGGAGTTCTGTTTATTTTTCTTTTCGGGTTTCCATGTTACAGCTGTAACAAAATTAAGATTTCTGAGCATGGCTGCCAGCATCTTAGCATTTGCATTATCGTTGGTTTCTACAATTAGTGTCATGTCATAAAAATTAATGTAATACAAAAATATAAAATAAATTTGAAAATTATTAATTTAAAGTTCAATATGGATTTACAAACAAAAAAGATAAATTTAATTCATGAGTTTCTCAGAATTAACAATGAAGGTTTAATTAATAAATTAGATAAGTTTTTGCATATCGAAAAAAAGAAAATTTATGAAAAGGATTTGAAGCCCATGACAATTGAAAAATTTAATTTAATGATAGACCAAGCGGAAGATGATATTGATAATGGGAGAGTGGTTGAAGCAAAAAATTTGAGAAAAGATATTGATAAATGGAAGTGAAAATTTTTTGGACTGAGTTTGCCATTACTCAGCTTGACCAAATATTCGATTTTTATAAGTATAGAGCTAATATTGATTTAGCAAAAAAAATTGTATTGCAAATAGTTGACAGAACATTGGAGCTTAAAAATAATCCTTTGATGGGTACAATTGAAATGCTTCTTACAAATAGAAAAAGAGAATATAGATATTTAGTTGAAGGAAATTATAAAATTATTTATTGTTTTGATGAGAATCATATAAAAATAAGCTCTGTTTTTGATTGCAGATTAAATCCAAATAAAATTAAAAAGGGTATTAAATAATACAAGTAACAAAATATTTTAAACAGTCAGTTTATGAGAAAATATATATTAGCATTACTTTTTGTAAGTACAATCAGCCTAAGTTTTGCACAGCAACTTCCACAATATAGTTTACATAATATGGACCAAATTGTATATAATCCTGCAATTGTTGGTTCAAATAGTTATCCCGAAATTAAACTTCACCATCGTAGTCAGTGGGTTGGATATAGCGGTGCGCCTATGACTAGCTTAATAAGCTATCATAACAGTCTGAATAATAGAGGAACATCAGGAATTGGAGG
>Ga0209211_10012292_pt1 | contig 10794 bp, 8 predicted proteins | sample RifGroA2_FD_183992 | JGI IMG/M metagenome (GOLD analysis project Ga0209211, IMG submission 183992) | Groundwater microbial communities from Rifle, Colorado, USA - Groundwater A2 (SPAdes) (version 2) | ecosystem: Environmental > Aquatic > Deep subsurface > Groundwater | place: Rifle, Colorado...
GCAAAAAATGTTCCATTTTTTTGCCTATTCGCCAAAATTTCCGGCATTGGTCGCGTCCATGATAATTTTGGTTGTGGGTGCGGGACTAACAGGTGTTTACGCTTATGTTAGCCCTGAAGTGAACGAAGGAGATAATTTGTATTCTTTAAAAAGAGCCATTGAAAACATGGAATATAGTTTGACATTCAATGAAAAAACAAAAGTTGAAAAAAACCTGCGTTTTGCCGAAAAAAGAAAACAAGAAATAATTGTAAAATATAATGAAAGTGGAGAAATCAATCAGAATGCTTTAAAAGAAATAGTAAACAACATGAACAAAGCAAATGAAGAATATAATTTAATTCAAACATCCGAGCAAAAAGGTTTAATCCAAGAAAAAATTACCCAATCATCAACAGAAATGATCTCGCAGTTATCAAAAATAGTTCAGGAAGTGGAAGAAAAAAGAGTAAAAGTGAAAAAAATAATTCCAAAAGAAAAAACAGATGACGTTATAGATCCCAATGATAGCTCCGATCTTGACCAAACATATTTTGAAGAACCGGAAACTCCGGATCCGGAAATTGAAAATATTAAAAAATCTTTAGAGCAGATTGAGAAAAAAAGCACCAGCATAATACCCTGTCAAAATGATTGTAATATAGATCAAAAAAAATGTTTCGGTAATGAAATAAAAGAATGTGGAAATTTTGATCAAGACATTTGTTTGGAATTCGGCGGAATATTTGAAACATGCGGCCAAAATCAGATTTGTGAAAATGGAGCATGTATAAACCTTTGCACCGACCAATGTTCTGAAAACGAAAGAAAATGCGATGGTAACGCCACTTATAAAATTTGCGGCAATTTCAATAATGAAAATTGTCTTGGGTGGAGCGAAAATATCACTTGCCCTGAAAACACGGTTTGCAATCAAGGAGCATGTGTTGAAAAAAAGATCGAAAAACCCGCTAAGCGAATAGAAAACTCGGGATGTACAAACGAATGCGAAGGCGAGGGCAATCGCTCATGTGTGGATAATAATTACGCAATTTGTGGAAATTATGATTCAGATAATTGTTTGGAATTGGGCGAACCAATCCCTTGCCCCTTTAATACAACATGTTCAAAGGAAAACGGAATTTGTGTTTCAGGTATTCAGGAACCCATAATCAATAATGATATTAATAATACTAATAATTCAGATTGCACAAATGAATGTGGTACTGAATTTGAACGTCAATGCTTAGGAAACGGATTTCAGGTCTGCGGCAATTACGATTCAGATACCTGTCTTGAATTCGGCGAAGTAAATGAATGCGCATCAGGATACTCCTGTGAAAATGGCGCTTGTACTTAGAGGTAAAATCGCGATAATAAAAATTGGCTTAATAAAAGAAGTTTTTTATATATTCAATATAAAAGGCTACTTGAAAATATTTAGAAAATAAATCAATCTAAGTTTTTGTTCATTAAATAACCTGATATCAGATAGAAAAGCTAATAGATATAAAATGAAACGCAAATTTCATTCCTTCGTTATACCTTCATAAGCTTTTACATCTTAACCCATGCTTATATGAACAAATTGTATAGAAGCTTAGCTTCACTCTTGTTGGTATTCACGGTCATTGGAGGGGCTGTTGGAGTACCATCTGCTGAAGCTGCTGTCGGATCTGTAAAAATCGCGCCTGCGACAGAATCCGGTTCCACTAATATCCCCGCAGGTGCAGTCAAAGCTGAATTGGCTAGTTTTGTCGTGACTAATTATAGTTCCGATAACATTAATTTTGACAAAATCAGCTTTAATCTCCGAAAAGATGTCGAAAATAGTATAAATATCCAAAATCTTGGAAATTTTATATTAGAAAACGCGACTTACAACGAAGAGGTCGATACCTCTGTAGTTGAAGGTAATAAAGTGACTTTTGAATCCAATTTTCATATTGAACCTTTCAAAAAAGTTACTTTAAAACTTTTTTCCGATGTTGCCAAACATCCAAAAACCGGAGAAAAGATTTCTTTTTATATAAATACTGATGAAGTATTTGTATATGATGAAGAAAATGAACGCTTACCTGTAAATTCAAACGGTAATCCTTCAATAATATATTCTGAAACAAAAGAAATTGTAAAAACTCAGTTAAAAGTATCTTCTCCCGTCTATACTCAGGAAATTAGAGAAATACCGAAAGGATCGACTAAAGTTGAATTCCTCCAAGTTAACTTCTCTTCATATATAAACGAAGATATTTTGCTTAAAAAAATAGTTTTCACAAAGAATGGAAGTGGAGAAACCGCTTTTAAAGGTATGGAAAAACTATCAATCTTTAGAGTGGAAAATGGTAAAAAGGTCTTCTTTGCTGAAGGAAAAAAAATAAATGAGAGCGATTCAAAAGTGGTCTTCTCGGATTTAAATGTGATTATCAAACCTAATCAAACCCTTGCCATGAAACTTCAAGGAGATGTGGCTGATAATGCGAAAGTTGGAGAAAGCTTCCATTTCACAGTTGAAACGTTCAAAGACATTTACGTTGAGGATCAATCCGGAAATCCGATTTATTCTTACAATTTTACAAAACCTGTAGGTCCTACATTTGAAATCACAGAAGATGCTTTTTCAAAAGCATCCGTATTACTCGATGAAAGTAATCCTGAAGAGAAAAACGTAATGCCCGGAGAAAAAGATGAATTCTTAGCTTTCAATATTGGTGCTACTTGTCAGACTGATTTGAAATTAAGAAAAATCCAAATTAATAAAAAAGGCACATTGCCTTATGAAACTATTTCAGGAATTGCCTTGTACGATGTGGAAAACAATAAATATTATAGTCCTGTATCAATTTCAGGAAACATTATTAAATTTGAACCTAATTTATTATTGGAAAAATGTAAAACCAAATTATTCAATATAGTTGCCAAAGTGGATGCTGAAGCCCAAGAAGGTAAAACATTAGGCTTCGATATTCCTTATACTCAAGATGAAATAATAATTACAGGCAGCGCCAATAATTACCCTGTAAAAATTGAAGGAACTTTCCCGATAGTTGGTAATCTAATGATGGTTTCAAAAGAAATTAAAAAACCTGATTTGGTGATTAAAGATCTTTTATTTGAAGGATCAAAATATTATCCAAAATACAGCACGGAAAAAGATAATATAAACTACTATATTTCAGATGACGAAATCGATGAATCTTCTGAAGAATATAAAGAAGTATACAAAAATACGGAAGAAGACAAAAAGGATCCAAAATACATCAGATCTTTAGTATGTAATATCGGCGATGCTGATTTAGTAAAGACTGATGTTACAGTAAAATATAAGCTTGAAGAAAAAGAAAAATCTCACACATGGAAAAATTTAAATTTAAAGAAAGATGAATGTAAAAAAGATTTTAGTATCCAACCTCAAGATTTAGGTATTACTGAAACCGGCTATTACACTATCTTGGCTAAAGTTGATCCGGAAAATAAAGTTACCGAGAAGAATGAAGAAAATAATATAATTAAAGAGAAATTAAAAATTGAAGTTTATGAAGAAGATGAAGATGATGAAGACAATGATAATTACCACAAAAAAGTGGATCTAAAAATCAAAGATTTACTATTCAAAAAATCTTATGATAAAAAAGATCCTAAGCAGGAAATTATCGCAGTAGTATGTAACCTCGGTAAAAAAGATATGGAAAAAACCGATGTCGCGTTAAAATATGCTTTCGATAAAAAAGAAAAAACAATAACTTGGAAAAGTTTTGAATTAAAAAAAGATGAGTGTAAAGAAGGATTCAAAATTGAACCGAAAGAATTAGGCATCAAACAATCCGGATATTATAACATTTGGACTAAAATAGATTCAGAGGACAAGGTTGATGAAGTTAATGAAATGAATAATCATTACAGTGAAAAGTTATATATCAACCTCAAATCGGATAAATACGACGATGATAAAAAGGATGACAAAAACGACAAGGATGATAAATACGACGATGATAAAAAGGATGACAAAAACGACAAGGATGATAAATACGACGATGATAAAAAGGATGACAAAAACGACAAGGATGATAAATACGATGATGATAAAAAAGATGACAAAGACGACAAGGATGATAAATACGATGATGATAAAAAAGATGACAAAAACGACAAGGATGATAAATACGATGATGATAAAAAAGATGACAAAAACGACAAGGATGATAAATACGATGACGAGGATAAATACGATGATGATAAAGATGATAAATACGACGACCCTTACGATGACGAAGATAAATACGATGACTATGATAAAAAAGACACTGTTCCTCCTGCCGGCTATGAAGAAAAAGTTATAACAGCTTTAAAAAATCCATTCCCTGACACGGATTTGAATACATTGTTAGGTCAAGCTGCCGCTGAATTATATAGAAGAGCGATAGTTGGTGGATTCCCTGACGGAGAATTTAAAGGAGACAGAATGGTAAATAGAGCGGAAGCAGCTAAATTTCTATTAAGATCCAAATATGAAAATATTTCGGATTACAAAAATAACGGCATATTCCCTGATGTTTTAGAAGGAGAATGGTACGTTAAATATGTGGTTTACGCCGCTAAATTGGGAATCATAAAAGGTTATCCGGATAAAATGTTTAGACCGGAAAAAAATGTTATCACTGTAGAATTCCTAAAAATGCTTACATTAACATTCAAATTGGAAAAGAATTTAGATCATGATTATAAGGATGTTGATGAGGATGAATGGTATGCGCAGTACGTTGGTATTGCCAAAAAATACGATTTATTCCCAAACAGAAAAAACAACCTATATCCTGAAAAAGCATTAACACGCAGCGAAGTTGCCATAGCTATCTATCAATATTTAAAAAATAGATAGAAAAAAAGTTAAAAGCTGATTTTAACATAATTTAAAGAAGACCCTTAAAAAGGTCTTCTTTAAGTTCTCCTAAAAAAGTTTTCACTAAAAATAAAACTAATGCTAATATTAAAAATAAGAAAATTTATAAAATAACTACAAATATGAAAAATCTAAAAATTCTATTTTTTGCGGGTTTGATTCTCGGCTTCGTTCTCGGAACTCTTGCAAATTCTGAATATTTACGAAATATAAAAGCCTCTTTATTTGATTGGGATAACAATATAATAAATGCCAACGAAACTATCCAAACTGCGGAAGAATCAAAAAACTTGATAGCGGTAATGGACGATTTGGGAATTAAGCAAACATACTTAAGTGGAGCGCCAAAAGAAATAATTAGCTTTAAAGATGAAAAAGGTTTTTCAAATTATAATGAAAATAATCAGGAAATATTAAAAGCAGTGAAAAATTATCCGGATAGATTTAAAGCTTTTTGTGTTATTAATACCGCAGATGAGAATAAATTGACTAAAGTACAAGAATGTATTGCGCAAGGCGGTTCCGGAATAAGATTATATTCAGGCCAAGAATTTTTCTATCAAGAACAATATCCTTTAGATGAGGAAAGCATGAAATATGTTTATAAATATGCTGAAGAACAAGGATTGCCAATATTTTTCCATGTGAATTTACATAACTACAAAGATCAATTTATAAAAGTGCTTGATCAATTCCCAAAATTAAAAATTGTCTGTTCCCAGTTTTGCGTTTACACAACAGAATTGCAAGAATTGGGCGAAATGCTCACAAAATATCCAAACCTTTATGTCGATACAAGTTTTGGCCATAAAGATTATGTTGCTAAAAACTTCCAAAGAATTTCAGAAAACATAACAAAATTTAAAGAATTCTTTTCTAATTATTCTGATCGTATTCTTTTCGCGACCAATAATGTGATAACCAATTACGAAGGAAAAGATGAAAAATGGATTAAAGATTTATATTCAAACTATAAAGATCTACTTGAAAGAGAAAGCTATACTTTAACTTTGCAAGACAGCTCAGAAAAAGAATTTAATGGCCTAAATTTAACTCAGGAAATTCTAGAAAAAATCTATTACAAAAACGCCGAAAAATTATTTGCCACCTCAGTAGCCGAGTAAAAATATCCTTTTTTCGCGAACAAATCATCCCCGCTTTTACCAACCAGAAAAACAGCAACTTTTGCCGCATCAAATAAATTTAATTTTTGCGCCGCGAAACTACCAACCACTCCCGCAAGAACATCTCCGGTCCCGCCCACAGTCATCCCTGCGTTTCCGGTTTTGTTTAAAGCCAATTCCGCCTTCGCTGAAGCGATAATATCAATTTCACCTTTTAATAAAATAGTAACATTCGATTTTCTCGAGTATTCTTTTATAAATTTCTTTTTTTCTTCAATAGAATTTTTAATCTGTTTTCCGATCAGATTGGCAAATTCCCCCAAATGTGGAGTAATACAAATTTTTTTATTTTTAAAATCACAGGTTTTCAGAATATTAATCGCATAAGAATCCAAGATAAAAGAACAATTTAAATTTTCCAAAATCGCTTTTATACATTTTAAAGTGGTCTTGTCATTGCTGATACCCGGACCAATAACTAAACTATCGCATTTTTCGAAAAATTTAAGCAAATTTTTAATGTCTTTTTTTTGCAATTTATCCTCCGCGAATCCAGCCACAATAAAATCCGGCAAGTAACTTCGACTAACATCAAAGTTACATTTAGGCACAGCCAAATAAACCAAATCGCATCCCGAATTCAAAGCACCCAATGCGCTCAAAATAGGAGCCCCGAAATATTCTTTTGACCCTCCTAAAATTCCGACCCTTCCATTATCGCCTTTATGAGAATCGTTTTTTCTTTTTGGGATCAATTTTTTGATGTCATTTTCGGATAAAAAATTTCCCATATAATCAATTAAAGTTGCTTATTCTCGTCTTCTTCAGGCTTGACCTCTTCTTTGATTTCAGGTCCTTTCTCTTGTGTCTGCTCCGAAATTTCAATCTCTTTAGGAGATTTGCTCATTAAATCGATAAAAGACGGAAGACTGTTTTTATCTGTATTTCGCCTGATTAAATCTTCAATATTATCTAAAAACAACTTAACATCCTGAACATCGCTTAAATTTTCAAAACTCAATTTCCTATTTTGCTTCAAATCAGAATTAGTTTTAATAATAATTTTCCCCACACCAAAAAAAGAAAACATTTTGCCACTTGATTCAGTCGCGACATCAATCAATTTATTCAAATTAACCGACTTCGTAACATTTTTAAATAAATTCAATTGCTCGCTTATGATAATCCTGCTATCCGTAACAATAAAATATGTCTTTAAATATAAAATCACTAAATTCAAAGTCCAAACAATAAAAAACACAGCCCCAATAATAACCGCGTAATGATTATAATTTACAATATCCAAAACCGCCAAAAAACCAACGACAGCAAATGCCAAAATAAATGCCTGAATCAAATATTTTATTAATTTTTTAATTAAAATAAAAACAAATTGATTTTGATGCAAAAGCAACCTCTCATCCGCGCTCTGTCCCTTAAATATTTTCAAATCAGCCATAGAAATAATTTAATTTTATAAAATTATATCACCTATTAACTTTATTTCACAATTTTTTTTCCCATATACACCGCTTTTTTACCTAATTTTTCTTCAATCCTCAAAAGCCGGTTATATTTACAAACACGCTCAGTACGGCATAAAGAACCGGTTTTAATTTGGCCGGTTTCCATTGAAACAACAAAATCCGCGATAATAGTATCCTCTGTTTCGCCGCTCCTATGAGAAACGATTGAATTCCAACCGGCTTTATTCGCGGTCATAATCGCCTCAATAGTTTCGGTCAAAGTTCCGATTTGATTTAACTTGATTAAAATTGCATTGGCTGAATTAAGATCTATGCCTTTCTCAAGCCTTTTTACATTCGTTACAAAAAGATCATCACCAACAATCTGTATTTTATCTCCCAGTTTTTTGTTCATATAGCTCCAACCTTCAAAATCATCTTCATTATGAGAATCTTCAATTGAAAAAATCGGATATTCAGAAACCAGCCCATCATAAAAATCCGTTAACTGAACACTATTTAATTCTTTCTTTTTACCTTTAACTTTAATATTGTAAACCTTCTTTTTTTTGTCATAAAATTCTGAAGCAGCTGCGTCAATCGCCAGCATAACATCTTTAGAAGCTTTATATCCGGCTTTTTTAATCGCTTCCAAAATAAATTCGAAAGCTTTTTCATTATTAGGAAGATTAGGCGCGAATCCTCCTTCATCTCCAACAGAGGTTTGCAATTTATTGTCTTTCAAAATACTTTTTAAACTATGAAAAATTTCCGCGCCCATTCTTAAAGCCTCTTTAAATGAACCGGCTCCAACAGGCACGATCATGAATTCCTGAATATCCAAGCCGCTATCCGCGTGCTGCCCGCCATTCATAATATTCATCATGGGCACGGGAAGCAATTTTGCATCCTTATTTAAATATTCATAAAACTCTAGTTTTTTCTCTTTTGAAGCGACTACAGCGTTTGCCAAAGAAACGCCTAAAATCGCATTTGCGCCTAATTTGCTTTTATTTGCCGTGCCATCAATTTCAATCATTTTTTTATCCAATTTCTCTTGTTTTAAAACATCAAAATTTCTTAATTCTTTATTCAAAATTTTATTAACATTGGACACGGCTTTCAAAACCCCCTTGCCTGAATATCTTTTTTTATCATTATCCCGAAGCTCATTAGCTTCATGAATACCGGTAGAAGCCCCGCTCGGCACAGCCGCTCTCCCCATATTTTTATCTGTATAAACTTCCACTTCCAAAGTCGGATTCCCTCTGGAATCCAAAATCTCCCTAGCATGAATGTGTTTAATTTTAGGCATAGAAAAAAGTTACAAAAAGATAAACCACAAAAGTATATTAATAAGTTTTAGATCAAAAAAAAATAGAAAATTGATTATTCAGTGATCAGCGATTCCTGATCTTGCATATTCCCCCTATATTCATTACTATTTCCACTGTACAAATTAAACCAAAAAATATGCAGATCATTTGGCATGGATATAATTGCTTCTCTTTAAAAGGTAAAGATATAACTATCCTTATTGATCCTCATCATGAAAGTTTAGGATTGAAACTGCCAAAGTTAAAAGCGGATATTATACTAATCAGTGATTCGGAAAAATATTCCAATAAAGATGCGGTTTTAGGAGAAAAAATTGTTATTGATTGGCCCGGAGAATATGAAATTAAGGATGTATTTTTAAAAACTATAAATTTAAACGAAGATAATCAAGAAAATAAAATGAACATGATCTTCACGATTGATTTTGAAGATATGAAAATATGCCATTTAAGCGATCTTAATCAAACATTATCAGATAAAACAAATGAGGAAATTGGCACTGTGGATATTCTGTTTTTGCCTGTCGGCGGGCATAATGTCCTTAATGCTAAAAAAGCTCATGAAGTTATAGAGCAGATTGATCCAAAAATAGTGATTCCCATGCATTATCAAATTAATAATTTAAATGCGGAGTTGGAACCTGTAGAAAACTTTTTAAAAGAAGTAGGCGAAAATACGGTAACTAAGATTGAAAGTTATAAAATCAGCAAAAACAACTTGCCCATGGATAAAACAGATTTTATAATCCTCGAACCGCAGATATAGATTAGATCTTTTTTATATGGTTTTCGATTTTTGATCGCTAATCTCTGATTTCTAACTATGTCCCTGTAGTTCAAAGGATAGAACAAGGGTTTCCTAAACTCTAGATTCAGGTTCAATTCCTGACAGGGATACCAAAATTACTTGTCTTTAATAAAAAAAGCGGGTAAATTAGAAAAGCGTAAATCCTAATTTATGACTGATAAAAGCTCAGAAGTAAATAAAGAGGCGAGAAAAGAAAGACAACGAAAATTATTTTACCTTGAGGGAAGTAATGCCCTTAACAAAATAAAATGCCACATATTACTGTTTTTAAAAAACAAGCATTTTTTACAATCCCGTCTGTTTGGAACCGGACAAAGTGAATTAGCCGGAGAAATACAACCGGAATATCAACAAAAGCAAATCACCCGCCGAATTGTTTTAATTTCAATCTTGGTTTTAGTGATAAGTTCATTTAAAAGTTATACAGGTTACACTTATTATCCTGAAAATGAAGGAACTTATTGGGGATTTGAAGGAGATTATGAAGATCCTTATTTAACGGCATTTATCACTGATGAAGAAGGTTATTTGTTAAAGGCCGTGCCAAACGTTCAAGAAGGCGCGACCTATCTTGATCGTCAGGATTTAATAGTTGTGCATGAAGTTCAAGAAAATCAAACTCTATCACAAATAGCTTCCATGTACGGTTTGGAATTAAAAACACTGTTGTGGGCAAATGATATTTCAGATCCGAATCGATTAAAGTTGGGAGTAAAACTCAAAATTCCAAAAACAGACGGTATTTTATATAAAGTGAAAACCGGAGAAACCGTAGATGTTATTGCGTCCCGTTATAAAATCGATTCCACGTGAATATAATAATATTCAAAACGATATAATCCAAATTGGTCAAATTTTGGTTTTACCCGATGCTAAGCCGATAATCATCCAGGCGCCGCGCATTATCGCTCAAAATCCAACTCGTCCGGTTCAAAAAGCCGCAACAGGTGGCGGAGCAAAAACAGTGGAGACAGACAGCGGAACTGTTTCAGAATTACCATCTGTAACAAATGTTCCTGTAGCAACCGGAGGAAAGATGACTTTCCCTACAACCGGAAAAATAACTCAAGGCTATCGGGAGATATTTCTTCCGACCCTCCAATATTACTAATGACTTCAAGCTGAGCACTATCTCCTCCTATGGTCACTATTTTAATGATCCCTCCCATACTCTTTCCTC
>Ga0209211_10012294_pt1 | contig 10794 bp, 12 predicted proteins | sample RifGroA2_FD_183992 | JGI IMG/M metagenome (GOLD analysis project Ga0209211, IMG submission 183992) | Groundwater microbial communities from Rifle, Colorado, USA - Groundwater A2 (SPAdes) (version 2) | ecosystem: Environmental > Aquatic > Deep subsurface > Groundwater | place: Rifle, Colorado...
CGCTTAAAGGACTGCTGAAATCCGTTGGTCTGTCAAAGGACCATCTTTCCACTTCATGTTTCACGGGTATTTTTCCTATTGATTTAAAAGAAAGAAAAAAAGAAGTAGATTATAATGTCTCAAAAGAATAATTTAAAATTAGCAATCCTTATTTCCAATACCGGCACCGGCACCAATCTGGAGGCGATAATTAACGGGATTACCGAAGGCAGAATAAAAGCAGAGATTGGGGCGGTAATTTCGGATAGACCTGATGCTTTAGGACTGGAGCACGCAAGAAAAAACAATTTAAAAATTGAAATATGTGAAAAGAAAGAGGATTTGCTGCCGCTTTTACAAAAACTAAATCCCGATTATGTCTGTTTAGCCGGCTGGAAGCAGATTATCCTGGATGAAGTAATCCTTGCTTTTCCCAATAAAATTTTAAATCTGCATCCCGGATTAATTCCAGATACTGTAAATGAAAATGTAAAAAATCCCGATGATACGGATGCTCTCTGGAATAAAGGAATGCTTACCACTAAAGCCATCCAAAATTTCTTGGACCAAAAAGCAACTTTTGCCGGCTCCTCCATTCATTTTTTGACCTTGGACTTTGATTTTGGTCCGGTTTTAGGCAGAACTTTTGAAAAAATTGCCTTGCCTGTAGAGGGACGGCCGAGGGAAGCTGAAGATAATGTTGAATCTCTATACTCAAGGCTGAAGAAAAAAGAAAATAAATTATATGTGGAAGTCTTGGAAAAATTATGCAGAAATTAAAAATTTTAATAATCGGGAGCGGGGGTAGGGAACATGCGATAGGATGGAAGATCGCGCAATCTTTACGCGTGGAAAAGATTTTTTTCGCACCCGGAAATGCGGGAACGGCAAAAATTGGAATAAATATTGACATAAAAGCAATTGACATCACGAAACTTGTGGAATTCGCAAAAAAAGAAAAAATTGATTTGACGCTGGCTTTACCTGATGACCCGCTGGCTCTGGGTATTGTGGATGAATTTAAAAAAGAAGGCCTGCACATCTGGGGTCCGACAAAAGCTGCCGCCAAGCTTGAGTGGTCAAAAGCTTTTGCTAAAAATTTTATGAAGAAACACAACCTGCCTACGGCCAAGTTTGAAATTTTTTCCGATTATGAAATGGCAAAAAAATATGCTTCCGACCAGATCCTGCCGATAGTCATCAAAGCAAGCGGGCTCGCCCTGGGAAAAGGGGTAATTATCTGTGAGACGAGAGAACAAGCATACGAGACTCTGAAAAACATATTCATAAAAAAGATTTTTGGGGAGTCCGGCAAGGAAATAGTAATTGAAAAATTCCTCGCCGGGCCGGAAATTTCAATTCACGCTTTATCTGACGGAAAAAATTATAAAATTTTCCCCTCTTCCCAAGACCACAAAAGAATCAGCGAAGGGGATACGGGACTCAATACTGGAGGCATGGGAGTGGTTGCTCCGCTTTCATTTGTGCGCAAAGAAACAATGGATAAAATAGAAAAAGAAATTATTGCCCCAACATTAAAAGCGATGGCGGATGATGGAATCCCATTCGAAGGAATTTTATATCCCAGTGTAATGCTGACAAAAGATGGCCCAAAAATTATTGAATTTAACGCTCGTTTCGGCGACCCGGAAGCGCAGGTTTATATGCGGCTCCTGAATGAAGATTTATTGGATATTATAGAGATGTGCTTGGATAAAAAACTAGACCAAATGGAAATAAAATGGAGAAATATTTTTGCCTGCAATATTGCTCTGGCTTCGGCCGGATATCCCGGAAATTATGAAAAAGGGAACCCCATCCTCATTGAGGAGAGGGGAGGGGGTGATGACATTGTAATTTTCCACGCAGGCACTAAAATAGAAAATAATAAATTAGTGACAAATGGCGGGCGGGTGCTTGGAGTCAGCGCAACTGGTAATACACTGGAAGAAGCCCTTGCTAAGGCATACAGTGCGGTAGAAAAAATTTCATTTGAAGGCATGCAGTATCGCAAAGATATTGGAAAAACGGCGCTTTCATTAAAATAATAAAAGTGATAATATAAATCAATGAAAAAAAACCCGAAAGTAGGCATAATTATGGGCTCGGATTCGGATTTGGAAGTAATGGCTGAAGCGGCAAAAGTGCTTGAAGAATTTGGAGTCCTTTATGAAATTAAAGTAGCTTCCGCGCATCGAAGCCCCGATTTGATCCATAAATACGCGACAACCGCTAAAAATCGCGGATTGAAGGTTATTATTGCCGGCGCCGGAGGGGCTGCTCATCTGGCCGGAGTTACGGCCTCTCTCACGACTATTCCTGTTGTGGGCGTGCCCATTAAAACAAAAAACCTGGATGGTCTTGATTCGCTTCTTTCCATCGTAAATATGCCTTCCGGAGTGCCGGTAGCAACCGTCGGAATCAACGCCGGGAAAAATGCCGGACTGCTGGCGATACAGATTCTCGCATTGTCTGATAAAAATCTGGAAGAAAGATTAACGTCTTATAAAAATAAAATGAGCGACGAGATAAAAGTAAAAGGCGATAAACTGGAAAAAATCGGATATAAAAAATATTTGGAGAAATAATTATGAATAATCTCTACGCACATGCTGGAGTAAATATTGATAAAGGAAATGAAGTCGTCAGACGAATAAAGAAAAGTGTAAAAAGTACGCATATTAAGGCCGTGCTTACCGGTATTGGACACTTCGGTGGACTTTATGATATTGGGAAAATTTTAAAATCTTACAAACATCCAATCTTGGTGCAGAGTATAGATGGAGTGGGTACTAAGCTCTCTGTGGCCAGAATGGCAAAGAAATATGATTCTGTCGGAGAAGACATCGTCGGGCATAGTTGCGGAGATATAATAGCCATGGGTGCAAGACCACTTACTTTTTTAGATTATGTAGCTAATGAAATTTTAGTGCCGGAAGAAATGGAAGCTATGGTTTCTGGGATGGCAAAAGCCTGCAAGAAAGCAGGTGTAGCTATTATCGGAGGAGAAACAGCCGAAATGCCGGGAATCTATATGAAAGGAGAACATGATATTGCCGGATGCATTACCGGAGTGGTGGAAAAAAATAAAATCATAACAGGAGAAAAAATAAAAGAAGGTGATATTATGTTCGGTTTCGTTTCTTCGGGACTTCATACAAATGGTTTTTCTCTAGCAAGAAAATTGATTTTTGAAATAGGAAAATATAAAATAAACTCCAGAATTCCGGAATTAAAAAGCACTATAGGTAAGGTGTTATTAAAGGTACACACTAATTATACAAATCCCGTATTAGAAATGTTAGACAATAAGGTAAATATAAGGGGAATCGCGCATATTACGGGGGGAGGATTTATCGAAAATATTCCAAGAATACTACCGAAAAACCTAGACGCGGAAATTACCAAGGGCTCCTGGCCCATGCTTCCGATTTTCCCTTTTATGCAAAAAATTGGTAATGTTAGTGAGAGAGAAATGTATACTGCTTTCAATATGGGCATCGGGCTTGTCTTGGTCATGCCACATTCAGAAAAAGAAAAGATGCAAAAGATTTTAAAAAAATACCCCACTTTTCATATAAAAAAAATTGGTAAAATTATTAAAGGAAAAGGTAAGGTAATTTTAAAATAAAATGAATATCCTGGAAAAAACAAATTTTAAAAACCTGGGAGAAAAATACGTCGGCAAGGTTAGAGACGTTTATAATCAAGATGACAAAGTTATTTTGATTTCTACGGACAGATACTCGGCTTTTGACCGCAACCTGGCCTTGATACCCTGCAAAGGGCAGGTATTGACGCAGGTCAGTAAATTTTGGTTTGAGAACACAAAAGACATAGTCCAAAATCATGTGATAGATTTTCCCGACCCGAATGTGGTAGTGGGTAAAAAGTGCGCCGTTCTTCCGGTTGAAATGGTGGTACGCGGATATATCACCGGAGTGACCGGAACCGCTTTGTGGATTCTATACCAAAAAGGACAAAGAGATTTTAGTGATTTTGTCCTGCCGGATGGTATGAAGAAAAATCAAAAGTTGGACCAACCGGTACTGACTCCGACTACAAAATTTGAAGCCCATGACAGACCCCTGACCAGTAAAATTATTTTGGAAGAAAAAATAATGGTGCCAGAAGTATGGCAAAAAGTTTCCGAGATTACTCTGAAACTTTTTGCTCGCGGACAAGAACTTGCTTTGGAGCGGGGATTGATCCTGGTGGACACAAAATATGAATTCGGGCTAAATGAAGACGGAGAAGTAATGCTAATTGATGAAATCCATACTCCAGACTCTTCCCGCTACTGGCAGGCAAATTCGTATCAGGAAAGAATAAACCAAGGTTTGGAGCCGGAAAATTTTGATAAAGAATTCCTGCGCCTGTGGTTCAAGGAGCACTGCGACCCGTACAAGGATAAAATATTGCCGCCGGCCCCGGCAGAAATGGTTGCGGAACTTTCCAGGCGATATGTGCAAATCTGCGAGCAAATTACCGGAGTTCCTTTCGTGGCTGAAACGGGAGATATTGAAAAAAGAATAGAAAATAATCTTAAAAAATATGAAATCTAAAAACATGCCATTAAATTCAATTTCTCCATTAGACGGAAGATATTTTGAAAAAACCCGGGCACTCGCGCTGTATTTTTCGGAAGAAGCATTGATGAAATACCGGGTAATGGTAGAAGGGGAATATTTAATAGCTCTTTCTGTGGAAAAAAAAACTATTTTAAGGAAATTTACTTTGAAAGAAATTAAAAAAATCAGAAATTTATACGATCTTTCGGACATGGATTTCAAACAGATAAAAAAGATAGAAACAACCACGAACCATGATGTAAAAGCAGTTGAATATTTTATCAAAGAAAAACTTTCAAAAACATCATTAAAAGACAGCCTGGAATGGATTCATTTCGGACTGACTTCCGAGGATACAAACAATATTGCTTACGGATTGACATTAAGCAAAGCAACAGCAAATATTTTGGTGCCGAAATTAAAAGAAGTTAACCATGAGCTTGAGCTTTTGGCTAAACACTACAGGAATCTGCCGATGTTGGCGCGCACTCACGGACAACCGGCAAGCCCGACAACTTTTGGCAAAGAAATGGGCGTGTTCGCTCATAGGCTTGGACGAGGTTTGGATCATTTGTTCGGTCAAAAAATTCTGGTCAAACTTAACGGCGCCTCCGGAAATTACAACGCGCATATAGCGGCATTCCCAAAGTTTGACTGGTTGAAATTTTCAAAAAAATTTATCAGTGGTTTTAATAAAAAATTAATCTTCAAACTTGAAATAAATCCGTTTACAACACAAATCGAGCCTCATGATTCTTATATTGAACTTTTTGACCGCTTTAAGAGATTCAATAATATGCTTATGGACCTCAATCAAGATATGTGGAGATATATTTCCGATGATTGGATAACCCAAAAGCCAAAAAAGGGAGAAGTGGGCTCTTCCACTATGCCGCACAAAATAAATCCGATTGATTTTGAAAATAGCGAGGGTAATCTGGGTCTGGCTAATGCCTTATTTGAATTCTTTGCCCGCAAACTCCCGATTTCGAGACTTCAGCGGGATCTTTCAGATTCCACGGTAGAGCGCGCTTTTGGCACAGCATTTGGACATTCATATTTGGCTTATGTTTCACTTCTTGGGGGATTAAATAAAATTAAGGTTAATGAGATAAAAATAAAAGAAGATTTAAATACACATCCGGAAATAATTACTGAAGCCATTCAGACCATCTTGCGGCGCGAAGGAGTAAAAATGCCGTATGAGAAATTGAAAGAACTGACTCGCGGCAAAAAAGTTACTTTTCAAGACATTCACAAATTTATAAATACGCTTCCGGTCAGTGATAAAGTAAAGAAAGAGCTGTTGAAAATCACTCCTCAAAATTATACCGGTCTTGCTTCCAAACTCGCTTCAAAGTAAGATGGGATTATGATATTTCGAATTGCGGCTTCTATTTTACTTTTGTTTTCAATACTTTTTATGCCTTTCTGGGTATCTGTCATATTGGCGCTGATTGGCATGTTTTATTTTAATGTTTTCTGGGAAGCGGTTATTTTATTTCTCCTGTCCGATTTGCTCTATGGCGTCCGGGAAGCTAAATTTTCCGGCGCAATTTTTATTTCTTTTATAGGCTCTCTCGCAGTTTTCCTGATTATAGAAATAATAAAAAAGAAACTTAAATTCTATGCTTAAAAAACATTCTTTCGTCGAGCCGGATGAAATTTTTCTGGACTCAAAAAATCTGCAGAATTTCGACCGCCAGCAATTCGAGGGACGGATAGAAAAGCCGATTCCTAAAAAAACAATATTCCTGCTGGGCGTCCTGTTCGTAATTTTCACCGGAATTTTCGGAACTCGGCTTATTTACCTTCAAGTTTACAAAGGCGAGGCGTATTTCAAGCGGAGCCAAAATAATATTTTAGTCAAGGCCATTATTTTCACCGATAGGGGAATAATCTATGACCGCAATAAAATAGAACTGGCTTGGAACAAGAAAATAGCCGAAGCTCCTGTTCCCACCCGCGCATATTTATCATCCGGATTTTCGCATCTCTTGGGCTATGTCAGTTATCCGACTCAGGACAAAACGGGCAATTATTGGCAGGGTGAATTTATCGGCAAAGACGGGCTGGAAAAGCAGTACGACAGCCTGCTAAAGGGCGAAAACGGGTCAAAAATAATAGAAACGGATGCGTTGGGAAAAATATATTCGGAAAATATCGTGAATGCCCCCAAGCAGGGCACGGACCTGATAACGACGGTTGATTCGCGAATACAGACAGAACTGTTCGCCCTTATCAAGAACTTGTCGGAAAATAAATCTTTCACCGGCGGGGCAGGGGTGATTATTGACGCCCGAAACGGGGAAATTATAACGACGACAAGCTTTCCGGAGTATAATTCCGAAATTCTCTCATTCGGGAAGGACGCGCCAAAAATAAATAATTACCTGGCCGATAAAAGAAAAGTTTTTCTGGACAGGGATATTTCGGGACTCTATACTCCGGGCTCAATTGTCAAGCCGTTTTTTGCTTTGGCCGCTCTGGCTGAAGGTGTAATCGATCCGTATAAAAAAATTCTTTCAACCGGCTCTATCTCAATTCCGAATCCTTATTTCCCGGATCAAAAAACCGTTTTTAAAGACTGGAAAGTAAACGGCTGGACAAATATGATGGAAGCTCTCGCCGTATCTTCCGATGTTTACTTTTATGAAGTCGGCGGGGGATACGAAAATCAAAAAGGGCTTGGCATCGTAAATCTCGGAAAATACGCGAGACTGTTCGGTTTTGAAGAAAAAACCGGAGTTGATTTGCCGGATGAAAAAGAAGGCGTGATTCCGAGTCCGGAATGGAAAATAGCGAATTTCAAGGGAGACCCTTGGCGTATTGGAGACACTTACCATACCGCTATCGGACAATACGGCTTTCAAGTGACTCCGATGGAAATGGCCCGGGCGGTAGGGGCTATCGCCAATAGCGGAAAATTACTGACCCCGCATTTAACATTAAATGATGTTGAAAAACCTGCCCGCAATGCCTACGGCATAGCCGTTGCAGGCGGGGAAAATCCAGTTATCACAATAGATATTAAAAAAGAATATTTTGATGTAGTGCATCAGGGAATGAGAGCCGCGGCAACTTATGGCACAGCTGTGGCGCTCAATGTGCCTTATGTAAAAGTCGCCGCCAAAACCGGCACGGCTCAGATTGGTGTCGCTAAAAATAAGGTAAATTCCTGGGTCATCGGCTTTTTCCCATATGAAAATCCTAAATATGCTTTTGCCATAATGATGGAATCGGGGCCTTCAAGCAGCGGCGGCGGTGCAGCTTCTTCCATTATGCGAGAACTTTTGGATTGGATGTCCGTTAATACTCCGGAATATTTCAAATAAATTACATTTCCCTCTCCTTGCCAAGGAGAGGGGAAAAAAAGAGGTGAGGTGAATTGCATTTTGTGTCTTTGTAATCTATAATACTCCTATGCGCAAAGCACGAATACTTTTAGTTCTGGGAATCTGGGTGGCAATATTGCCATACTTGGGCTTTCCATATTCCTGGAAAGATATCTTGTTTACTTTGTCCGGATTAGGGCTCGTTTATTTCAGCTATATCCTATATAAAGATTATAAAATGACAGAGAAAAAGACTTTTGATAATTTTAGGGAGAACAGCGATTTTAACGGCAACGAAAATGAAAAAGATGCGGTGGCAGGGGAACAATAAGAACACATAGAATAAGAAATCTAAAAATATGGAACATTTTTCTAAAACAAAGTATGTTACGGTTACTGTTTTGCTGATAGCCTTATTTTTTATCTCCGGTGTTTATGTCGGAGACCAAAATCGCCCGGAGATAGATAAAGTTCTTGGTATTTCCGGAAAAGAAACGCAAGTCGCGACTCAAACCGACTTTTCTCCATTCTGGAAAGTTTGGAATGCCATTAACGAAAAAAATCCAACCGCCGGTGAAATAACCGACCAAGACAGGGTTTATGGGGCAATTTCAGGCCTTGTAGGCTCTCTAAACGACCCATATAGCGTATTTTTCACCCCAGAAGAAGCTAAGTCATTTGAAGACGAAATAGCCGGCAATTTCGACGGAATCGGCATGGAAGTCGGAATGAAAGATAAAGTGCTGACGGTCATTGCCCCGCTCAAAGACACTCCCGCTTACAGGGCGAATATTAAATCCGGCGACAAAATTCTGAAAATTGATAAAACCGTTACTTCGGGATTAGGGATTGAAGAAGCAATTAGGCTGATACGGGGAGAAAAAGGGACAGCCGTCACGCTTACAATCTCGCGCGAAGGAAACAAGGAACCGAAAGAAATAAGAATCGTGCGGGACACCATCACCATACCGACTTTGGATACGGAATTGAGGGCAGATGGAATTTTCGTAATCAAGCTTTACAGTTTTTCCGCCAATGCCGCCAATCTTTTCCGCAATGCAATGAAACAATTCGTGGAATCTGGGAGTGTCCGGCTTCTGCTTGATTTGAGGGGAAATCCGGGCGGTTATCTGGATTCGGCCGTTGATATGGCAAGCTGGTTCTTGAAAGGAGGAAAGATTATCGTGACCGAAGACTATGGCAATAACAAGGCGCCGGAAATATTCAGGAGCAGAGGCTATGATATATTCAACGATAAATTAAAATTCGTGATTCTGATAGATAGCGGTTCGGCTTCGGCTTCCGAAATCCTGGCCGGCGCCTTGCAAAACCACGGACGCGCAAAACTGGTGGGAAGTCAGAGTTTTGGCAAGGGTTCCGTGCAGGAGGTCGTGGACATCACTTCGGACACGATTTTAAAAATTACGGTGGCGAAGTGGCTGACTCCGGATGGGACTTCTATTTCGGAAAAAGGACTGACTCCGGATTATCCGGCAGAAATTACGCAAAAAGATCTTGACGCGAAAAAAGATCCGCAGATGGACAAGGCGGTGGAATTATTATTAAGTAATTAGGTTCTAGTTTCTAGGTTCTAGCACCTAGTCACTAGCAACTAGCAACTAATTCATGCGAGTTATATTTTTACAAGATGTTGTCAGGGTAGGGAAGAGACACGACATAAAGGAGGTAAACGACGGCTATGCCATGAACTTTTTATTTCCCAGAAAGCTCGCCGAGCCGGCGACGCCAAAAGCAATTGTTGAATTGGAAAAAAGGATGAAAAATATCGCGATAGAAAGGGAAGTGCAAATGGGCCTTTTGATGAAAAATTTGGAAGAAATAAAAGGTAAAGTTCTTGTTATTAAAGCAAAAGCGGATGAAAAAGGGCATCTGTTTTCCGGCATAAAAAATAAGGAAATTGTGGAAGAAATGAAGCTCCAGCACCACGCCGACATCGCGGAAGAATTTATTGTCCTGGAAAAACCGATTAAAGAAGTAGGGGAGTTTGAAATTCCGATTTTAATCAAAAACAAAAGGTCTTCGTTTAAGCTTATTGTGGAGAAAATTTAAAAATATGTTATAATTGTGGTATGGAAAAAACAGTTAGTTTTTGGGACATATTTAAAAGAAACTCGGACGGAAGCATTGAACCCACAAGGATTGTAAAAATGGGTGGTATTAAAATGGGACCGGGTGTTCGTTTGGGTTCAGGGGTAAAATTTGGTGGAATTGATTTAACTCAACATACTGATTCAAATCTAAAAATAGAAGAAAATTCGGATTCTTCAAGTATTGTAGGAATTATCGGAAAATGAACGAAGAACCTACAATTGCAATAGGAACTGGTTTAGAAATTCCTCCAGGAAGTTATTTAGGCAATATAAAAGATGACTTTAGTAAATTAGAAAGAAGCCAAGAAAAAGCTAATACTTTTATGATGTGGATGACTGGAATAATTGCTGGCGTATTTTTTGTAACAGGAATACTAATAGCACTTGATTATTTTAAATATAATGAGGAACGATATGAAAAATTTATTGATGAATCTAAAGATATCAGAAAAGAATTTTATTCAAAAGATGAAATGGAAAAAATATTTTTACAAAAATCAGAATTTTACTCCAAAGGCAACTTGGATGCATTATTTATGCAAAGTACTAGACAATCTCAAACTTTGGAGTGTTTAAAAATAAGACAAAGATTTTCTATAGATTGTTTTTAATCTAGCTACTTTACTTAAGTAAAGTCGATAGTTGTAAAAAAATAAAACATCCCCCTGACAAGGGGGATTGAGGGGGTTGTATCTCAGCTAAACCACATTCACTACTTTTTTGATTGCGGTTTTGCCGTGGAAGGAGATTTTACGTTTGGAGCCAAATTTGACCGTGCCGGGTCTTAGGGCGAAAAGG
>Ga0209211_10012295_pt1 | contig 10792 bp, 10 predicted proteins | sample RifGroA2_FD_183992 | JGI IMG/M metagenome (GOLD analysis project Ga0209211, IMG submission 183992) | Groundwater microbial communities from Rifle, Colorado, USA - Groundwater A2 (SPAdes) (version 2) | ecosystem: Environmental > Aquatic > Deep subsurface > Groundwater | place: Rifle, Colorado...
GCTGTCCCGCGCCGCGCCGGGTCACCACGGGTGCGCCTTGTACCACTCGTAGATCTCCTCGCCCGTGGTGAACCAGACGCCCTTCTTCTTCCGCATGTAGTCGTAGGCGGCCTCGAAGTACTTGATGCGGTGCGGGACGCCCGAGATGTACGGGTGGACGGCCAGCGCCATGACGCGCGGGTTCTTCGCTCCCTCGGCGTGGAGCCGATCGAACTGGTCCTTCACCCGCCGCACCCACTCGGCCGAGGTGTGGTGCTGGATCGCCATCATGGGGATGTCGTTCAGCTCGAGCGTATAGGGCACCGACACCAGCGCGCCCGCCCGCGTCCGGATCTCGTAGGGCTGGTCATCGGTGACCCAGTCCGAGACGTACTCGATTCCCGCCTCGGCCAACAGGTCCAGCGTCTCCCACGTCTCGCTGAGTCCGGGACCGAGCCAGCCCTTGGGCTTCTTGCCCGTGAACTGCCGGATGATCTCGACGGCCTCCCCGATGGCGGCCCGCTGGTCGGGGAGCGTGTGCAGGGCCCCCTGCCTGACCCCGTGGCCCATGAACTCCCAGCGGGCGTCCAGCATGGCCTGCGCCACCGGTGGATACGAGCGGCACACGTTGGCATTGATGGCGGTGGTCGCGCGCATCTTGCGCTTCGTGAGGGCCTCGAGCATCCGCCAGAACCCCACGCGCATCCCGTACTCGTGCCAGGCCCAGTTGGGCACGTCGGGCACCGTGGCCACCCCCTGCGGCGCCGTCAGGATCTGCCGGGCCATGGCCTTCTCGATATCCCACTCCTCGACATTGACGATGGTCCAGACGGCGATGCGCGCGCCCTTGGGCAGCTTCCACGGGCGGCGGCTCACCATGGGCGAGTAGTCGAAGCGTTCGCGGGGCAGCTTCACGGGCACCTCCCTGGGAAGGGCTCAGGCCGTCAGGGCCTTGACGATCTCCGGGCTGGTCAGCGGCCAGCCCACGGTGGCGCCCATGAGGCGCAGCGCGAACCGGTGCATCTCCTCGCCGTCCATGGAGTCCACCGCGTCCGAGGCGATGACCACGCTGAAGTCCCGGTTGGTGGCCTCGAAGGCGTTGCACAGGATGCAGCTCGTCGTGTTGATGCCGGCGAGGATCACCGTGTGGATGCCGCGGCTCTTCAGCAGGAACTCCAGGTCCGTGGCGTGGAAGGCGCTGTAGCGTTTCTTGCCCCTGACGACCAGGTCTCCGTCGGCGAGGAGCGCGGGAATGATCTCGGTGCCGGGGCTGCCCGCCAGGTTGTGGCGCAGGATGCCCTGCCTCGCCTTGGCCGGATCGTCGTGGATCGCCTTCCAGAACGGGTTCGCGGCGATTTCCCCGGCGTCGCGGTACTCGGTGACGACGTGGACGATGGGGACGCCGATGGCCCGGAGCTGCCCGAAGAGATCCGCCGCGCGGGCGATGACCGGCCCGCAGCGCTCGGCGGCGAGCGGGAGCGTCGCGACGGCGGGATCGAGATGCCCGCGGTGCATGTCGATGGCGAGGACCGCCGTGGATTCCGCGTGGAGCTTCATGGCGCCCCCCCAGTTAGCACGGGGGCGAAACCCAAGTCAACCAGCCGGATCCCGGGCGGGCGCGGCGCGATTGGGTTTGACAGGCGATCAGCGCGGCTGCTATGAAGCAAGACCATGAGCGAGTTCACGAGCGAGGTCCGCGACGGGATGCGCATCGAGTGGGACGTGCCCATCACCATGGACGATGGCCTCGTCCTGCGCGCCGACGTCTATCGGCCGACCGGGGCGGGCACGCACCCGGTCATCGTGTCCTGCGGCCCCTACGCCAAGTGGCTGCACTTCGAGGACCTCTACACCGATCAGTGGCGCCGGATGATCGAGCAGCACCCGGATGTCCTGGCGGGCTCCACCAACACGTATCAGAACTGGGAAGTCGTGGACCCCGAGAAGTGGGTGCCTGACGGCTATGCCTGCGTGCGCGTGGACTCGCGCGGCGCCGGCCGGTCACCCGGCTTCCTCGACATCTGGTCGGCCCGCGAGGCGAAGGACCTCTACCACTGCATCGAGTGGGCGGCCGCGCAACCGTGGAGCACCGGCAAGATCGGCCTCAACGGCATCTCCTACTACGCGATGAACCAGTGGCAGGTGGCGGCCCTCCAGCCGCCGCACCTGGCCGCCATCTGCATCTGGGAGGGCGCGGCCGACTTCTACCGTGACCTCAGCCACCACGGCGGCATCCTCTGCACCTTCGGCAGGGCCTGGTTCCCATCGCAAATCGTGAGGGTGCAGCACGGCCGCGGCACGCGGGGCTACCGGAGCCGGATGACCGGAGACTGGGTGTCCGGGCCGCCGACGCTGACCGAGGAGGAGCTCGGCGCCACCCGCCACGACTTCTACGAGGACTGCTACAGGAACCCGCTGGCCACCGACGAGTACTGGCGCTCGCGCATGCCCGACTGGTCGAAGGTGACGGTGCCCCTGCTCTCCGCGGCCAACTGGGGCGGGCAGGGCCTGCACCCGCGCGGCAACTTCGAGGGGTTCATGCGCGCGGCCTCGAAGCAGAAGTGGCTCGAGGTGCACGGGATCGAGCACTGGACCCACTTCTACACGGACTACGGCGTGGGCCTGCAGAAGAGGTTCTTCGGCCACTTCCTCAAGGGCGAAGACACCGGATGGAGAAAGCAGCCGAAGGTCGTGCTTCAGGTGCGCCACCCAGGGGAGAAGTTCGTCGAGCGGCACGAGAGCGAATGGCCGCTGGCCCGCACGCGGTGGACCAGGCTCTACCTGAACCCGGCCGATCACGGCCTCGTCAACACGCCGCTCGGCCGGGACGGCAGCGTGACGTACAGCGGGTTCGGCGAGGGGGTCACGTTCTTGACGACGCCGCTCAAGGCGGAAACCGAGATCACCGGCCCCATCGCGGCCAAGCTGTTCGTGTCGTCCGAGACCGCGGACGCCGACCTGTTCCTGATCGTTCGCGTGCTGAGCCCGAACATGAAGGAGGTCGTGTTCCAGGGCGCGCTCGACCCGCACACCCCCATCGCTCAGGGGTGGCTCCGGGCCTCGCACCGGAAGCTGGACCCCGCCCTGACGCTCCCGCACCGCCCGTACCACGCCCACGACGAGAAGGAGCCGCTCACTCCCGGGCGGGTGTACGAGCTGGACGTCGAGATCTGGCCGACCTCCATCGTGGTGCCGGCCGGCTATCGCCTCGCACTCACCGTGCGGGGACGCGATTACGAGCATCCCGGCGGGCCGGGGGCGGGGCTGGCCGTGCTCGGCGATGTCTTCACCGGCGTCGGCCCCTTCCAGCACAACGACCCGCGCGACCGGCCGCCGGAGATCTTCGGCAAGACGGTCACGCTTCACTGCGGCCGCAGGCGGCTGTCGCATCTCCTGCTGCCCATCGTCCCGCCCGCACGGTAGCCCGCGTCGGGCGCGTTTCCATTTGACAGGCCCGAGGCCGGGATGTTACCAACGGGTGCGCCGCGGAATCGCGTTCTGCTGTACGGAACCAGCACAGAGAGCGGACGCCTCGGGGGCGGCCATCCACACTGCAAGGAGATCCTCGCCATGGCGAACTTCGGCATCGTCGGCGTCGACTGGCAGGAGCGCATCAACTGGGACCGCCTCCGCACGTACCGCCGCGAGCGCGCGCGCGAGAAGATGAAGGCCCACAACCTGGGCGCGCTCCTCCTGATGTACGACGAGAACGTCCGCTACGTGACGAGCACGCTCACGCCGGGCTGGAACCGGCTCAAGCCTGGGTTGCGCTACGCGCTCCTCTGCGGGGACGCCGCTCCCGTGCTCTTCGAGCAGGGTGACATCGGCTTCCAGATCCAGCGCCACGCCCCCTGGATCCCGCAGGAGAACATCCGCTGGTCCTACGCGTGGATCAAGGGGGCGGCCGGCCCCGCCTCCCGCCAGCAGGTCAAGAAGTTCACGGACGCCATCGTGCACGAGATGAAACGGTTCGGCGTGGCCGACCAGACCCTCGGCGTGGACTTCGTCGACATCAACATGCTCCAGGCGTTCCAGGAGGCCAAGATCAAGTGGGCCGACGGCATGACGCCCATGATGGAGGCCCGGGCCATCAAGAATGTGGATGAGCAGGAGTGCATGCGCATCGTGGGCGCCATCGGGGATGCCGCCCACTGGGAGACCATGCGCTTCCTCAGGCCCGGGCTCACCGAGAACCAGGTGGTGGCGCACATCATGGAGTTCCTGTACGCGATCCCGGGCATGGAGGACGTGGAGGACGTCATCGTCTCCTCCGGCCCCAACACCTGGCCCAACTGGCGCAACTTCTCCGACCGGATCATCAGGCCCGGCGAGATCGTGTTCATGGACCTCGCCGCGCTGACCTGGAACGGCTACAAGTCCTGCTACTACCGCACCTACTGCGTCGGCAAGCAGCCCAGCCAGGAGCAGAAGGATTACTACGCCACGGCGCTCAAGTGGCTCTACGACTCCATCAACGCGGTGCGCCCCGGCGCCACGACGCGCGACATCGCGCTCAAGTGGCCCTCGGCCAAGGAGGCGTGGGGCTACGAGGAGGAGGACCAGGCCGCCGCCAACCTGTGGGGGCACGGCCTCGGCCTGGCCCAGTACGACCAGCCGGTGATCTCGCGCATCTGGTCGCTGGACCATCCGCTGGAGATCAAGGCCGGGATGGTCTTCGCGCTCGAGACCCAGCACGGCAAGAAGTACGAGTGGGGGGTGCGCATCGAGGAGATGCTCATCGTGCACGAGGACAAGACGGAGATCATCTCCACCTTCCCGGTCGAGGAGATCACCGTCGTCGATTGAAGATGGACCCCGTCGTCATCCCGCTCGGAAGCCCGGCCGCGCTGGAGGCCGACAGGGTCGGGCCGAAAGCCGCGCGACTGGCGCGGCTACGCCTGGCCGGCTTGCCCGTCCCCGACGGGGTGTGCCTCGACGCTGCCGCGTACCGTGAGGCCCTGACCGCGGCGGGTGTCGCCGATGCAGCCCGTCGCGTGGCCGAGGCCGAGCGGCCCGAGGCACGCCGGCTCGCCCTGGCGGTGAGGCTCGGCCTCACGCGCACGGCGCTCCCTCCGCCGCTCACGAATGCGCTCCTCGGCGCGTGGCGCGACCTCGGCGCCGGACCCGGCGCGCCCCTGGCCGTGCGCTCCTCGGCGCTGATCGAGGACAACCCGGAGACGTCTTTTGCCGGGCAGTTCGAGACCTTCCTCGGCGTGGACACCACCACCGACCTCCTCACGACCGTGCGCGCCTGCTGGGCCGCCCTCTGGGCGACGCGGGCGCTGCGCTACATGCGCGTCCACGGCGTGGATCCTGGCGCCACCGCCATGGCCGTGCTCATCCAGCGGCTCGTCCCGGCGCGCGCCGCCGGCGGTGCGCTCTCGCGGACCCCGGAGGGCGGGATGCTGATCACGGGCACCTGGGGGCTCGGATCGGCCATCGCCCAGGGCGAGGTCGTTCCCGACCGGTTTGTCCTGGGCCGGGACGGCAGACTCGAGGACGTGGAGCCTGGGCGGAAGGACCGGCTCGTGCGCGTCGCCCCCGGGGCGGGACCAAGACCGGAAGCCGTGACTCCCGGCCTGGTGACGGCGCCGTGTCTCGACGAGGCGGAGGCCGTGGCGCTCGGCCGCATGGTGCTGACCGCCGAGGAGGCGTTCGGCGCACCCGTCGAGGTGGAGTGGGCGCTCGGCCCCACCGGCCCACAGATCCTCCAGGCGCGGCCGCTCCGCACCGCCCCGGCCGTGGTGCCCGGCGAGATCTGGCTCCGCCATCCGGGGCTCACCGGCCACCCCGCGGGCATCGGGTGGGGCGAGGGGCCCGCGTGCATCGTCGACCACGAGCACGATCTCGGCCGCGTCCGGCTCGGGGACGTGCTCGTCACCCAGGTGGCGGGGCCCGCGCTCACGGCGGTGCTCCCGCGCGTGGCGGGCGTGGTCGCCGAGCTCGGCGGGAGCACCTCGCATCTGGCGGCGCTCGCGCGCGAGCGCGGCATCCCGGCCGTGCTCGGCGTGCCCGAGGCCACGAAGCGCATCCCCGACGGGGCCCTCGTGGCCGTGGACGGTGTCACCGGCGTCGTGCGGTGGATCAGTTCCTGAGCGGCTCACACCGCGCGCGACCCTGTCGATCGCGGAACCCGAAGGACGGAGGCCAGGCTGATGGAGCGCATGTTCGTGCAGACGCAGGAGCAGCGGGCGGTGCTGGACACGGTGCGCCGGTTCGTCGAGGAAGAGGTGCGGCCGCGGGCCGCGGAGCTGGACGCGCGACGCGATCCCGCCGAGGGCTATTCCGCGGAGATCGTCGAGAAGGCGCATGCCGTCGGCATCCGCACCATGACGCTCGGCAAGGAATACGGCGGCCTCGGCGCCGATGCGCTGACCACCGCCATGGTGATCGAGGAGCTGGGCCGGGGCGACCTCGGGGTGTCCGTGATCTTCGCCCAGACGCTCAAGATCGCCCAGATCATGCAGAAGGCGCTGAACCCGGAGCAGCGCGCGCGCGTGCTCCCGGGCTTCGCCGCGGATCCCCGCGGCATGCTCGCCATCGGCATCACCGAGCCCGACGTCGCCTCCGACTACCTGGTGCCGTATCCGAGGCCCTTCCGCACCGCCGCCGTCAAGGCCCCCGGCGGCTTCATCCTCAACGGCCTCAAGCACTTCATCTCCAACGGCAACCGGGCGAGCCACTGTCTCGTCTTCGCGCAGACCGATCCGGGCCAGCCGCTGGCCGACGGCGCCACCTGCTTCCTGGTGGAGCGCGGCCGCCCCGGCTTCACCACCGGCATCGTCCACGACAAGATGGGTGAGCGCCTCGCCAACAACGCGGAGCTCATCTTCCAGGACTGCTTCATCCCCGACGAGAACGTCGTGGGCGCGGTGGGGCGCGGCTTCAGGGTCCTCGCCGAGTTCTTCCCGCAGTCCAACGCCTATGCCGGGGCCAGCGCGCTGGGAGTCGCCGTGGCGGCCTACGAGAAGGCGGTGGCGTGGGCCAGGGTGCGCGTCCAGGGCGGCACCCCGCTCATCGAGCATGACGGCATCCGCGCCGAGCTGGCCGAGATGCGCATGCTCATCGACGCCTCGCGCTCCTACATCCACCGGGCGTGCTGGCTCGCCGAGCACCAGGAGCATGGCTGGGACCGGACGCTGGGCGCCCTGCCCAAGGTCATGGCCTCGCAGGCGGCCTGGAAGATCGTCACCTGGTGCCTCGAGATCCACGGCGGCCACGGCTACATGAAGGAGTTCGGCGTCGAGAAGCTGGTCCGCGACGCGGCCGCCTTCCTGCACTCGGACGGCGTCAACCGGACGCTGTTCCTGAAGGCCGCCAACTTCATGTTCGGCGCGTGATCTCGGCATGAAGGCGCTGGTCCTGAAGGCGCCCGGCGCGCCCTTCACGCTGGAGATCGTACCGGATCCGGTAGCCGGCCCGGGGGAGGCCGTGGCGCGGGTCCTGGCCTGCGGCTCGGGCCTCACCATCCAGCACTACAAGGCGGGTCGCATCCCGCTCGCGTATCCGCGCATCATCGGCCACGAGATCACCGGCGAGATCGTCGAGCTGGGCGTGGGCGTGACCGGGCTCGAGGCCGGCGACGCGGTGACCGCCTACTACTATCTCTTCTGCGGCCATTGCCGCATGTGCCTCGCCAACCTGGAGCCGCTCTGCGAGCGCTCGGGCGGCAATGTCGGCAAGGAGTGCGACGGCGGCTACGCCGAGTACATCAAGCTTCCGGCCCGTAACTTCCTGCGGCTGCCGGAAGGCCTCGACTACCGCGCCCACCCGGCCGAGATCGGCGTCATCTGCGATGCCCTCGCCACCCCGTACAAGGTCAATCGTCGGACGGGCACCCGGCCCGGCGAGACGGTGGCGGTGTTCGGCGCCGGTGGCGGGCTGGGCATCCACCAGATCATGTTGTCGAGGTGGGCCGGCGCCAGGGTGGTCGCCGTCGACATCGCCGCCGAGAAGTTCGAGGCCTGCCGCCGGGCCGGCGCTGTCGAGGTCGTGGATGCCGCCCGCCAGGATGTGGTCGAGGCGCTGAGGGAGCTGACCGGCGGCCGCGGGGTGGACGTCTCCGTGGACTATGTCTCGTCGAGCGCGACGCTGGAGCAGGCCGTGCAGTCCCTGGCTGTCAAGGGGCGAATGGTCACGCTCGGCGGCGCCGGCAAGGTCTTCCGGGTCGACGCCATGCAGATGCTCCTGAAGGAGCTCGACCTCCTCGGCAGCCGCTACGTGACGCGCTCCGAGGTCTTCGACACCCTCGCGCTCGTGGCCCGCGGAGAGGTGTGGCCGATGGTCACCGACATCCGCCCCATGGCGGAGGCGGAGGCCCTGCACGAGCGGCTCGAGCAGGGCACGGTGATCGGCCGCGCGGCCCTGTTGGTCGGGTAGGACGGCGCCGACGTCATCCGCGCTCGAGGGGACAGACCGCCGTGGAAGGGCCGGCCCTCAACCGCTCGACATCGAGAACGTGGGCTACGATGCTGCGACGAGCTTCTGGCTCTCGCGGTCGAGGGCGACCAGCGCCTGCTGGATCAGGTCCACTTCTCGGGCTTCAAACAGTGGTTCGCCGCACTGTGTGCAGACCCAGGCTGGGATGGCATCCCAGTGGACGTGATAGCCGCTACGCTCCACGTTGAAGGCGGCGACACCTCGCTGCATCCGACCCCTGCAATGGACGCACTGCACTAGGGCACCCTCCTCCGGAAGTCCGGCGACCACTGCGACGGATCCGGCACATACGCCGTGATGATGGCCAGGTACTCGTCCTTGGGCGAGCAGACCACGTGGATCGGCCGGCCCTCCCCGGAACCCAGCATCAGGCAGCTCGGCCCGCGGACATCTTCCGGGTAGTCCTCGATGATCTGACCCTCGGCGACGGCGCGCTCGACCTCCCTCGCAGAGATCATGGTGGCTGGTCGAGCCATCTGCCTGATCGCGTGCGGCAGAAAGAGGAGCTTGGTGCTCGCGGCTCGTCTCACCGCATCGAGGATGTGCCTCACTGCGGAGTATTCTACCCTGGCGAGCCCAACCGGCCAACGCCGGCGTCGTGGCATGGTAGCGGTGCGCCGACCGCTCGGGTGGTGTCCGGGGCATAGCCTTCCGGGTATCGGAGCGGGCCCTGGGGCGAGGTGGGGAGCTTCTCGCCGAGCCCATCGACGCCGCTACAGATCGACTGCAGGGCCCCGCGCGCTCCCCTCCCATGACGCGCCCCGCGCCAGGGCCTCGAGCACCGTCACCACCACCGACAGGTTCTCGGCACCGTGTCCGCCGGCATCGGCGGCGGCGTAGAGGCGCTCGGCCACGTCCGTGAGCGGCAGGGGGGCGCCCACGGTCGCGTTCCTCGAGAAGCTCGCGGCGCTCACCCCGCGGCCCGCGATCACCCGGCTGATCTGCCATGGCGTCCTGGGGCCGCATGCCCGGGGGCGCCGCCAGGTCGTCGGCTCCGGCCGCGCGGTGGCCTCTGATCCGGACGCCGACGCGGCCGACACCGCGGTCAACACCCACCGCGCTCCTGGGCCTGGGCCGCCCTGACGCGTCGTCCGTCGCCCTCGATGCGCTCGCCTGTCCCCGCTGTGGCGGTCGGCTGCGCCTCATCGCGACCGTGCACGACCGGCGGTGTCGTGCGCGGGATCCTCGCCCACCTTGGGCGGGGCCGGGCCCCAGCCCCCCCGGACCGGCCCCGCCCCAGCCCGACCACACCGCGGCCACCGCGGCCACCGGGTCACCCTCGCCCGGGCGGCCAGGCGGGCCTCTCAGAGGTCTCCCCGATCAACGGCGACGGCCGCCAAGGCAGCCGTCTGCGCCGCTCACGCGGCCGTTGACGACGCCCCTGTCGCGGGAGCAGGATCGCCGCAGGAGCCGGATCAGAGGCGGGCAGTCTCGGCTCCAGGGAGGGCTCCGGGGCCGGCGGCTCGACGACCCTGGGGTCTTCCAGGGGGTCCTGGATGCCCGCTGCATAGGGCCGCGTGATGCGAACTGGCGTTCATGTTTCCTATGGGCCGGGTGGAGTGAGTGTCGACCGGACGTTGGTGTGCCGAACCTCCAGACAGCGGGGTGGTTAGATGAGAATCCAGACCTCCTGACCTAGGGGTCGCAACCCCCTGACATCACTGCACCGCGCCTTCCGGCGGTGCGCACCAATACCTGTCCGCTATTTTTGATCGGACCGGCGTGTGCCCCGGTGTTCCCAGGGATTGTGGGGCTCAGCTGCGCACCCAATCCTGTCCGCGTTTTGCCCGCAGTCGACGGGAGCGTGGTAGTAGATGGGGCCGTGGTCGCGCAGCAAGACCTGCCCCTGTCCGCGCCGGTCCCGTCGGGGACCGTCGTCATCAATGCGCGCTGCATGGTGCGCGCGGAAGGCGAGCACCGGGTCGTGATCGTCGCCGGACTCCCCGTGCACCACTACAGCGTGAAGGATGCCGTGGCCGAAGCGTACGCGATGGTCGTGTTGGTCGACGGCGGCTACGCCACGCAGAAGGAAGTCGCGGTCGCCTTCGGCCGCTCCGACCGGACCGTGCGACGATATCAGGGGCGCTACGCGGACGGCGGCATGACGGGGCTCGCCCCCCGGTCCGGTTGGCGGCCCGGCCGCCGGCGCCTTCCGAGCAAGCGGGGGCACCTCATCGCGCGGCTCAAGCTGGACGGCGTGAGCAATCGAGAGATCGCCCGGCGGCTGGGCGTCACCGAGAACGCGATCCGGAAGCAAGTCGGGCCGACCGAGCCGCGGCTGCAACAGCAGAGCCTCCCGCTGGCCAGCCCCTCCGAGCGCCCTAGCCCGCCCGCCGCGTCACCACCAGCGCCGACGGAGACGTCGTCGACGCCG
>Ga0209211_10012296_pt1 | contig 10791 bp, 8 predicted proteins | sample RifGroA2_FD_183992 | JGI IMG/M metagenome (GOLD analysis project Ga0209211, IMG submission 183992) | Groundwater microbial communities from Rifle, Colorado, USA - Groundwater A2 (SPAdes) (version 2) | ecosystem: Environmental > Aquatic > Deep subsurface > Groundwater | place: Rifle, Colorado...
GTTTTGGGTAAGGGGGATAAAAGCGGTTTCGAATTTTTTGGATTGGCCGGAAGACAGGATTTCCTGGGGGCTGGACCAGGTGGCGACGGCGACGACCTGGTCGCTGGTCCGGGCGCCTTCTGGAACCTCTCCCCTGTCAACCACCGCCCAGAAGCGGAGCAAGGGGCCGACAACCGCGGAGCCGGAATTATTAATAATAGTTCCGGTAACTTTGTAATAAGTTCCCGAGTCGGCGGCGACCGGAGTAAATTTTAAATCTTTGGTTTCCAGCCGGACCAAATCGGTGGAATCGGAGAGGCGGCGGATGCCGATTGAGACGCGGTCGGCGGAAAACTCCTCGCCTGCCTGTTGCAGAGATGAAGCGGCGATTAAAACGTCATAGACTCCCCACTCCCCGGATTTCAGGGGAATGAAGCCGCCGGATTGGACGGATTCAGGAAGGATATTTTTAGTCTGCGAATCTTTTTGCGCTAACTCAACCAGCATTTGGGCGTTTTCGATCAATTGTTTTGATCCATTGTAGATTTCGCCTAATATTCGCCAGCCGACGATTTGCTGTCCGTCTTTGTCGGCGACCGGGATGATTCGGCCGGAGGCGACTAAAGGAGCAGCGGGAATAGAAGGATTAGAAGGACCGGCGGCGGAGAAAGATAATGCCGGGGCGGTGACGCCGGGAAGTTCCGGGTCAGCCCGGCCGGAGAGATTAACTTGGGAGCCGAGATTGACGCCGGCCAGACCGGCTTGTCCCGGAGTCGGGATGGCGATGGCATCGCCCTGGAGCGAAGCGTTGTCCCCGGTTTTGGGAATCAAAGAGCAACCGGAAAGTAACAGAGAGAGTATGATAAGAATTATCAAAGCCGAGGGCATTATCAAATTAAACTAACAAACTAACAAACGACAAACGAACAAATAAACCAAAAAAACAAATAAATAAAACTAAAAAAATGAAACAAAACAAAAGCGTTTTGTTAGTTTTTTCGTTTATTAGTTTTTTTGTTAGTTTGCCCGCCTGCAACGCTATGCGTAGCATTGCGGGCAGGTAACTTTGTTAGTTTGTTCGTTTTATCAGTTTAATGATTATAATCTTTATATGAAATCCATCGGCGACATCCTCAAGGACCGGGCCAAAAACCGGGGGAAATACATCAGCCGCGAGTGGCAGGACTTCGGGATGCGGCTGGCCCACGGGCTGAATGATTTGAAAAATAAATCGCTATACATCAAGCTGGCGAAAACGGTGGAGCGGCGGATTTTGGAAGACGCGGCGGCGTTCGTCAAGGATGCCGGCAACGTCAGGTCCAAGGCGAGATTGTTTATGTGGAAGATGAAATCACTGAAAACAAAAAACTAACAAACTAACAAAAACTCAAACGAACAAAAAAACAAATAAACTAAAAAAACAGAAAACATTTTGTTTATTAGTTTTTCGAATTTGTTAGTTTATTTGTTAGTTTGTAAGTTTGTTAGTTTGTTCGTTTATTAAAAAAACTATGATCATCCCGACTCTCCTCTACTCCTTTTTCTTATTCCTGAAGCTGGCGGTGCGGCTGGGGCTGACCGGGGAACTGGTGTCGGCCTGGCCGCTATGGCTGGGGGTTGCCTTAGGCACCCAGCTGGTGAAGCTGGATAGAATTCTGGCGGAGTACCTCCGGCTTTACCAACAAAAAGATATTAAAGAAATTAATGCGCGATCGCTTATTAAAAACTTTAATATCGCACTGCGGCGGTTGATGGGGCGGCCGGGGTCAGCCGGGAAAAGTCCGGCGGTTGATTTGGTACCGGAAAAAGGCGAAGTCTTAATCTCCCAAAATATTGTTTTCGCCGCCGGGTGGGCGGGGGTGGCGCTGTTTGGAATGACCAGCACCATCGGTTTTTTAGGCAAAGGGGTGGTTTTGGGAGTCGGGCTGCAGCTGGCAATAAGGGTGGCAAAAAGCTTGTTTGAGATAAAAGAAAAAATCGCGGTCAAGCCGGATAGATTAACGTGGTTTTTCGCGCCGATCAAGCGCCAGTTGCCCGGGAATGAAATGGCAATTGCCGCCTTGATATTTTTAGGAATCTTTATAGTTTTTAGCTTTCTCTAAATAAACATTTCATACCAGTGAGCGATCGCATGCCAAAATGAAACGTTTAGTCGGGATTGTAATCTCGACTCATAAACAGTGTCGCCCCAACTACTCCCCCGGCGGCGGGCAGGACCAACCAGAACCAATTGAAGTTAAAAACGACCAAAAGCAAGTAACTGGCGACCAGGCCGGCCAGATAGCCGGCGGTGAGGAGCCATTCCCATGACAGTCCGAAAACCAGGTGGTCAACGGTCTCGCCGGCGGCCAGGGCCGCCCGGCGGATTTTCATCCACCACAGCGGGGAAATCGTCCGATGGATAATGTCGGAAGCAAACACCGTCAGGGGAAGAACGGATAAGAACCTGACCGCCCAAGCGGCGGCAACCGAGACGGCGATCAAAGGATACAGCCGGTGAAGCGGCCGTTTATCGTAAAGGCGGCCGGCGACGACGATGATAAAACTTTCGGTCAAAACCACCGCCGAACCGAGAACGCCGATAGCAGTGTAACTTTTAAGAATCAAAAAGGCGTATACCGGCCAAAAGAAAACCAATATCGCTTCGGCGACATGCCACATGAGGATTGCCGCGGATAAATGCGGATAGCGCCGATAAAAACTCCAAACTTGGGAAAACCGGACCTGTTTAATTTTTCCGGGCCGCAAGGGCTTAAGCCATAAAGGGATGACTGAAACCAAAAGGACAATCAGGGAAACCAGAAACATGAGGGAAAAGCCGGCGGAATCAATCAGAATACCCGAGATAAGCGGGGCGGAAACGGCGGCCAGGGAGCCGATAAACCCCATCATCCCGATTTGGGCGCCGATTTTATCGTCGTCGTTATTCTCGAGAAAAACGGCGTGATAGCCGGGATAATAGGCGGCGATATGGAGGCCGCCCAAAACCGCGGCCGGAATTAACAGCCAGATTAAACCGGAGTCGATTTGAGTAAACAAAATAAGTTTTCCGGCCAGCGCCAAAGTTCCCAGGGTCATAATTTGGCGGAAACCCACCCGCTCCGTCAGCCGGGCGACAACCGGCAGGGTTATGCCGATAATTACCCTTTGGAAAGCGAAAAAAGCCACGACTAAAAAGACGCCGTTGGCCAAAGTCGTTCGGTTGAGGTGGAAAATAAACAGGACGCCGAAGGCGGCAATCATCCCCAGGGCGAACTGGTTTAGGAAGATGTTGATTTCCAGGGCGGTTAGTCCCCGAAGCCGAGGGCGAAATATGTTCATAGCAAGAATTCAAGATCAAGAATTTCTATCTTCTATCTTCAAGATATCTATTGTTATTTTGAATACACAAAACCATTTCGTCTCGAATCCGGGAAAATGCGTCTAGCAAAATTCTTTTTTCATCTCTCTTAAACGGTTTCAAGACGTAATCCTCGCCCTCTTCCCTCTTCCCTCTTCCCTCTTCCCTGTTGTCAACCCCGATCCTGATTCGCCAAAAATCTTTGGTTCCCAGAGCTTGTTCTATAGATAGTATTCCCTTGTGGAGCTGCGGCCCCTTGCCGAAGTGGATTTTGAAACTGCCAAGCGCCAGGTCAAGATCGTCGTGGGCAATAAATAAATGGTTAAAACGGTTAGAATGGCTAGAATGGTTAGGGCTTTCGTGACTTTTAACCATTTTAGCCATTTCAGCCATTGCAGCCATTTTGTTTTTTATCCATTCTCCGCTGTCATTCATAAAACAATCAGTTTTGACCATTTCAAATCCCGTCAACTTCTTCCCGACCTCTTCCCTCTTCCCTCTTCCCTCTTCCCTCAACCATCTGACCAGCATCCTGCCGGCGTTATGGCGGGTAGAGGCGTATTTTTTTCCGGGATTGCCGAGACCGATTAAAATCATCATAAAAACATAAAAGCATGAAAACATGAAAACACCTAAGCGTCGGCGTGTTTTAATGTTCTAGTGTTTTAATGTTTTAATGGATTTAAAAGATTGTTTCGAATTTAGAATTTTCTATTTTATAATCATCTCAATCGTAGCAAAAATAATATAAAGCCCAACTAATACCGCTCCCTCCCATCTATCCAGCCGCCTTTTTGTGCGGACGAATAAGTAAAATGCCAAAAATGCCAAGGCGTAGGCGATAGTCGCGGTCAGGTACGACCGGACGCCGCTGCCTAAAATTATCGGCCGGATGGCGGCGGACAACCCCAGAACCAAGGTGGCATTGGCAACGATAGAGCCGGTCAAATTCCCTAAAGCCATGGCGGACTCGCCGGCCCGCAAGGCCCGAATTTCAAACGCCAATTCCGGCAAAGTCGTCCCCAACGACACCAGAAATAAGCCGACCAGCAAGATCGGCAAATTAAAACCGGCGGCCAGAGACGAGGCGGATCTGACAATCCCGTCGGCGCTGACAATCATTCCCAAAACGCCCAAAACAAACCACCAGATTTTGGCGTCGGTGGTTTTGTCGGTCAGGCGATGAAAAATTCGCCGGAAAATATCGCCGTTGCCGCTGCCTGCGTGTAAAGCCAGCCGGCGGCGCTGTTCCTTTAGAATAGTAACGTTATACAAAAGATAAACCGCCATCAGCGCCAAACCGTCTCCCCGGCCCAGCCGGCCGTCTATTAATAACAGCATCGGCAGGGCGCCGGCCAGAAAAGCGTAAAAAGCGTCGCGTTTTAAAAATTGGCCGTGGGCTTGGACAGCGCCGGCAATCACCGCCCCCAGCCCGACCATAAAAGATAAATTAATGATATTGGCGCCCAGAACATTTCCCAAAACCAAATTTGGCTTGCCCTCCAGGGTCGAAGCCACCGCAATCGACAGCTCCGGCAGGGAAGTAGCCAAAGACATTACCAGCCCGGTCAGAGCGAACTTCCCCAAACCGGTGAGGCGGGAGAAATATTTCAGGGAAGAAACCACCCAGGAGGTGGACTTGAAGAGCAAAATGGAGAAGGCGAAAATCAGGAGTAAGTCTAAAAGCATAGTCTGTCATTGCGAGCGACCGCAGGGAGCGCGGCAATCTTACGAGATCGCCACGTCCCCCGCTATTTCCGAGAAACAGCGGGGTCCTCGCGATGACAATTAAGATGTTATCATGTTTTCCAGAATGCTGTTCACAGATAAAGGACTATCCTACAGCGAAGTTTTCCGGCTTCAGGCCCGTTTCGGCCGAAACGAACTGGACCGGAATCACCGGGTTTCCTGGCCGGAGGTGCTGTGGCGCCAGTTTAAATCGCCGTTAATATTCGTTTTGATACTGGCGACCGGGGTAACGGCGTTTTTACTCAAGGAGCCGGTGGACGCGGCGGTTATAGGAGCGGCGGTGTTGGTGAACACAATTCTGGGATTTATCCAGGAATTCAGGGCCGAGAGATCTTTGGAGGCGCTGCAGCAGATGCTGACGCCGACTTGTAAAGTGATCCGCGACGGCCGGCGGCGGGAAATTGAGGCCGCGGAGTTGGTGCCGGGAGACATAGTGATTTTGGAAATCGGGCGGATGGTGCCGGCGGACGGGGTATTGGTCGAAGCCGACGGAATGAGCGTGGAGGAGGCGATCCTGACCGGAGAAAGCGTGCCTGTTCAAAAACAAGCAGTAAGTTCGGAAAATTCCCAAGTCTATATGGGAACTACCATCGTCACCGGCATCGGCAAAATGGCGGTCGAAAAAATCGGCAAAGCAACCCGGATGGGGCAAATCGCCGCCAGTTTGGCAAAACAGAAACCCAAACCAACGCCGCTGATGAGGGAAATCGAGCGCCTGTCGCGCTGGCTGGGAGCCGCGGTCGGAATCATCGCCGCGGCGATTTTTATCTTCGGCAGTCTGGCCGGCCACTCTCCCAAAGACATGTTTACTATGGGAGTGGCAATCGCGGTAGCCGCCATCCCCGAGGGGCTGGCGGTAAGCTTGACGGCGATTCTGGCCTTAGGGATGCGCCGGATTTTGAAACGGAAAGCGCTGGTGAAAAAATTGATAGCGGCGGAAACCCTGGGGTCGGTGACAACAATTTGCGTGGATAAAACAGGGACTTTGACGGAAGGGAAGATGCGCGTGATTGAGACAGTCGTCTCAACAACGCCAATGGCTAAAATGGCTAAATGGTTGAATGGCTACACTTCTAAAGATTTTCTCCCTATAGCGGCAATTCTAGTTAACGATTTACGGGATCCATTGGAGACAGCGATGGATCAATGGGCTAGAAAGGAAATTGGTGATAAAGAAACGGAAAAGCTGGTTAAAAATTACCGGCGGCTGGATGAAATTCCATTTTCGCCGAACTATAAATATATCGCGACCCTGCACCAAATCAAGGAAGAAGGAAGAAGGAAGAAGGAAGAAGGCGAGGTGACGGCGGAGCTACTGTTAGTTTCCGGCGCTCCCGAAGTGATTCTGGAAAAATCCAATCTGTCGGCGAAAGAAAAAGCGGAGTGGACGGCTAAATTCGAGCATTTCGGACTCCAGGGTTATCGATTAGTAGCGTTTGCGCATAAAAATATGAATCAACGCATTAACGCATTAACGCATCAACATATTGATAACTTGACTTGGCTGGGAATCCTGCTTTTTGACGATCCGGTCCGGGCCGGAGTCGGCGACGCCCTGGTCCACGCCCAAAAGTTGGGACTAAAAATTCATGTTATCACCGGCGATTATTTGCCAACGACGGAAGCTGTGGTAGAAAAGCTCAAAGCTCAAAGCTCAAAGCTCAAAGTCAGCGAGATAATAATTCATGCCAGGGTGAAACCGGAGGAGAAATTAGCGATTGTCAAAGATTTGCAGGCAAAGGGAGAAGTGGTGGCGATGACCGGAGACGGAGTCAACGATGCTCCGGCTTTGAAGGCGGCGGATATCGGGATTGTAGTAGCAACCGCGGCTGATGTATCAAAACAAACCGCCGACATGGTGCTTTTGGATAATAATTTTGCCACTATCACGGCGGCAATTTTGGAGGGCCGAGGGATTCATCAAAACTTAAAAAAAGTGGTGGCATATTTGATGAGCGGCGCTTTCTCCGAAGTAATTCTGGTGGCGACGGCGCTATTTTTGCCGATCCCGATGCCTTTAGTGGCGAAGCAAATTTTATGGATAAACCTGATATCCGACGGGTTTCCGGCGTTGGCGCTGACGGTGGAGCCGTATGAGAGAAAAGTAACACAGGTAACACAAGTAACACAGGTAACACAGGCAGGGGCGACATTTTTCGACCGACGGGTGAAACAAATAATGGCGCTGGTATCGGTGGTTACCGGACTGGTAACGCTTTCGATATTTTGGGCGGCGTGGGCGGCAAGCGGCGATTTAATGTTGTCGCGATCGCTGGCTTTTGCGATTTTGGGAACCGGGTCTTTGTTTTACGTATTTTCGGTCAGGTCGCTGGACCGGCCGATTTGGAAAGTTAATCCGCTAAAAAACCCCTGGCTGATTTTGGCGGTGGCCGCCGGCTTCGGACTCCAGTTTCTGCCGCTGTACCACCCGAGTTTACAGCGGATCTTTGAGACCGCTCCCCTATCTTTAAATCAATGGGGGCTGGTAACCGCAGTCGGCCTGGCGATGATCGCCATCATCGAAACCATCAAGTCGCTCTATTATCAACCAAACCGGAAATTATTAACTTCTCCGGTCCGATCGGACCGGAGAAGTTAAAGAGTATAATTCTTAAGGAAATGACGTTTGGGAATTTTTGTTTACATTTGGCAAAAATCGAGGCGACGGCGAAGCGGCTGGAGATGACTTATTTGCTGGCCGAATTGTTAAAAAAAGTCAACCCCGGCGAAGTTGACAAAATCGTGATGCTCTCCCTGGGGCGGCTGGCGCCTTTATATAAAAATATTGATTTTGGATTGGCGGAAAAGACGATGATGCGGGCGCTGGCGAAGGCAAATGGAGCTGAAGCCGCTACCGTACTGGGAATATTTAAAAAGTTAGGAGATCTGGGTGAAGTTGCCGGCGAGTTAAAACAGGGAAGAAGGAACGAAATATCAAGTTTGTCGGTAAGCGATGTATTTGATCGTTTATTGGATATCGCAGGTCAAACAGGGAAGGATTCTCAAGAGAGGAAAATTCAGAAAACGGCGGAATTGCTGGGACAGCTTGATCCGTTGGGAGCGAAGTACGCGGTCAGAATAATTTTGGGGAATTTGCGGCTGGGATTTTCGGACAAGACGGTTCTGGACGCTTTGTCAGTTATGATCGCCGGGGACAAGTCGGCCAGAGAAAAGCTGGAGGCGGCGTATAACGTTAGGCCGGACGTAGGGTGGCTGACAACCCAAGTTCAAAGCTCAAAGTTCAAAGTTCAAAGTTTCAAACCGACACCAAATTTGGGAATACCAATAATGCCGGCGCTGTGCCAGAGGCTGCCGGCGGCGGAGGAGATAGTGGAAAAAATGCGGGAAGTGGCGGTGGAGCCGAAATGGGACGGACAGAGAATCCAGGCGCACGCCTGGATTCTAAGGAAGAGGGAAGAGGGAAGAAGGAAGAAGGCACTTGATAAAAAAATTGAGGTGAAATTATTTACCAGAAGTTTAGAAGATGTCACCCCTATGTTTCCCGATTTAGTCCAATCTATTATCTCTGTAATTAAAATCAAACCTTCTTCCCTTTACCCTCTTCCTTCTTCCTTCATTCTCGATGGCGAAGTGGTAGCGATTGATCCCAAGACCGGACGGGTTCTCCCCTTCCAAACGATGATCACCCGGAAACGAAAGTACGGAATACAGGAAAAATTAGCCGATGTGCCGGTTAGATATATGGTGTTTGATATTTTGTATTTAAATGGAAAATCGCTGATGGAGGAACCATTTCAAAAAAGAAGAACTCTGCTTGAAAAATTGTTGGACTTTCAGAACACTCGGAATACTCGGAGAACCAGAGAATCAGAAATGCATCTCCCGTTTTCCGAGTTTTCCGAAATAATTAAAATTGCGCCGCAAATTATAACGTCAAATCCGGTAGAAATTAGGAGGTTCTTAAAACAACAAATAAATAATGGTTTAGAAGGAATCGTCGCCAAGCGCGCTGACGCTCGGTATATTCCCGGCCGGACCAAATTTGCCTGGGTGAAATTAAAGTGGGAAGGAGCGGCCAAATCCGGCGGGCTGTTGGATACGATTGACTGCGTGGTGATAGGAACATACTCCGGCCGGGGAAAGCGGGCCGGCTTCGGCGTAGGAGCATTCCTCGTCGGCATCTTAGGAAATTCAGAAAAGTCAGCTAAATCAGCTAAAATCAGCTCAAATCAGATTGCGGATAAATCTGATAAATCAGAATCTGATCTATCTGATTTATCTATTATCCGATCTAGCCGATCTAGCCGAAACTCCGACTTTTCCGAAATTAAATTTCAAACCATCTCCAAAATCGGGACCGGGCTGACGGATGAGCAGTGGAGGGAATTAAAAGTTAAAAGTGAAAAGTTAAAAGTGAAAAGTTGCCCGAAAGAATACGATGTGCCGAAAGAATTGACGCCGGATATTTGGTTGAGGCCGGAGTTGGTGGTGGAAATTCAGGCGGATAACATCACTAAATCGCCGCTTCATAGCGCCGGATACGCGTTAAGGTTTCCGAGGCTGGTGAAATATCGAGACGACAAAAGGCCGGAGCAGGCAACGACGGTGGCAGAGATTAGAAAGCTGTATAAAATGCAATAGCGATTTATGATTTACGAATTAAGATTTATGAATAAAACAATTGCAATTATTCATAATTCATAAATCATACTTCATAAATCGCTTTCAAAACTTCGCTTCTCATTTCAGCACTCCGGAGATCATGGCGTAAGCCACAATTACCACCACGATAAAGAAAAAACCGATAATTATTGATGCCCATCCTGCCTTCTCACTCTTCATAATTTTATTCAGGCCTTCGCCGATGAGGGTCAGTCCGAATAAGCTCGGCAGAACCAGAACCATGAAGATGACCTGGGGGTCGGAAGCGGACATTGGTTACATGATAGCAAAAAAACTAACAAACTAACAAACTTACCTGCCCGCAATGCTACGCATAGCGTTGCAGGCGGGCAAACTAACAAAAAAACTTAACAAACCAAAAAACTTCAGCCAAAGGCTGATCCGCCTTTGAACGAGTTTACTCGTTCAGGATGTATCTGGACGATTTGGTGGTGCCTATCTTGCGGACGACGCCTTTTTTGGCCAGGTCGTTCATGTCCCGGAGCAGAGTGTCGCGGCTGACCATGCGCATAACCTTGGTTAAGTCGTGAGTGGTCAGCTGGCCGCCGCCGGTTTCCAGATATTCCAGAATTTTGATTTGCCGGTCCGAAAGGGCAATTTGGCGGCCCAGCTTGCCCTTGAGTTTGAGGTCTTTGGATAATGCCAATACTCTGTCTTTGACACGGGATAATTCTATGGCCAAGCCGTCGCTAAAATATTCCAGCCAGCCGGTGATTTCACCGTCTTTGACGGCGGAAGCCGATTGGAGGGCGGTATAATAATCGGCCGGATTTTGGTCGTAGTATTGCTCGATACTGAAAAATCTTTTGACGTCGTAGCCCTCCTGGAACAAAACCAAAAGAGTCATGGCCCGGGCGGCGCGGCCGTTGCCGTCGGTGAATGGATGGATGCGGACCAATTCCCAGTGGGTGACGGCGGCGCGGATGACCGGATGGTCTTTGGTTCGGGAATCTTGGCTATTTATCCATGAGAAAAATTCATCGAGCTGGACCGGAACCGCCTGTGGCGGCGGCGGCCGGAAAATAACTTCGCCGTTTTGTTTGTTGCGGATAATCACCTGGACCCGGCGGAGCCGCCCC
>Ga0209211_10012300_pt1 | contig 10789 bp, 17 predicted proteins | sample RifGroA2_FD_183992 | JGI IMG/M metagenome (GOLD analysis project Ga0209211, IMG submission 183992) | Groundwater microbial communities from Rifle, Colorado, USA - Groundwater A2 (SPAdes) (version 2) | ecosystem: Environmental > Aquatic > Deep subsurface > Groundwater | place: Rifle, Colorado...
AAGAGCAGTACCAACCGGAAAGGATATATTGTCGTTAGGTATTATTTCTTTTGTTCTTAGTTTTGTTTGTTTCATTGCAGAATCAAACATTCTAAGAACACTTTTCTATTTATCTGTCAAAGTTGGGCTCCAATATTATACTGGATCTCAAGAAAAAGTTAGTGTTAAACAACACACGTTAGAAGGCATAGCTTCCTTTGCGAGATTACAAGAAGAATTTATGCAATCACTTTCCCAATAGAAATTATTTCTTTTGAGGAAGCCAGCTCTGTAAAGCCTCAATAAACTTTTCGTCTTCAATTTCTTTAAGTTTGAGGAGAGCGCTATGTTTTTTGAGGAGTGATTTCATCTCACCAAGCTTAGATCCGACTTGTTTAGAAAGGGCATACAACTCAACAAGCTTGTCTTTGATGCTAGATCGATTTAGAGTCGGGTGCTGAACAGCAGGAATTAATTGATTAATCAAGCCCTCAATCTTTTTAATAGATTGCTGAAGCTGAACATCATCAGCTGTCAAAGCATCAGCAAGAGCTGATTGAGCATGACTTTCTGTAATTGTCTGAAATAAAGCTCCTAGAATATAAGTCTCTGATTCCATTTGCTCGGATATTGACCGCAACTCTTCTTGTAACTCTCTCGCCCAGGAATCCGCGATAGACGAAGGCTTATCAAACGCTTTTATTAAGCTTGATAATTGATGTTTATGGAATAGCATTTATGTCACCTCAACTCAAATCCTCAATTTCGCCTAACCAACTTCTAAAATTACGCTGAAACTTTCGAATAGCAATTCTTTCGCGTTTAACTTTAACGAGCTCATTCCTATACAAATCCTGATTTTTGAAAATGTGCATTGCGAGTTCTTGAGAAATAGTTCTTATTTTATCGAGCAAAGCTTCAATTCTGCGAGTACTATCAACAGAGCTTCCACTAACCCTTGTATCCGAATATCTCATTCCTGCCGTATGATACGTCTCTTTTTCTATGTCTAAAGTAATAACACCACGAAGATCTTGATACGTTTGCTCTAAATCTTTAAAATTATTTTGAATTTGAACATCAACAGCTTCAGATGCTCCCTCACCAGCCTTCTTCGCTGCAAATTGACGAAACTTTTCCCTAAAACCAATAAGAACATTTTCCTCAGTCTTGATATGAGCGATGACTTCTTTCACCGCTCGTTGCAATTCACCCATAACTGATTTAAAACTATCTTGAAGAAATATACTCGCCACACGACCATCACTATGGTCACGCGACAACTGATTTGCAAGTTCATTTACTTCATTAATGTAATATCCTAGCGAATGCCTGTGTATAAAAACCATAATTTCACTTCTTTTAATCTTAGAATAACAATTCTCTTTATTAATTTATCGTGTAGCATCTCTTACGACAAGACTATAAATACACTCTTTCCCTCGTGTCTATTTTTACCACAACAATTCTTTTCTCAACGTAGTTAATTCTATAGAGCGTTCTATAATCTCCAATTCGGATTCGAAATGTTGGTTCGCTATATCCTTGAACTCTCTTTGAATCATGAGGAACAGGGTCAATCTTTTAGTCCTTCCAGCTTCTTAACTATTCTGTCAAAAAGAATTTTCTCACATTTCTGGAGAAATTTATCTGCCTGATGATCCAACACGATTTCGAACATTCTTAAGTTCCTCTAAAGAAACAAGTCTCCCCGCTTTTTCATTTTTGATACTGTCTTCCAGAAGCTGTTTTTCTTCTGACGTAAGAACCGTATCTGCTTCAACCATATGTGCTTTAATGTAATACAACTCTTCTTTAATCAGTTTTAGTTCATTTAAAATTTGCTTGACTTCTGTTGTCATAATCCTAAGAAAGTGATCTGTATTTAAATTGTTTTCGGAAAGAACTTTCGTCAAAAAAACTCAATTCTTGGCACATACTCTTTCTTCTCTTCTTTCTGGTCAACCAAATTTAAAAACGGCCTAAAATCTGGCGCAGTGGAATTCTTTTCCTCGACTTTAGAAGTGTCATCAGCAAACATACTCATCATCGAAGAGGTATCAACCGAAGTAGAAGACTGATTGATCTGAATTTCTCCACCTTCTTTCTTATCTATAATCCCGGTAAGAATATGCAATACCTTCTTAATATCCTCATACGTGTCCACTTGTGTATCAATCGTAATTTTCATCTTTTTTTCTTTTTATACTTTAACAAACTATTTAATAATTACGCTTCGGATATCTTTTTCATTCTCCACAACCCAACATCCACTGTCTCCACCCGCTTCTGATGGAACGCAAACTGTGCTTTGATCGGAAAATCATACCGCCAGACATGCGTAATTTCAAATCCAAAATCAGGTGAAATCGCTTCTACAAACTGTTTTGTAGAAAATTTATGCATACTATACACAACTGGCGCAACGGAAAACGCTTTCTCCAGAAACACTTTGTCAACGTGCGCATTCTTCGTTCCAAACGGTGGATTCTGCACAACAACATCAACGTTCTCATCGAATAAGCGAATATCCTGCACAACAAATTCAGCCTCTCCGACTTCATATTCATCCGCAACGGTTTGATAATTCTTCATACATAACTTCATCGCACTCTCATCTTTATCCACAAAATAGACTTTCTTTGCACCCATGAATAATAAACCAATCCCTAATATCCCTGGACCGCTTGCCGCGTCAAGAAAAATCTTACCTGCTACCTCGCCTCGCAATGCCATTAACCAAATCCATTCTGCAGCAATCGAAGCAGGAGTAGCATACTGCTCTAATTCCATCGATGGATTTTCAAAGGATTTTAGTTTACTTAATTCAAGTTCAAGATCTTGCTTAGAGCGGATGGACATGGATGGCTAAAAACAAAGGAGCTATATAATTTTTTACGCTCCCAGTGCACTTTGATAGCGTTCTCTAACGGCTTGCATAAGAACAGATCTATTGCTTAAACAAGCAGTATAACAAGGTTTCAATAATGAATCCGGAGCAGATTTAATCTCATCAACTAATCCAGACTGGACAAGACCACGAAAACGCTTCCAATACCCTGATTCAGTCTGAATGGATTGTCTATATGATGGAACAACTGCCTCACATTCTAGTAAATCTCTTAGAATAATATCAACTTTAGCAAGAATCTCCTCTCTTCCACTCCGTATAGTTAAAGACGTCCGGGTAACCGCCCAAGCCCGAAGAGCTGAATATTCTTTAATAACATCATTAATATAAGCTAGAAATTTTGCCCGAAAAGAAGTATTCTGTGTTGCTAAAGTAACCAATCCAAGAAAGTTTTGCTCTTTGTAAGCAAGCGTCATACAAACAAGAAGAACAAAATATTATATAAACATATCTTTTAGATTAGCTATTAGCAACCATTTGAAGTGTTCCCCGCTCACCGACTCTTTGTCGTTGTGCTACCTGCGCTTCAGCAGTCACTTTTCGAACGCGACTGAGAAATTGAATCCATTTCCCCTCCAACTGAAGTAAAAAACCACGCTGTTGGGAAAGTAAACTGAGAGTTCCATTCAATTTTTCTATCTGGATTTCCAAACCGCTAACAGCACCATCAAGATCATTAAATTCATTTCGATAATTTACAAGCTGCCTCTGAGCAGTTTGCATAGATTCAAAAGAACTCCATTTTGTATCTCTTTTCCCTTCTAGGTATTTTTGCTGCCGATCAAGATCAGATCTCTTAAAATCTCGCTGAATTTTGAGCGATGCTGACTCAGTTTGTTTTGCTGCAATCTGATGGTGAATACTTTGGAGAGCAGCCTGATATTTTACCTGCAATGTAGAAATAAATTGCCGGGAGGCCCGTACTCCCTCAATATAGACTGATTGATGCACTGAATCAATTGATCTAATATTGAGATTATATTGCTCCAAACGAACACGTAAATTCTCACAATAACTCAGTATTTTTTGAAGATGTTTACCCAACTCAGTTTGACCTAATTTTTGAAAATCAATCTCTGCTTTGCTAAAAAGAGGAAGAGAAATATAAACCATACTAATACCACTTCGAATTTACATATATACATTATTAATCACTACAGAGTTAAAATTAACTGAAAAGTTTATATAGTCAATGACCTAAAAGCCAAAGAATTCGAGGATTTTCATGGATAATGATCTTATTACATCGTATATACATGCTCAATATGGGGAGAGTCCTCGAGAACATTCAACCGTTCTTACGTTAGATGATCTAACTGCAAATGTACCAGAACAGCTTCAGTTAATTCTTTCAGTGAGCAGAGACCGTCGTTATACTACACGTCAACGTTTTGTATATGATCAAGTACTTCAAAGTGGCTCCCTGTTTCTAGAACAACAACGAATTCAAGATAGTATCCTTCCTTTCGAAGCAGAACCAGAAGCACACCCCGTTGATGGACTTGTTGCCACTCTTGCAGATACATTTGCTGTTCTTCATTACCTTGGAAGAGACATTTCGGCACAAATTCCAATTGAAACAAATGGTGTCGATCAACAAGTTGTAGAGTATCTGCGTGAACAGGTGACACCAAAGAGATTAAAGCAACAATTAGAACCAGAATCAATATATCAACTCCTTGGAAATACTGCATCAAGATTCGTTGCTAGATTAAGTGGGTTTAGAGTTCAAGCCGCAGGACGAAGAGTTGTATCTTGAATTGTTCTCAATACTATTAGAACATTATTGGTGTAAGAATCCTCCCGCTTAACAAACTCGCCTAACGTAGGAAGACGACTCTCTAAATCCTGAGTGAGACGAACAAGATTGGAAAGAGTACTGTTCATTTCTTCTAGTTTTTTGTGATATTTATTCTTGAGATTAATAATAGCATCAAGTGTACCACGCGCTTTAGACAAATCAGTAACCAACTGAGCTCTCGCCGTAACAATATTTCTTTGAATAGATTGTAAAACACCATTTATTTCAGACCATATTTCTGTAAGAGCTTTTGCTTTTGCAATCAGTTCACGAGAGATATCGAGATCTTTTTCTTCCAAGCGCTTAATTTCTTGATCAATCGCTTGTTGTAATCGTAACTTCGCTTTTGCTTTGTCTGCAAGGATAACTCTTTCAATGTCTTTACTTCCAGGCTCATACGTTCGACCTTTCGCAGCTGCAATGGCCGCGACTTCTGCTTTCACAGTTACTTCAAGCCGATCAAGATATGTCTGTAAAGGTGAAGAGAAAATATGACTTAATTCAGCAGCTTTTTCAGTAATCACATTTGGCTCTAGATGACTTAAGAAACCAATAAGAATCCTAACTATCGATTGAGCAACGTTAAGAGCATGTTGAACACCTTCAAAATCACGCCGTAAAGTAAAGTCACTTGTTTTAGCATTGACAACAACTCGCAAAGCAAGATGAAGATCAAAAGGACGTTGCTGCCTTTCCGATTCAATTAATCTCCTTTCTTCAGCAGCAAGAGTAACAATCTTTTCAGCAATAATCATCGCCTGTGCCAGAATACTAACAACCTCATTAACATGTTTTTGCTGAAAATCACTTTTTAATTCTTGCAGCAACTCACCAAACCTTACTTTTTCCTGAACATCTACCATAGAGAACAGAGTAAAATTTCAACCTATAAAAAGCTATCTTTCAAATTGTTTCCAGACGGAAAAACAACTCTTTAAATATTGTTTCTAACTATTCTCCAGTAATTGTATTCCCCAAAATCGAAAGCTATTTAAACCAAAATAAAATCATCTTCATCCTGGGTGTGGTAGGATAAAAGAGAGGAAGAGAAACACATTTTCCTCGTTATGTCGTCGAGAAAATATATTTAGACTAGAGGTAGCTATGCAGTCCGAATTCAATAAAATCCGTCAGGCTTTGGAAGAACACCTCAATGCCATTAACGAAAACACCTCTGAAATTCAAGTTCTCTTTGATTACTTAAGTGAAATGGAAATGAAAATTGAAAAAGTGACGCAACGCGTAGATCAACTTCAGTTAACGCTGGGAAAACAGCCGGAAAAAAACACCATAACTCCATTAAATCATGAAGAAAAAAAAGTCTTTCTCACATTGTATACAGAAGAAATGCCACTATCGTATTTTGAAATTGCCACTAAAAGCTCGTTAGGAGCACCGATTGTTGCAGAATCAATCTCATCTATGATTACAAAAGGCGTCCCTTTTCACCGCACATTTGTTAATAGTCAAGTATTTTTCAAACTCCAGCCTCAGTTTAAAGAATTGCAGGCAAAAGAAAATGTTGTTAATTTATCGTTACAGTCATTTCTTTAGTGTTTTCATTTAAGAGTAGTTATATTAAGAAGATTTTTAAAGAACCACTCTCCCTCAGCAGTATGTTTGATCCAATCCAAAATCTTGAAGAGCATTTACAAAAAAGAACTACCTTTCTCATAACAGAGCTAACTCCTGAGTTAAAATTGTTTTATGAACAATTGGCAGACTATGCTGCTAGAATCATAACCAAAGCCCTTGCTCAAAATCAATATGAAAGAGCACTCATTGTTTATTGTGGATCAGGAAAGGTGGTTCGAAATCTAGCAGAGACAGGTAAAATAGTGGTGGGAGTAGAAACACATCCCGATTTTCTAACGGAAGCAAAAGAACGACATTTAATCAAAGGATGTACAGGCTTCAGTTTAGAACAAGAAGGATCTCGTTTGGAATTACATCAATTTAGACCAGAGGTAACAATAAGCCCTTTTTCCATTCATCGGATGAGAGATCCGGAAACGACATTAAAACAGATAGTCAGCGCTACAGAGAAAACAGTGTACCTCATTGACTTTGTCCGTGATATTGCTCCAGAAGACTTGTTATACCTCACATTTCTAGAAGATCTTAAAGGAGAATCCACAGAAAGATTACCAGATCAAACACCAATATCAGAAGCACTACAAAGAAATCTAAACTATCCATTCATAACCACTCAAGGATATTTATCTTCTGCACTCCAAAGTGCATTAACTCTTGAAGAACTAGATATTCTTCTTAAAACTCTTAATAGGGATTATAAAACTGAAATAAGAGATGTGAAAGGACCTTGTAAAACAACGTTACCTTACGCAATCACAACAATCACCCAAAAATGAGTTATGGCAATCCAATACGCTTTACGACTTCCTGTCCAAGGAATAGATCAACTCCTAGATGACGCCCTGCAAGGAATCATAACACAACTACGGGCAGAATCTTGTTTAGAACATAGAACAAGAGAACAACAAATTCTTGCCTGGGAACTACCATTAGGTGGAGTGATTCATGTCACGATGTCACCATCAAGAGCCATTGTTATGGATGGGCCTGATGGTTAAGTCAATGCTGACGGTGTCCTAACATTAATGGGATTTCCTAACGGAAGAGAAGAATACCTCAGGCGTATAAGACAAACAATCGAAAACGGGTTAGAGAGATATATTATTTAAAAAATAATTATTCAATTTTTGATTAAAATAATTAAGAGATAAAGTATTAAGATAAAATCAATAAAAGTAGAATAGTTTATTGTAACCTATAGTTTTAAACTAAATATTCTTTACTAAAAAGATTTAACTAATTATTAAATAATAAATCTATCAATAGAAAGAATTCACCATAAATTTAACCCTCAAATGAAACTTAATAAGATGACCATAAAACCAATTATAAAGATCAAAACTAAAGAGAACTTTACAAAATTCAATAATTCCACTTGCAAAGTTCTCTCTATTTTCAACGCCTTCTTTATTTTTTTCTGAAAGGAATAAAATCCCCCAATGTTAATACAAAAATTTAAAGAAAAAGCAACTTTTATATAGTTATTCCAATAAGGCTACTTAGTGATTCCAGAAAGGGAACCCTTATTGGAAGTCATAAAAGAGGTAAAAACAGCCCAATGGCGGAAAAAGTAGGAATTTATGTACGGGTTTCTACCGAAGAACAAGCAAAAGAAGGTATTTCCATCGATGCCCAGATAGATCGTTGTAATGCATTCTGTAAAGCAAGGGGGTGGCAAGTATTTCGAATTTACACTGATGCAGGATACTCTGCAGGATCACTAAAGCGTCCTGCACTCCAAAATTTAATGGAGGATATCAATCAAAAACAACTATCAATTCTATTAGTTTATAAGATTGATAGATTCTCGAGAAAGTTAAAAGATTTAATCAGCATTTTGGAGGACCTTAAAAGCAAAGGAGTTAATTTTACCAGCGTCACAGAGCAGATAGATACAACTACTGCAATGGGAGAAGCTTTTTTCCAAATTATAGGTGTTTTTGCTCAGCTAGAACGAGGAATGGTTAAAGAACGTGTGGAAATGGCCTTTGACAAAAAAATAAGCTCTGGTGAGGCTCTTAATCGTGCTCCAATGGGCTATCACTATAAAAATAGGCGTTTAGAAATCAATCCGAAAGAGGCAGAGACAATTCGTCAAATTTTTGAAATGTGGGTGGCAGGCATACACTACAAAGAGATTAGTGGGACACTTAAAATTCCCATCTCCACGATCTATGAAATTGTCAAAAATCCTATCTATATAGGAAAAGTAAGGTACCGTAACCAGGTGTACGCAGGAGCACATAAAAGTATAATCACAGAGGAACTTTTCTATAAAGTCAATAAAAAGGTGCAGAATGAATTGGCCGAGAATTAGAGAGATAATTCTGAAAAAAGACAACTACACCTGTCAAAAATGTAGTTTTCACGAAGAAAAAGGCAAAGAGCTTGAAATACACCACATAATCCCAAAAATATATGGAGGCAAGGATCAATTAGAAAATATAATCACCCTTTGTTCAATTTGTCATCATTTTGCCCCCGACCATAATGAGGAATTCAAAAAATACATCAATGAGAAAATTAATGGAAAAATTCTGAATTCGTTTCGAGAAAGTAAAAAATCGATATCTCAAAAAACCACATTCGGCATGGAACGTAAATCAAAAGAAGGTGGAGCCATAACCAAAGCCCCTTTGGGATATAAAATAATCAACAAACTGCTCGTGCCGGATCCCGAGAAAGAACAACAAATATCGCAACTATTTACTGAATTTTGTACAGAAAACACAAGTTTGAATAGATTAGCAAAAAAATATGGTTTGACGACCAATGGACTCAAAAAAATACTTATCAATAAGACATATATTGGAATAATAACCTTCGCCGGAAAAACCAATAAAGGCCTCCACCAACCAATTATTTCCGAAGAATTATTCCAACAAGTACAGGAAAAAATAAATAGTTTAAGCAAGAATAAGATATATTTAGAATAAAATAAATAATTAATTATTTAATAATTTATTTGTTTTCACAAAATAAAATAGTAAACAACTAGAGGTTATAGGCCTAAAAAATTTAATCAATGATTGAATAAAAAATAAATTAAAAATGTGAAGAGGACTTTGCAAAAAGTGATTTAGAGTGAATCTATGTGTTAAGTAGACAAGAATAAGCTCAAAATCTCGCCGCAAGAAATAGAACTGAGATTCTATTTCTGTGCAGAAATGAGATAGTTGTCTCATTTCTTGCATTGCAAATCCTCTTTAGAACTTTGCAAAGTTCTTTGAAGAAAGCACTTATCCAACATAACTCAGTTTTTCCAAAAACATGAAAACTTTGTTGTTATTGTTTCTGGAAAGGTGAAAATATTTACAACTCAATAATTTTATCCACAGTAATCAAGCTAGGAGTTGGAAAGTATCCCCAAGTATAAATAATAATCCCTTTTCTAAATAACTCTGGTGTGAATCTTAAAACTTTATCACTAGCAATTACATATCCTATTATTGCAGAAGTAATTGGTTTTTTTCCTGGTTCCAAACTTTGTATTACCCAGTTTTTTCCATCTTTTACAATCCCAAGGTCGACAATCGATTCATGACCTTCAAGAGATCCCCGATAGATAGTTCCTTTAAATTTCATAGTATTTCCTCCAGTATCCTTACCCAACATAACTCAACTTCTTTTCTTCATGCAATTCTTCTGCATCCTGACTTTTTTGCATGATCCCTTTCAACTTTTTCTCAAATAACTGTGCTTGCTTCAATAACGGCGCTGTATCTACATTCAAACCAACATACGCATCCAACACTTTAATAATATCCGCAGCCGCTTTGCTGTCCGGCAAATTGCTTTGTGCTTCTGCAAATAAAGCAACGATAGGAACAGTGTTGTTCCGTGCTAATAAAGCTCCTGTCGCACCAACAATAATTCCTTCCATCAATGGATTCGCCACCGTTTGTAATTTTTTCGAAACTTTGCCATCCGCCGTAGAATAATAGAAAACTTTTCCTGAATCCTGATTGGGAGAACCCACACCTTCCAACGAAATAATTTCTTTCGCCTGTAATTGTTTAGCAAGATCTTCGATCGCTTGCGCCAATTTCCACCCTAAATCTTTGCCAACATTAATTGCATGAACTAAAACAAGATTATATTCTTTATTATAATGCAATGAAATTGGTTCAATGACTTTATTTTGATGAATAGCAATCATCGCCGGCAATTCATCCATATGAATAATACCTATTTTTTCTGTCTTTAAATGCTCCATTAAAAATTCTGTTGCGATCGTTCCGATCAGCCCGAAGCCGGGAAATCCTTCAACAATTGTAACATTTTTCGGTTTTTTTGAAAGAATAATTTCCATTAACATCACCTGCTTTATCTCAATACAAACCTAAATCTGTTTTTAAGTCTTTCTACTCGCAGGGCTTCATCCAAAAAATAGATTAATCTCATTCTAATAGTTCTTTTTTATGGGAAAGCCGAATATTCGGCTTAACCCACAAATAGACTCGATCCGCAATCGAGTACTATTAGAAAGAGGGGTAGCAATA
>Ga0209211_10012302_pt1 | contig 10786 bp, 11 predicted proteins | sample RifGroA2_FD_183992 | JGI IMG/M metagenome (GOLD analysis project Ga0209211, IMG submission 183992) | Groundwater microbial communities from Rifle, Colorado, USA - Groundwater A2 (SPAdes) (version 2) | ecosystem: Environmental > Aquatic > Deep subsurface > Groundwater | place: Rifle, Colorado...
AGGCGCGGCTATCAGGGCAGCTCTCAAAAACCCTTGAAATGGAAAGGGACTGGGCCATTGAAACCGGAAAAGTCAAGGATGGTGCCGCAACCGACTTTTCCAGCCTGATGTGGCAGGCTAGCTAAAAGGTGAAGAAGTGAAGGTCAACTGGAAGGCAATTGCCTTCTTCCTTTTAGTTATAGTGCTATGGCAACTGGTTTCATCGTCAGGGCTAGTCAACGAGATGCTGTTTCCAGGCCCGCTAAAGGTTACAAGCGCAGGCTTTGGCTGGGCATCTTCAACCCTTTTAGAAGATGTGTCAATCAGCCTCTGGAGGCTGCTTGCAGGCATTATACTAGGGGTAACACTGGGCACAATCGCAGGCATGCTTATGGGGAGAATTTTATTTCTTGAGGAAACCGCAGCTCCGCTATTCCATATGCTGCGCTCCCTTCCCCCAGTAGCAACAGTACCACTGGTCATTATATGGTTTGGAATCGGGGAAGAGGCAAAAATATTCACGATAGCTTTTGGCGCATTCTTTCCCGTTTGGCTCAGCCTTCTTATAGGCTCAAAATCAATTCCTATAGAGTATACAAGAATTGCACAGATATTTGCCAAACCAAAAATCGAAACATACAAAAAAGTGATTCTTCCGGCAATCCAGCCGTTCCTGATGAATGGAATCCGCATCAGCATAGGCATAGCATATTTCATGGTATTTGTGAGCGAGCTTGCAGGGGCGTCCAGCGGAGTTGGTTACAGGATGGCTGTGGCACAGATAACGTATAATGCAGACCTCCTTATTGCAGCGCTGATTGTACTTGGCGCAATGGCATTCCTGACGGATTACTTTTTCATGCGCATTTACCGGCGCCTTGTGCACTGGGGGGAAACATGACACGAAAACATGTTGCAGTAAAAGGGCTTAATGTGGATTTTGAAAAGCCGGTCCTCAAAAACGTTTTTCTTGACATGAAAAAAGGGGAATTTGTCTCAATTGTAGGGCGGAGCGGAACAGGCAAAAGTACCTTCCTCAATTCTTTGGCGGGTTTTATGGAGACTGAAGGCGAGATACATGGCCCGGGGAGGAAGGCAATAGTATCACAGAATTATTCCCTGTTCCCATGGATGAGTGTTGAAGAAAACATTGCGTTCGGCCTTGAAAAGCAGGATCGTGAAAGGGTCGGTAAAATAATCCGGCGCATTGAGCTTGAAGGCAAGGAAAAATCATATCCATATCAGCTCTCGGGGGGACAGCAGCAAAGGGTTGCCATTGGAAGGGCGATTGCATATAAACCTGAATTGCTGCTTCTAGACGAGCCATTTGCAAACCTTGACAGCTACACCAGAATTACTATGCAGGAGTGGCTCAATGAAGTGATGCGCGAAAACAAGACCACGACACTGCTGGTCACCCACGACGTGGATGAGGCAATACTTCTGGGGGATCGCGTGCTTGTGCTAAAGGACAAGAGTTTTCGGCACGAGTACAATGTCCCGTTCAACAGGCCAAGGGACAATGAAATCAGGTATTTGCCGATTTTCCAGGAACTGCGGAGGGAGATACTAAAATCGCTTTGAAAACATCAGCAAAAACCGTTTGATACCTATTATATAAGTATATACAATATGATGAAAGTGCTCCACTATCCCCACCTTGACACAGTGATCATGGTCAAGGATACCATCAGGAAGCTGCGCACTAATCCCTCGCGCATGCAACTGTGGAATAAACTGCCGCGAAAAGTCCAGTACCAGACCTTCGCCCTGATTCTTGAATATCTTGAGAAATCCGGCAAGATTACCTTTTCAAATGATGGCAAAATAATATGGATTGCGGGCAGCCCAAAGCTTGACCTGGCTATCAGGCGCGGGAAGGAATACTAATTGTTTCGTGTATAATTGGAACAGCGGATTTTGATAAGGAATTCACGCTCCTCAAAAAAAGGGCTGACACAGGGGACTCGGAGAGCGCACTGCTTGTTAAGCTCATAAACAAGGACATTGAGCGCCTCAAATACAGCTACAAAACTGGAAAGAATATGCCCAAAGAGAGAATCCCGAAAGAGTATGTTGTAAAATATGGAGTGGAAAACCTATGGAAGCTCAATCTCAGCAGCTTTTGGAGAATGATTTATACTGTCAGGGGAAGCAAAGTAGAAGTAATTTCAATCCTGCTTGAAGTCCTTGACCACAAGAAATATGGCAGGAAGTTCGGGTACAAAACCAGTTGATTTACTTCCTCACATCATCAATCGCGACATTTTCCGCAAACTCCACAATGTCTGAAACCCTGATGCGCATGAGGTGGTGCGGGTCTCCTCCCCCGCAGATGACCTCGCCCTTTTCCAAAAGCTGCCTGTCAACTATTGTCGCCACGCCATAAATCGACACTGGCGGAACCCCGCCGATCTCATAGCCTGTGATGCCAAAAACCTCTTTTGGCGATGCAAGGGCAACATCATTCACGCCCATAACGGATTTCACTTTCTGCAAATCGACTTTGTCCTTTCCGAGCAAAACCACCACAATGCCCTGGCCGCCTGAAGCCACAAGCACGATCGATTTTGCAACGGCATCGGCATCCCCTTCCATTGCGGCAGCAGCCTTTGCAGCGGTGTGCACTTCATCTCGGACGGGAAAAACCTTGGCGGAAAGCTTATTCACTTCAATGAAATCCTCAAGCATACCAACACAAATGACAAAAACCTATAAAAATACTTTCAGCAAGGGGAGGAAAATGCCGCTGCAACTTCATTAGAAAGGGAGATGCCTAATTTTTTGCCGCCCCCTCAATCACCGCATTCAAAAGGTCTGATTTTGTTATTATCCCGACGATCTTCCCCTTCTTTGCGACAAGCACTCCGGGATTGTGCTCCAAGAGAGCCGAGATCGCCCGAAAGGACGTTTCCTCTTTCACTATTGGCATCGCGTCCATCATCACGTCCCTTACAGGGATCACACTCACCTTGTTGAGGTCCTGGGCGCTGTTCATCCTCTCAAGTATCACGCGCTCTGAAACCGTGCCCACATTCCGCCCATCATCGAGCACGGGCAGCTGCGAGACCGCGCCTGCCTTCATCATGCGCACGCAATCCTTCAGGGGCATGTCTGGCCCCACGCCGATCACTTTTTTGGACATGAAATCCGATGCCTTTGCATCCGTCTGCTCGCTTAGGGAATCAAAGAAATCGAAGAGCTTTTTCGCGTTCTCGTATGATGGCACGATCGAACCAGCCTCGATTTTTGCAATCATTGACTGGCTCACGCCTGTCTTTAACGCAAGTGCGCTTTGCGTGAGGCCAAAGCGCCTGCGGCGCGCGTGCAATTCAGAGAGCTGCGGCAACATCCCCAAAACACCCAACACATGCAAATTCCAAATACTTCCGGCCCTGACAGGCCATTTATGCAAAAACTCCAACTCTTATTCCAATATGAATAAAACAGATGGAAATTATTATTAATATAGCGCCGCCCTAGTGTTGCAGGGAGGGATTATTCTTGGAAAGAAAATACTTTTTCACATCAGAGTCCGTAACAGAAGGCCATCCGGACAAAATGACAGACCAGATTGCAGACGCAATTCTGGATGAAATGCTTAAAGGCGACCCAAATTCAAGGGTGGCAGTCGAAGTTGCCACAAAAACAGGGCTGATTTTAGTCATGGGTGAGGTGACAACCAAGACCTATGTTGACATACAGTCCATTGTGAGAAAAACCATCAGGGAAATCGGATTTGCAAACCCCAACTATGGCTTTGATGCCGACGCATGCTCCGTGCTCATTTCTCTTTCCGAGCAGAGCAGCGACATTGCGCAGGGCGTAAATGAGTGTGAAAACCACGAGCAGGGGGCTGGAGATCAGGGCATGATGTTTGGCTACGCGACAAACGAGACCCCGGAGCTCATGCCCCTCCCGATTCTTCTTGCGCACAAGATCACAGGAAAGCTCGCGCAGGCAAGAAAGCAGGGAGAAGTGAAATGGCTCAGGCCGGATGGCAAGAGCCAGGTGACGGTCGAGTATGTTGACGGAGTCCCAAAGCGCGTCGACACGGTTGTTGTGAGCACGCAGCACGACCCTGAAGTGACGCATGAAGAGATTGAAAAAACAGTGATAGAAAAAATCGTGAAACCCGTGTGCGGCAGCTGGATTGATGCCAAGACCAAGTACCACATAAACCCGACAGGAAGGTTCGTGATAGGCGGACCTGTGGGGGATTCGGGCCTTACGGGAAGGAAAATAATCGTGGACACTTACGGCGGCGCGGCGCACCACGGAGGCGGATCATTTTCAGGAAAGGACCCGTCCAAAGTTGACAGGTCGGCAGCATACTTCGGGCGCTATGTCGCAAAAAATGTCGTTGCGGCAGGCCTTGCCGGCAGATGCGAGATACAGGTAGCTTACGCGATCGGGGTAGCTGAGCCTGTTTCGATAATGGTTAATACATATGGCACGGGCAAAATACCTGATGAAAAAATTGAGGAAATCGTGCGCAAAGTATTTAGCTTCAAGCCGGCAGCAATAATAAAAAAGCTCGACCTTAAAAGGCCCATATACAAAAAGACCGCAGCCTACGGCCACTTCGGAAGGAACGAGCCCGAGTTCAGCTGGGAGAGGACGGATATGGCTGATGCGGTAAAGAAGGAAGCCTTGCAGTTAAGTACTGTAAAAACAAAGAAATAAAAAATCGGGTTAGCCCTGCTTTTTTGCAGGGCGCCAATTGCTTTAAATACAAGTTGAACTATTTTTGTGGATATATGAAACAAATAATTAAAAGAGCACTTGCAAGAGGAAAAAAACACCTTCGCTCTGTTGGTTACCCAGCTCGCGAGGCGAGTAAAATTCTCCGAGAACATAAAGGGGGAGCATTCGAGCGCTTTGATATATTCAAAAGATTGCATGATACACTTCCACTTGGAAAGCGCATTGAATACGCCGACAGACAATTAGATGTGCTTAAGCGCACTCTGACCTCCTTAACCTCTGCAAGAGAAGTTACAATGAGAGGGATAGTCAGCGAGGCTGAAGTCAGAGCCAGAATAAAATATTTGGAAGGAATTCTTAAACGGGATAGAGAGGAACTTAAAAAATCACGAGGGGGCAAATAAGTTGTACCACCTTGGAAAAATACTTGAAGTGATCACTTCCGATGAGAAGGGGGCGAAATCCGCTGACGGGCAGACATACTGCCTGCTTGAGATGTGGGATGAGAACATGATAATTTTCCGTGCAAGCGCGCAGATTGCAAAGGATGTGAAGGAAGGCCAGCACGTGCTTGTGGATTACTCGCCGGTCCCTGTAGGCGGCGCGCCGGTCCCCAGGCATGAAATAGTTGCAATTATCAGCGAAGCAAAAGGCAAAAAGATGCTAGCAAAGCTCAAGGATTCGGCCGAGGAGAAAAGGAAGCTCCGCCAGCCGACTGTTGAGGGAATGCCGTTCCACGGGAAAATGATAGGCTAACACAACTTACAATATTATAAATCTTCTTTTCGCCCGATCAAAAAATATTATTAAAACGTCAATGGTCGAGTTAATTAATATCGGGGGGATAAAACATGAGGGCCAACTTAAGTATATGTGTAGCCATGCTAATTCTAGTCAGCGGTGTTACAAGCGCGCTGACATTAGAGCAGTTCAGTGAACAGTGCACTATAAAATCTTTAGAAGCGGCGCGTGCAGGGCAATATCCTCTATCTATTTGCCTGGCAAGCTCAGTTCCTTCAGCAATGGATGTACGCAAGGGATATCCAGTTTCATTGGTTATATGCAATGCGAGTTCAGTAACATGGCAGCCCCAGAATGTATCGCTCGTCCAGGCAAATAATGTGAACTGGGGAACCGAAGCAAAAACAATACCGCTTGACTCCCCGTTGAGCCCGGGAAAAGCAAAACTACTCACATTTAACGTAACATCCCCTTCAAAACCCGGCAGTTATCCTGCCACATGGAGTTTCCGTTACAATTACAACGGAAACCTTTTCGGCGCAAGTTGCGGGAACCCAAAGGTGAATGTGTCAGTGCTGCCAAACAAGCCGCCTGCTTTTGTGGGAATACCCGGCATTACTTTACAAATGAATTCAGAAGGCGGTTTGGAACTCATTGATCTATATGAATACCTTTCAGATGACAAGATTGCAAATGAGAGCCTCACATTATCCGTGAGCAACCAGACCGACAGCAGCCTCATAGACTGTTTTATCAATTCGGACAACAGGCACCTTGCGTGCTATCCCCCTGCAACAGGCAGGACAGGGACCAATCAACTGACCCTTACTGCAATTGATAATGGCGGGCTGGTCGGGACATACTATGCCAATGTCAATGTCGCGGAACCTGACCCTACAGGCGATAATAGCCCGCCGGAAATACGTGCAATCGAACCCATTACAATCAACATTGATGCGTCCGCGGACAATGAGCTAATTGATTTATGGGAATATGCAACAGACGACCATAACGAGCCTGAAAACCTGGCTTATGATTTTCAAACAACACCTACATCAATCATCACTTGCATCATAGCAAACAACAGGTTCTTTACCTGCCAAACCCCCACTGCGGCGGGCGTGCAGAACTTCAATTTCATAGTGACAGATTCTTCAGGCCTAAGTTCTACTGAAGCGTTTACGCTAACGGTAGTAGATGGCACGACACCGCAAAACAATCCTCCTGCAATCAGCGGCCTGCCGGACATAGATTTCGTGCTTGGAGGCCAGCCAAACCAGTCATCGATCGACTTGCATAATTATACACTTGACCTTGATGAACCGGACGAAGAGCTCTTTTTTAATATTGAACCTGATGCCAGCACAATAGTGAGCTGTGAACTGGCCAGCAACAGGTATGTGAACTGCACCAATCCGCTTCAAACAGGGACAGACACATTTACCGTAATAGTAACTGACAGCAACGGCGCGAGTGCACAGGACACGTTCAGTGTGACAGTGAGGGCAAACGGCACAAATGCAGCGCCTGTTATAGCCAGCATCCCTGATGCAGACATCAATCAGGGGAATGGCAACAGACGGGTAGTAAACCTCTATGACTATGTTTCAGACGACCATGACCAGGACGGCCAGCTTGTTTTCTCACCCATAACCCAAAATAATAGCTCAATTATAAATTGCTTCCTTGATTCGGGGCAGTTCATATATTGTGGCACCGCATCAACGAGCGGGGCTGGGATAAATACGCTCTCATTCACTGTCACGGACAGGAACGGGCTGTCAGGAACGGGCCAGATGAGGGTGAATGTAATTGTCCCCCAGCCAGGAAACACAGGGCCAGTGCTTTCAGTGCCTGATAGGCAGATACTGACAGGCAGCCAAAACCAGCAGGTGGCAGACCTGTGGGCTTATGAGAGCGACGACCATGACAGCGACGGGGCATTGCAATACACGATCCAAAGCCAGTCCAATACGGCAGTGGTGTTTTGTGAAATCACCCAAAACAGGCATGTTGAATGTGATACAAGAAGCAGCGGGACAGGTTCAAGCACGATTGTGGTTGAAGCAAGGGACAGCGGCGGCCTTAGCGGGACTGACCCGTTCGTTGTAACTGTCACCGATAACCCTTCAGGAGTGTGCTCTGATATTGAGCTCAGCTCCTCGGCACGCTATTATATGAGTGAAAATTCAGGCATGACAGTAGGGATCGACATAGCCAATGAGTCAGCGCAGGAATTCGAGATAACTTCAGTACAAGTGACAGACGACAGCCAGTACCTCACCATTGGCGGGGCGAACTATGGCCAGTTCATCGGCGCAGATGAGAGCGGCAGCATCGACATTGAAATTGACAGTGAAAATGTGAGCACGCAAAGGGATGCAACTGTAAATGTCAAAGTGAGGGGCCATTTCACGGGCGGGAACAGCTGCAATTTAAATGACATCACGCGCAGCTTCGCCGTGACAATATACAATGACAACGGGTCAGGCAACGGAGGCAACCCTGTATGTGATGACATCACAATTGAAACCTCAAGTTTCACGGTCAATGAGAACTCAACCGCGACAAGGACGCTGACACTTCGCAATGGGAGCGAGAGGACATTTACAGTGAACTCGCTTTCAGTAGTTGAAAACAGCAGCAGGTTGAGCGTCAGCGTGAACAGCAAGCCAGGCACGATTGCCGCTAACAACGATGCGGATGCAATCCTTCGGATACAGGCATTCAGTGTCGGCTCGACAACAACCGACGATGCCCAGATAAGTGTCGCTGGCAGGTTCAGTAACGGAGCCACGTGCAGCCTATCTTCAATCAGAAGGGATGTGCCTATTACCGTGACCAACAATGGCGGCTCCGGGAACGGCAATTCCGGAAGCGTTGAACTGAGCATTTCATCAAGCGCGCTCAGTGTCCAAAGCGGCCAGTCAATCACAACACAAGCAGTGATAAGGAACAACACTGGAAGCCGCCAGTGCTTTGATGTTACCACATCCGGCAATTCCGTTTTCTCTGTGACACCATCAAGCCAGAGCGTTTGCATCGAAAATGGAGGGAGTTCCACATTGAGCTTTGTTGTCCAAGGGGACAGTGAAGGCACATCAAGCATCACGATCAGGGCCCAATATGGCAGCACAACTATCTCCGAGAGCGTTTCGGTCAATGTAAGTTCAGGCAGCACCTTTGGGCAGCAGGCATCGCCCCAGATATCGGCATCCACAGATTCCGCAAATTCAAGGGCAATACTCCAAAATATCGGAAATGACCTGACCAATGTCGAACTTACAATGTCCGGCCTGCCTGCATCAGTGCAGGTAAAACCAGTCTACAAGGAAGTGTGGAAGAAAAACGAAAGCATTGAATTGGAGCCCCTAAATGGCAGTTTTGACGGAAATTTCAGTGCGCTGCTGCGCGTTGAATCAGACCAGGGAGTCCGCTCGATTCCACTCATAATTAATGCAGCAACAGGGCAGCAGGGCCCGAGCGGATTAGTCAGCCTCGTTACAACGCTAGGAACTGCCCTTGGACTGCTGATAGTGGTCATTTTGGCCATTATTGGCATCCTGAGCGTAGCAAGGAAATAATACAAAAAAACCGCCTCCAGCAAGGCTTTTAAAATGAGACCGGAATAATAGTATATAACAATTTCAGGTTAAGGAGTGAAAGTAAATGAGGCTGGAGGTATTATCATTTCTAGTGGCGACAGTGCTTTTTGCACCATTAGCAGCTGCAGCACTAAGCGGGGTTGACCAGGAAATTAGTATCGGGGAGAGTGCATACACATATTCATTTCGGGTTGAAAACAATTCCGATGTCACAAAACCCTTAACCGTAGACCTTCAGGCGCCGGTCAGGGTGCTGGATATTTTCGTGCCAACACAAATCAGCCCGCGCAGGAGCGAGAGGATAATATTGCGCATCTACCCCGAGCAAAGCGTTGAGGGGACTACCTACAACGGGCAGCTTTCTGTGGATTTGGGAGGGGAAGTGTCACAAAAGGCCATAATAATGCATTTCCTAAGCCAGCATGGGTGCCCTCTTGATATCGATGCCAATATTTCCGTGGATGGCACTGTACTTGCAAATGTCACAAATAAATCATACAGGCCAAAAGCAGTAAAATTCCAAAGCATACGCAATGTCCCATCCGACTGGAAACCGGCGGGCGACACGGACTTTTCCATAAGCCCTTTTGAAACGAGAACTGTCCAGCTGCATATTGAACGCGCAAGCACATTTAGCGGGAATGCAGAACTTGTGTTCAGCTGCAACGGGGCGGGCACAAGCACATTAGCACGCACCGAGTTCAATGGCGGGTTTTTTTCAGGGCTTGCAACTATCGGATATGCAGTCGCTTTGGCAGACAGGGATTTTATCGTCGACGTATTCCTCATCATCATAGCGGCAATACTGCTTATTGCATTCATCGCGCGGCTCGTCAGGATCATGAGCCTGCGCGCACAATGAGGCTGATCTACGATGGACCGTAAAAAAATGATTGCAATTGCGCTTCTCCTCATTGCTGCATTTGCCAGCGCATCGCAAGGAACCCCTGATGAAATGATACAGGGGATAACCGCAGGAGAGGTGACATTGGCACTTGGAAGGGGCGAGGTATTCCTTGAACGCGCAGAGTACATTAATGTGCCATTTGAAGTTGCTAACGGCACTCGTGAAAAGCAGTGCCTTGCCATTCAGGCAGCCATTGACAGCCCAGCAAGGCATGAAATAGGGGCGGACGTTCCAGGGGGCAGTTTCTGCTTAAATAAGGATGAAAAGATAGAACTGAGCGCCACGATATTTGCAAACCAGAACGCGCTCACAGGCAAGTATCCCGTCAGGCTGGTTTTAGGCAGCGAAGGGGGGACTATTGAGGGGACAATTACGGTCAATGTAATTGAGGGAAGGCAGCCGCTCGAGATTGCAAGGGCGGGCGATTATTACGTCTGCAGGGAGCCTTACAGGCAGGAAATACGCGTGAGGGTCGAAAACAACTCCGCATTTTTGCAAGATATCAGCCTGAGGGCTGAAAACGACATCCTGCTCCCGAAGTTCGAATTTCCCTCGGCAACCCTTGAGGGGGGCAAAAGCGAGGAAATGAACCTTGTAATAAACACTAACCAAAGGACCGCACTTGGGGATTATTCGATCAGGGCTTTTGCCTCAAGTGAAAAATATTTTGTTGAAAGGGAGATACTGATACACATCACGCAATGCGAACAGGACACATTCGACCTGACTGTCTCGCCATTGAAAAGGACATTTAAAAGAGGAGAGACAAAGGAGTATACAGTAACATTACTGAACAAAACAGACGAGAGCCAGGAGATTTCCCTCAGCTCTGTTTCAGACCTCCCAA
>Ga0209211_10012308_pt1 | contig 10783 bp, 8 predicted proteins | sample RifGroA2_FD_183992 | JGI IMG/M metagenome (GOLD analysis project Ga0209211, IMG submission 183992) | Groundwater microbial communities from Rifle, Colorado, USA - Groundwater A2 (SPAdes) (version 2) | ecosystem: Environmental > Aquatic > Deep subsurface > Groundwater | place: Rifle, Colorado...
TATGCTATATCCAGCCAAATGTATCATTTTTTATATAGTTTTGGCTGGTTATAAGTCAATAAAAAGATTATTCATTGTAAGTTCGCTCTGTATATATTGTTGACTGTACTGATTAGTTTTTAAACCATAAGTCGTTATAAATGTAATAAATATGCTTTTTTTGGTTTTAGTGCTTGCCGAAAAGGAATTTACTTTTTTAGTTATTTCATTTGCATATTTATTATCTAAAGAAAATTCGGTATTGTAAAATTTCATCTCAAAAATATTAATTACATTATCGTCTCTATCTATCAGTAAATCAATTTGTGCAGCATTTTGAGTATTTTTTTCAATCCAACTTCCATGAATTGCATTTATTCCGGAAATTTTCAAGCCTTCTTTTATTTGTTCAATATGCTTTGTACAAATAGTTTCAAAACTAAAACCCGACCATATTTTGTATGATTGCTGACCATAAATTTTAGACCAAACACCTCTGTTTGATGGCTTAGTATTTTCAATAAATTTGATATAAAACATTGAATATTCATCGCTTAACCTGTAAAGCGAATCTTTTGTTCCCTGATAAGGTAAATACTTCTCAATAAATCCCGACTCTTCAAGCTCAACAAGAGTTTTTGTAAGTGTTCCGCCAGATTTGATTTTAGTTTTAGATAATATATCATTTCTGGTTAGTCCTTTTCGTACAGTTGCTAATGTTTTAATTATCAATTCATGATTATCGTGCTGGTCGAATAATGATGCGAATATATTATCAAATTCAGTTCTCAAAAATCCATCTTTTGTAAAACACAATTTATCGAGTGTCTGTGCGACACTATCCCCCGCTGTTATCTTTTCAAGATAATGAGGAATACCGCCCATCGCCATGTAGATTTGAAGAATATCGTAACGCGAAAGTTTTACTTTATTATGCTTTAATAATTGCTCTGTTTCGCATAAATTAAATGGAAGTAATTGAATTTTATTTGTTAGCCTGTTATGAAGCCCGCCTTTACTTTTAATAATATTTTTAATCATATATGAAGCAGCAGAACCACAAATAATTACAACTAAATCGTTTCTTTTTGAGACATAGCTATTCCAAAAATTGTCGAAAGCCGATAGAAAGTTTGATTTTCGGGTATCGAGCCATGGAAATTCGTCAATAAAAATTACTTTTTTCTTCTTAAATTTAACGCTATCAATATATTGACTTAGTAGATGAAATGCTTCAAGCCAATCGGCAGGCTTTTTAAAAGCTTTATCTTTTAGGGGAAACTTTAAATGAAAATTTTTAAGTTGTTGCTTTAAAGTGCCTTTATGAATTCCCGAAAATTCAAATAGAATATTATTTTTGTAAACATTCCGTATAAGATATGTTTTTCCAACTCGTCTTCTGCCGTAAACTGCAATAAGCTCAGACTTATTACTAACTAAAGCAGTCAATAATAATGATACTTCTGATTTTCTGCCAATTACATCCATTAATAAGCGTTATAAGTAGCCAAATGTACTAAAAAATATATAGTTTTGGCTACTTATAAGCAGTTTTTTTAAAAAATTTTCCTATAAAAATTTTAATTTATGGGAGCGTTTCAGAGTTAATACAAAATTTTTCAAATCGGAAAAAAATTGAAATAGTCTAATGATTATTAGTTTTCCTTCAGCACAAACTCATCATACTCAAGCTCGAAACGGAGTTTATGTTTAGATTCTTCCATTGCAAGTGCTAAAAAAATATGTTTAAGTTCTCCGTTTGGTGCTCGGTCAGAGAGCGCAAGATAAAGTTTAAACGCACTTTTTTCACGTTTCATCGCAATTACAAGGGCTTCTTCGTAGCTCATATTCGGTTTAGGCTCAATTCTTACTACGTAATCGGAAATTTTTAAATCCATTACTTTTTCTACCGGCATAGTAAAAAGTCCTTCATCTTTAATCTTTGTTAAACGGGCTTTATGACCAATTTCTTCTTTGGTAAACTGTTCAAACACTTCTTTCATATCAGTTGTTCGGGCATTTTTTGCCAGTTCGGTATAAAAGTCAATTGATTTTTGTTCATTCTGAATTGCAAAATCCAGAATGTCGTTAATGCTTTTAAATTCGCTCATAATTTAATGATTTAATTATAATTATTAATTTTGTAACGCTGTTGTAAAATATTCCTCAAAACGTTTTACTAAAATATCGCATCCATAATTGAACATTCTTCGGAAATTATCTTTTTCGGTACTATGAAATTCATATTTGTTAGTTTTCTCTTTTTCAGGGAGTAACGACATTGCTTCCATAAGTACATCATTTATGGTATCGTATCGTTCGTAACCAAATTTAACAAGCAAATCCATAATCTGCTGATAAGTTAATCGTTCAGTTTTTGGGGTAAAATGTTTGTAAAATTCCTGTATAACTCTCTGAGAATTAGTAAATGTACCATCAGATTCAATTGGGAAAGATGCTGGAAGAATAAGGTCAGCCTTTTCGGCAGTTTCAGTCATAAAATAATCGGAAACAGTAACAAACTGAGCTTTATCAATCCAATTCGAAACTCTCTTTTTATCAATAGCACAACCAATTGGGTCTTCGCCAAAAATAAATAAGTTTTTCAATTCTCCGTTATCAAGCATATCCTGATGACTTTTGTCAATTAAGGAAGGAACAGAATCAATATTCCAATTATCTTTAAGTTTATTTATAAATTTTTCATCTGTAATCAGTTGTCTGCCAACTCCAGCTTTCGGACAAATTCCCATATCAAAAATTCCCTGCGAATTATTTTTCTCTTTTAATGAAACTAATCCATTTGAAGTTTTTCCAAGTTTTCCGGTGAGCATTGCCAGATTTTGCAATTCAAAAGACGTACTTCCTGAAATTTCTTTCTCAGAGAAGATAATTATTGCATTCATCTGATTATTATAATCTTTTACAAATTCTTCGAATTGAACCAAACTTTCAAAACCTGAAGTTTTAAATAACTGCTCAAATTTTTCTGATAAAATATTTTTCTTATAACCTTCAAAATCAATACAATTATCTTTTATAAACATTGCATTTTCTAAACCATTTGATAAAAGATAATGGTTCATTGTTTTAACAAAATGATAGTAGGATTTTATTTTCCAGACTTTATCTGCTTTATGCTCAGTTGATGATTTTAGTTTAGTTGTAACAACTTCAACTTTAACACCTTTAGTAAACCTAACATTATTTACAATAAAACTTACAACTGCATTATCATTATTGATTTCTGAGCCAATCAAATAAATTTTACTTGCTCCATTTATTTGATTAAAAGGAACATTTGCCTCTGAAGAACCTGCAATTCCTTTTCCTCGTTCAAGATAATGAAAACTATGAATATTATTAGTTTTTGCTCCAACTCTCGCTAATTTCTGAATTAAATACATTTCTTCGTTCGATAATCTTGCTCCTGCATAAAAAGAATTTTCGTCGTGAGCAACGCTATTTATCTTATTATAAATTATATCATAAGCTTTTGCAAAACTGATTTCTTCAAATTTACCATTTACTTTTAGTAACGGAGATGTGATTCTGGAATTATCATTCAAATAATTATATCCAAATTTTGGAAACCGGCAAATATTACCATCAGGATTAATTAATCCTTCTTTTCCGGTAACCTTCATTACAAAATTACTTCGGTGGTTTAAAGTAATTTCGCAACCTACTGAACAATAATTACAAATTGTATCAACTTGCTTTAAATCAACAGGACCGGGTTTAAATATGAAATTTTCAGTAATTGCTCCGGTAGGACAAGTCGAAATACACATTCCACATGACTCACAATCAGTTTCCTGTAAAGTATTTTTCATACTTGGAGCAACATAAGTATCAAATCCGCGATTTACAAGACCAAGTGCATTAGCTCCAACTACATCCTTACAAATTCTTACACATCGCGAACATAAAATACATTTGTTATTGTCAATTTCAATAAAAGGATGTCTGAAATCAATTTTATATTCATTAAAACTACCTGCAAAATGTTTCTGTTCAGCATTATATTCGGTTGAATGTTTTTTCAAATCACATGTATAATATTCAGCACATCCACATTCTAAACAACGATTACATTCCTCTTTAGCTATTTTTTCGTTTTCGTAACCTAATTCAACTTCATTAAAATTATATCTTTCGTTAGGTTTGAGTGTTGGCATTTCCTTTCGTAAAAGTGTTTCAAAATTACCTTTATACTCTTCTTTAATTTGAGGTTTGAAGTTATCTTTTTTGCTTAAAAATTCTTGTTTTGGTTCCTCAACTGCTAAACCCATTAAATACTGATTACAACTTCGTGCAGCAATTTTAGCCTGACCAATAGCTGCAATTAATGTTGCAGGACCAGTAACTCCATCGCCACAAGCAAATATTGATTTTATACCTGTTTGAAGTGTTTTTTTATCAGCTTCTATATCGCCCCATTTATTTGCATTTAATTTACCTTCAGTTGAATATTTATTAATATCATCAAGAAAATTAACTTCGGTTTTTTGGCCAATTGCGGCAAGTGCATAATCAAGCTGTATATCAAATTCAGAACCTTCTACAGGAACGGGTCTTCTTCTACCTGATGCGTCAGGTTCACCTAAATCCATTTTGATGCAAGTCATTGATGTAATTCTTCCTTCAGAATCTTTATTTACACAAACAGGTGCTGTAAGAAACATATATTCAACACCTTCAAGTTTTGATTCATGAATTTCAATAGGATTTGCAGGCATTTCATTTTCAGTTCGGCGATATACAACATAAACTTTTTTAGCACCAAATCTTATCGAAGTACGGCAACAATCCATAGCTGTATTCCCGCCTCCAATAACTGCTACTGTTTTTCCTGTAAAATCCTCTTTTTCACCATATTCCATTCGTTTAAGAAAATCAACTCCTGAAAAAACATTTTTTGCATCATCACCCGCACAGCCAATTCCTGTACCTTTTTGAGAACCGATTCCTAAAATTACAGCATTATATTTTTCTTTAATTTCTTTATATGAAATATTTACTCCAAGTTTTGAATTAAAATTAATTCCAACTCCTAAATCAAGAATATTTTCAATTTCCTTTTGTAAAATATCATTAGGCAAACGATATTCAGGAATTCCATATCGTAACCAGCCGCCACCTTTGGGTTGAGCTTCAAAAACATCAACATCATGTCCTTCTTTTCTTAAAAAGAATGCTGCCGACATTCCACCAGGACCGGAACCAATTACAGCTACTTTTTTTCCAGTAGGTTTTTTAATATCAGGTATATACTTTGTGGGAGAAAATAAATCAATATCAGATGCAAATCTTTTCAAATAATCAATTCCAACTGCTGCACCTTCATCTAAAAGATTTCTTCGACATGCAACTTCGCATGGACGAACACAAACTCTTCCGCAAACTGCTGGAAATGGGTTAGTTTCTTTAATTAATGCAACTGCTTCGTGATAAAGTCCTTTTTCGATATGTGAAATATATCCTTGAACATCAACTCCAGCCGGACATGTTTGTTTACAGGGAGCCATACAATCGGCATAATGATTACTCAATAATAAATCTAAAGCAGATTTGCGTGCTTTTATAACTTTTTCATTATTAGTTGTAACTTCCATTCCCTCAGTAAGTCGTGTCGAACATGAAGGTTGTAATCCTCTCATTCCTTTAACTTCAACAACACAAACATAGCAAGATGAAAAAGGTTCTAAACGAGGGTCATGACATAAAGTTGGAATTTCAATACCATTTTTCTTTGCAAGTGAAAGTATTGTTTCGCCCTTATTTCCTTTTACTGGAGTTCCGTTTAAAATTATATTTAATTGTTCTGTCATATATTTTGAAATATTATTTATTCGACTTTAAGTTCGTATTTATTCATCATTATTGGTTTTAAATCCAATTCGCTTTCTGGGTTTTGAATATTCTTGTTTTTCAATAAGTTCATCAAGATAACTAAAAACAAGTTCAATGTTTTTATCATGATTTAAAAGTTTCTTTTTTATTTCTTCAATATCTAATCTTATACTTAAATTATCAACAAGCATCTCACGCATTTTAACAAACACTTCTATGATTTTGATACTCATTTGCTTTGCCCTTTTACTTCGCAAAACATTTGCAAGTTGTAAAACACCATGCTCTGTAAAAGCAAACGGTAAATATCGTTGACCTCCCCATCTTGAGGTAACAAATTGTGACCTCAAGTTTTTGAATTCTATTTCTGTTAATTCAAACATAAAATGTTTGGGAAAGATATCCATGTTTCGTTTTACTGCTTGATTAAGTGCTTTTGTTTCAACTTCATAAAGTTCAGCTAAATCATTATCAATCATAACCTTTTGGTTTCTAATAATAAATATCTTATTTAGTATCAGCTTGTCAGGTAATGTTATTCCGTTTTCATTCATTTTTTTAATATTTTACCTTTGATATGTTTAGATGATATTTATTTGTTCTGTCATTTTTTCTATGAAAATTATTGATATTATGTTCGATTGTATAATTTAACAATATGTTCAAATTCTGACTTTTGCAAAATCTATCTTGATTTTTTTATGAAAGACTGATTGCTTCAAATTTACACTTAGTAAAACAAACTCCACACTTAATACAAATATCCTGATGAATGTAATGAATTTTTTTTCGTTCACCCTCAATTGCATCAACTGGGCAGTTTTTGGCGCAAACTGTACAACCTGTGCAATTTCCAGTATGAACTTCGTAAGTGAGTAGTTTTTTACAACTCTTTGCCGGACATTTTTTTTCTATAATATGAGCAACATACTCATCTTTGAAATATCTCATAGTTGTTAAAACAGGGTTTGGTGCAGTTTGCCCAAGTCCGCATAAAGAACTGTCTTTTATTTGATAAGCTAATTCTTCAAGTGCAGCCAAATCGCATTCAACACCCTCCCCTTCAGTAATTTTTGTTAAAATTTCTAACATTCTTTTTGTCCCAATACGGCAAAAAGTACATTTTCCGCAAGATTCTTTTTGGGTAAAATCTAAGAAAAACCTTGCCATATCAACCATACAGGTTGTTTCGTCCATAACAACCATTCCGCCAGAACCCATAATTGCACCAGTTGCATTAACTGAATCATAATCAACAATTGTGTTTGATAAATATTCAGGAATACAGCCACCTGAAGGACCGCCAAGCTGAACTGCTTTGAATTTTTTTCCTCCCTGAATTCCTCCGCCAAGTTTATAAATTATTTCTTTAATTGTAATTCCCATTGGAACTTCAACTAATCCACCATTATTGATTTTTCCGGTTAAGGCAAATACTTTAGTTCCTTTACTTTTTTCTGTTCCATATTTTGCATATTCATTTGGTCCATTGAATATTATCCATGGAACATTTGCAAAGGTTTCAACATTATTAATATTTGTTGGTTTTCGCCACAAACCTGATTCGGCTGGGAAAGGCGGACGTTTACGAGGCATGCCTCTTTCGCCTTCTACAGAAGCAATTAACGCAGTTTCTTCACCACAAACAAATGCCCCTGCTCCTTCTTTTACATAAATATCAAGATTAAAACCATCAATTCCGAGAATATTTTTACCTAAATAACCTTTTTCTCTGGCTTGCTGCAATGCAATATTCAGTCGTTTTATAGCAAGCGGATATTCTGCGCGACAATAAATTACACCATTTGTTGCTTCAATTGCATAAGCACCAATTATCATTCCTTCAATTACTGCATGAGGGTCGCCTTCAAGTAACGACCTGTCCATAAATGCTCCCGGGTCGCCTTCGTCAGCATTACATATAATAAATTTTTCGGCTGATTTATTTGCGTTTGCAAATTTCCATTTCATTCCGGTTGAAAAACCTCCGCCGCCACGTCCTCGCAAACCTGAATCTATCATTTTTTGAATAATCTGCTCTTTTGATATGCTGTACTTTGTAATCATTTTCAAAGCACTATATCCACTTCTTGCTTCATATTCTTCAATTTTCTCAGGATCAATCATTCCGCAATTTCTAAGAGCAATTTTAACTTGTCCTTCAAAAAAGTTTGTATCTGGTGTTTCAAATAAATCGGTTTTTACTACATATTCTTTAATTGGTTCCCCATTTTTAACGTGTAATTCAATTAAATCAATGGCTTTTTTTTCATCAATATTTCCATAAATATAAGAACCGTCATTATCAATAATTTCGACTAATGGCTCACGAAAACACATTCCGATACAACTTGTTTTTTTTAGTTCAAAATTTAGATTATCAAGTGTTTGTAAATCTTTTAATTTATTATAAACTTTATTGGCTCCTGCTGCTATTCCACAACTTCCAAGTCCAACAATTACTTGAATTTTTTCCATTTAATGTTAAATTTCAGTTAATAATTAATTGTATTCTTTTAACCTTATCTCTTTGATAACCTTTATTGATTCGGTGCTGGTCAGCTTACCAAATGTATCTTCGCCAATCATCATTACAGGAGCTAACGAACAACATCCCAGACAAGCAACTGATTCAAGTGTAAATAAACCGTCTTCGGTTGTTCCGCCATCATTTACTTTTAAAGATTCTTTTAATGCGTCTGATATTGAATTTGCATTCTGAACATGGCATGCAGTACCATGACAAACTTTAATTATGTGTTTACCAACTGGATGAAGTCTAAATTGTGAATAAAATGTAGCAACACCATACATGTCGCTGATTTTAAGACCTGTTTCTTCGGATATTTTTACAAAGGCTTCTTTAGGAATAAATCCAAATAATGATTGTGTTCCTTGTAAAATTGGAATTAAGTTTCCTTTTTTACCTTTATATTTTTCAATCAATGGATTTAATAATTCAAGATTGACATCAGCATTTGCAACTGCCTCATCTTCTTTACTTAATAAACGGTTAATACGCATAATTATCAATTAGTTTATAAGAATTTTAACCGTAAAAATAAGGAATAATAAAATAGTAATTTGTCTGAAATATGTTTTATAAAACATAATTTAAATACATTTGAAGAAATTAAAATACATTTACTTTTCATTTTATTGTTATTCAATGAGATTGTTAATATTCATAATTTTACTTTTTTTATTAAAAGAAAACCGGATAATAATAAAAATTTTTCATTATTAATTGGTTCAGGATTTTTATTAAAAAATAGTTCAGTTACTAAAAATAATGGAATTGTTGTAGAATCAAGTTATTTTAAATTTTTTGATAAAAAACAAGGAATCGGGTTTAAAATTCATTTTAATTACTTTAACAGTAATAACATACTCCGAAATTCGTATCCAAAAAATGAATTAATCATTAAATATGCAAGTCCAGTATATTGTATAAGATTTAATTTTAGTAATAATAAATCATATTTTCATATTTTTCATTCATTGGGTTTATTGAGTTATAATATGTATAGATTTGATAACCATATAATTACTACATTTTATAGAGTTAATACAATAGGTTCTTTATTCGGATGGGGAGGAGTTATTTATTGTAAGAATAACTTATTAATTCCAATTAATATTTCAATTTTAAGAGGAACATTGAAAAACATTAATTTATATGGTTTTTATTTGGACGAGTCTGATTTTCCAAGCAAAGAAAAAAAATCATTAATAATTGTTGAGTTATCAGTTGGAATTATGTTAAATGATTAAATTTAACATATTTACATCAATCCTTTTTTTACAATATTTACTAAATGAATATAAACTTTGATATAGTAATAATTGGAGCAGGTCCGGCAGGTTGTTCGTGTGCATTAGCACTGAATAATTCAGGTTTAAAAGTTGCATTGATTGATAAAAGCTATTTTCCGAGAGATAAAATTTGTGGCGATGCTATACCTGGTAAAGCTTTAAAATATTTAAAAGAGTTAAGTCCAGAATTTTATACTACATTTTTGAATTATTCTGACAAATTAAGTATCCAAAAAACTGCTTTTTTCTATAATAACAAACAGCTTGAATATAAATGGAAATTAGATGCTTATAATTGTAAAAGGGTAGATTTTGATAACCTTTATTTTAATTTCATTAAATATAAAACAACAACTACAATTTTTGAAGGAGTTTTAATTAATGAAATCGAAAAAAACAAGAATGGGTTTAAAATTTTTTCAAAAAATAATGAGTTAGTTTTTAATACAAAATTTATAGTTGGTGCAGACGGAGTAAATGGAATTACTTCAAAAACAATCTCGAAAAACACATTAAAAAATAAACATTCAGGAATGGCAATAAGAACCTATTATAAAGGAATAAAAAATATTGAAAATAATAGAACAGAAGTTTATTTTAACAAGAAATTTATGCCAGGGTATTTTTGGATTTTTCCTGTATCAGAAAACCTCTGCAACGTTGGTTTTGGGATGAAAGTAACCAATATAGTAAAAAAGAAAATAACCTTAAAAAATGCTTTTCACGAATTCATAAATAATTCAGAAATTCTAAAAGAAAAATTTAAAAATGCCGAAATAATTGATAATTTAAAAGGTGGTATAATTCCTTTTTGGTCAAAAAACAAAATCATTTCCGGTGATAATTTTATTTCAATCGGAGATGCAGCTTCTCTTGTTGACCCGATTAGTGGAGATGGGATTGCAAATGCAGTTTTAAGTGGAAAATTAGCTGCAAATCAAATCATTAATTGCTTCGTAAATAATGATTTCAGTTCTAAATTTATTAAAAATTACGATAAAGATTTATACAAAAAAACTATTTCTGAAATGAAAAATAACTTATTTATTCAAAAAATAATTTCTAGTTTCCCTTTCACTCTTGATGCATTGTTTTTGATTAAAGGGCGAAAAAATTGAAATCAATTTGACGT
>Ga0209211_10012310_pt1 | contig 10782 bp, 11 predicted proteins | sample RifGroA2_FD_183992 | JGI IMG/M metagenome (GOLD analysis project Ga0209211, IMG submission 183992) | Groundwater microbial communities from Rifle, Colorado, USA - Groundwater A2 (SPAdes) (version 2) | ecosystem: Environmental > Aquatic > Deep subsurface > Groundwater | place: Rifle, Colorado...
GTACATATAATAAATAAAAGCCCCCAAAACAGGCAGAACTATAGTTATTGGAATCCATTTCTTTGGCTTCTTGGTTTTTATAACATCAGAAATAGACCAGCCAAGCGAAGCTATCCAAATTCCAATCAGCGCTAAAATAGACGTGGCAAGCACGCCAACTATCTCATGTGTCATTTTTAACAACTATTTGTATCGTTTAGTGCTAATTCTAATGAAAGCTTTATAGCTCTGCAAGGAAACAATAAAGATATTAATCCTTGTGAGCTATATGTGAACCCACAAATTTATATCTAGATTTCTTTGTGGTTTCACAATAAAAGCTTCCTCATTTTTTCCTGCCTACGGCGATGTAATTCATACCAAGCTCAAATTTCTTGGAGACCACTACTTCAAAGCCGCGCTTTCTGAGAAGGCTCTCGACCATTGTAGGTGAGAAATATTGCTTATGGTCCTCTGTTGTCTTTTCTTCTGTAAATCCAAAATTAACCAGAAGCTCCCAGAAAGGTTTTGCTTGTGCCATTGGGGTAGTTATAATAATCGTGCCGTTCTTTCTTAGAACCCGGCTGCAGTCTGCTAGTACTTTCTCCGGTTTGTTGAGATGTTCTATAAACGCTATCATTGTGACTACGCTAAAAGACGCGTCTTTGAAAGGAAGTTTCTGGTCGATACGTATTTTTTTAATTGTTATGTTTCCTGTTTTCATGTTTTTGACCGCTATGTCAACGCCTGTACCGTTCTTTATTTTGCTCTTAAGATTATTGAGAAGGTAAAAATCATCGCCGCAGCCAATATCCAGCACATCTGCGCCATTAGGTACATATTTCATTACCTTTTTGTTTCTTATTACTCTGAAGAGTTTCACGAAAAATTTTGCCATAAAAATACCATTTGGAGGATCTTATTTAAGCTATTTTCCCATAGATTTTGTATGTTTTTGTCAATAATCATACCTACCATAAACGAGGAGAAATCTATAGGCAGCACAATATGCAGCATCCATAAGCATCTGAAGAGTGTCAGACATGAAATAATAGTTGTGGATACAAACTCTACTGACAACACAAAAAAGATAGCAAAAACTCTCGGAGCACGTGTAGTAAATGAACCAAGGAGGGGCTATGGACGTGCCTACAAAAATGGTTTCAGGCATGTTAAAGGCGACATCATTGTGACGCTGGACGCTGACTCAACTTATCCGGTAGAGAGCATAATGAAACTTGTAAATGTGCTAAAAGACGTGGATTTTGTAAGTGGTTTAAGGCGGCGTTCAGAAGGCATGAGTCTCCTTCACCGGTTTGGCAACTGGTCAATTACAACATGCGCTAACGTGCTGTTCTTCAAAAACTTCAAGGACTCCCAGTCAGGCATGTGGGCATTTAGAAAAAGTTTGTTGAAAAAGATGAACCTTACCAACAACAGCTGGCCGTTCTCCGGGGAGATAAAAATAGAGGCAGCAAGAAACGGGCGGTTCGTTGAAGTGCCAATTATTTACAGAAAAAGGAGGGGTGAATCAAAGGTCAGGAGCTGGAAAGTCGGGTGGGAGAACATAAAATTTCTTATAAGAAAAAGATTTTCCTAGGTAAGTGGTGTATACAAAAATGAAAGTGCTGCTCTTTCTGTTACATGCAAAACAATTGATAATCCCATAAGTGCTACAAAAAATATATAGACTACAATTAAGCCATACTTTACATACCACTTCCTATCATCAAGAGAAGCCAAAATCATAAACATAGGAAACACAACTAACATGTATCGTGTGATTCCAAAAAGATTAGATGATATGAGAACTATAACTAGTGTAATTAGATAATATACTGTATATTCTATTCTCAATTTTTTATAAGACAAATAAAGTAATACAATAAAACTTACGGTAAGTAATAAGTTTATCACATGGTAGCCTATGTTGATTGGTGTCGAATCAGTGGTTAAGGCGTAGAGTGCCTGTTGGAATCCTGTCCAAGGCCAGGCAAGCGATTTCCCGTAAGTAATGGCCGATCTAAACTGTGCAAAAATATCGCCTAGGACTAGATACTCATAAAACATAAAGAGCAGCATACCAGCCGGAAAACCTACAAAATACAGTGCCTGTTTGCCGATTTTTTTATAACTGAAGTTTATCGATCTCAGATAAATGTAGCCAGCCGGTATCAATAAAAGTATGCCCTGCATTCTTGTCAGAGCCACCAAAAACCCGAATATACCTGCGTATTTCCACTGGCCTTTTTGGGCAAAGTAAAAAATTGAGACTGAAAAAAATAGGAAAAGTGCTTCCGTATACATCATGGTGAAATAAAATGCTGTTGGAAATAGAAGCGTATAAATTATGGTCTTCGTTGCTGTCTGCTTTCCAAGTTCATCCCTTACCAGCAGCCAAAGCATCATTATCGCAAAGAACGATGCTATATTTGCTATAAGAAAAGCAGCCAATGGATGTCCGATGAATCCAAATGTTTGTATCAGGAGTGGATAAAGTGGATACCAGTGATAATTAGGAACGTGATAGCTACCGAAATCTGACGTATATCCGCGTTCTGCTATATACAAGTAGGCCGTGGAATCATACTGGGCAAATGGGTTAAGAAATATATTGTCTGTTACTTTTTCTGTGTGTGTTATGTCAGCTGGAATAAAAAATTGGGTTCCAACAGCAATTGTTATGACAAATATCTTGCAAATAGCAAAGACAATGAGTACCTTGCGAAAATCCTTGTCTTTGAATAAATTCGAAAACGCTTGTATAGGCATGAACAATCTAATAAGATTAAAAGGTTTAAAAACTACTTTTGTTTTGTCATGAAACGATTCAAAATACTCATGCTTGGAATCAGTGTACTGATACTGCTAGCAATAGTATTGTACGCGAATCCTATTGTTTTGGCTGGTCTGATAATCAAAAGCAATTACTCACTCATAGTCATTGGTTTTGGTGTGGCATTTTTAACGATGCTTCTCGGTGCCCTGAAATGGAAAGTATTGTTAGGTGGTGTTAGTTTTTTAGAACTGTTTCCGGTGCAGATGCTTGGTTATACAATAAGCAACTTTACACCGGGCAAAGCAGCCGAACCTGCAAAAGCTGTGCTGCTTAAGATAAGCAAAGGAATACCAATATCCTCATCACTTACATCAATTATATGGGAGCGGTTGTCGGATATTTTTTCCCTGCTTATATTTTCTCTTATAGCAATAAGCAGCCTCTCCGTAACATCCAATTTTTTCTTCGCTGGAGCAGCAAGCATGGTTATTTTTGGCGGGATAATAGCTGTTTCCTTTCTGGTATTGTACAGCAAAAGATTCGGGATGAAAATATTCAGATTGGTCAAAAAGCTGCCGCTACTAAAAAGGCTTCCTGAAAACTTCATGGATCTTTTCTACAAAGTGCGTATAAAGAAAGTGAGGATAGTGAAGTGTTTTACCATAGCGCTCATAACATGGTTTCTCGAGGGTTTCATACTTTATTTTGCACTGTCGGCGTTTGGGGTTAGCTTGAATCCGCTTGTGCTGGCCGGCATAGTTGCATTATCTGTGGTTATAGGAATCGCCTCATCGTTGCCAGGCGGCCTGGGAACAACAGAGGTAGTGATGACTTTCCTTCTCGGGCTGAACGGCATTGAAAGTAGCATCGCCATAGCAGCAACAATAATGTTCAGGTTCATGACAATATGGTTTGTAAACCTGCTTGGTGGCGTTTCTTTCCTTTACTTGAGCAAGAAGTTCGATATTAAAAATATTTTCTAGGTAACTAAAAAGTAACGCCGGTTCATGTCTTTGTTTTCAAATGGTACATGGGGGAAATCTGCCGCCCAAAAGTTCCGCAATTACCTACAGCATACCAGTGGCAAGCAGGAAAGCTGTTTTAAGCATAGTAATTTTCGGCATTTTTATCCAAGATTTACTGAACTTGTCGTAATCGAAATTGTTGAGCTTTTCCATCGATGGACCAAGCTGGAGAAATATTTTATCTATCTGTTTATTTGTCATGTTCCTGTAAAGCATACGCACAAGAAACTGTTTGTCAATCTCCCAGGCAAAATCCTTTTTCCACATAGATTCATATTGCTTTAGGTGGTTGGCATCAAAACGTTCCATGTCAAATGCGTCACTTATCGCAGTCGCCGCATAGGCCGTAGCCTCCAATCCAAACATTATGCCACCTCCTGTTAGCGGTTTGTTCTGGCCACATGAATCACCAATGAGAATAGTTCTATTAGCATAGCTTCTTACATAACCCGTCGGTATCAGATGTGCAAAAACATCACCATCAGGAAGGTGGTGTTGTTTTTTGAAATAATCAAGGTACTCCCTAGGTCTGACGTCTGATATTGTTCCGTATTCATTATTTTGTGGTATTATCCACGAGAAGAAATTTGGTGAGAAATATTTGTTGATAAATACATTTATGTTGCCGTCCATGTTACTTCGTGTCTTTACCATTATGCCTAGAGAGAGAAAAGGTCTTGGTATCTTTGCATATTTTCTTACGATAGAATTTGCACCATCTGCTCCAACTACAAGCTTGCCCTGGTAAGACCCGCCTATTGTGTGTACCGTAACAAAATCCTTGTCATAACTAACACCAATAGTGTTTTCATAGACGATTTTAGCGTTTCTTCTGGCAGATGCCCTAAGATCTCTGGAGAATTCTGTTCTCTTTATTATGTAGGCGAATGGATCTTCACTCCTAATGGTAAAGGAGTATCTGGAAGGCGAAAAAATATCCATCTCCCGTATTTCATGCTTCACTAGAGCGGTGTCAAAAAGTCTAAGAAAATCAGCAGACACTATACCGCTGTCCTTTAAAATCACTTTTTTATTCTTTTCTATGAGCAATACATTAAGCCCGTTAAGTTTGCTGGCAAGGTATGCGCCAGTAACGCCGCCGCCAACAATTATTACATCGTACACTCTATCGCCGGATAAAATAAAACGCCAAAACTTATATAGTGCTCCAAGAAAACAATCAATATATTACTTTCTTGGGCACTACATGGTAAAGCAAAGCTTTACCTGTACAGGAGAATCGAAGATTCTCCATGTATATGTGAACTCAGTAAAGATTCAAAGCATGGTTTACTGGGTTAACTATAAGTCCAAAAAGGTCGTAAAAATGCTTTATGAAAAATTCGAAAAACATTGGAAAATATGGCTTTGGATACCAATCATTCTGCTAATCTTATCCGTCGGGGTTATTTCAAACAACATAGTGGCCAAAGGCTCGTTCATGGAAAGGGACATCGAGCTGACAGGCGGGAAGTCAATAACATTCGAAGTTGCTTCTGTAGATGTTGATGTTATCAAGTCCCAGCTGCCTTATGCAAAAGTGCATGTGACTAGCGGTGTTGGCAAGAATCTGATAATAGAAATGTCTGTAGACAAGGATGAGGGTGAGATTATCGACATTATCTCGCGCCACGCGAGCGTAATTGGATCGCCTACAGTAAGAACGGTAGGCCCTTCCATAGGCAACATATTTTTTCAGCAGACACAAATAGCGCTGGTCATTGCATTCATATTGATGGCGATAACGGTTTTCATTCTTTTCCGTTCAATCGTGCCTTCGCTTATAGTCATACTTGCTGCCACTGCCGACATCGTCATCACAATTGCAGTCCTTAGCATTCTTGGCGTCGCGCTTTCTCTCGCAGTTATCGCAGCGCTCCTGATGGTGATAGGCTATTCTGTCGATACCAACATGGTACTCACGTCCGAGCTCCTCAAGGGGCGGGGCAGCGTTAGCGCCGGAATCAAGCGGGCAATGAAAACCGGCCTGACAATGACTTCAACAATATTTGTGGCGTTGGTGGCGATGTATTTTCTTTCAGGATCTTTGATTATCGAACAGATTGCGCTTGTGCTTATAATAGCTACTCTGCTTGACGTGCCCACGACATGGATGACTAACGCGGGCGTGCTCCGATACTGGTTGAAAAAGAGGGGAAGAACATGAACACGAACATGAAAATTGTGCTGTTTATAGCGATGCTTGCTCTTACTGTTGCGGGCGCATTATTCCTGCCTTCAACGCCAGTTATCCTGTTGGGCGTCATTATTTTATTTTTAATTATAGTTCCACGGGCCATGCTGAAGAATATTCGCATGTTAATTTGGTTTGTATTTATTCTTTTGTCTGTAGTCCTGATTTCATTTAATTATAACGCAAGCGGCTTCAGTGTTGTATCAATTGACAAGAACTCAACGATAACTAGCCTTGCTGTAGGCGAAATACTGTACAAAATAAATGATGTCCCTGTCACAGCTGACAGCATTGCCAGCGAATATTTCGGTACAATAAAGCTCGAAACGAACCACGGGCAGAAATTCGTGCGGGCGAACGGCGTGCTCGGAATTGAGGTGGATGAAGTGCCGTCGTCGAGTCTCAGATTCGGGCTTGATCTGAAAGGCGGGGTGCGCGCAGTCCTTGAGGTAAATTCAACAGACAACGCAACGCTGGACCAGATAATCTCCACCCTCCAGACAAGGATCAATATCTATGGGTTGCGGGAAGCCGTATTCAGGCCCGTGTATTATGAAGGTAAGGGTTTTGTCGAGATAAGCATAGCCGGAGGCAGCAAGGAGGAGCTGAGAAACCTGTTGGAGAACCAGGGAAATTTCGAGGCAAAGATAACAATAGCGCCTCGTGTTTCGTCCGGCTCAGGAACTATACGTCTTGAAAGAAATCATAATTTCTCTGTTTCTAATGGCTCCGTAATCATGGATAGCAAAACTGTCCGCGAAAAAGAGGCTTTTGTACTGGATGGGATTCCATTTGTCCTTGACACGGTTTCGGATAAGATAAACATGACTGCAACCGTGTTCAATAGCGATGACGTCAAGACTGTCTTCTTCGACCCGCAGCGCTCGCGCATTGAGTTAGAACAGGACAGCTACAGGTGGTCTTTCTCAATTCAGCTGGGGCAGGAAGGCGCGCAGAAATTTGCATGGATCACGAATAACCTTGAACTCGTGCCGGGAACTGGTTACCTCAGCTCTCCTATAGTGCTTTATCTGGACAGTAATCTCGTGGATTCTCTCAGCATCTCATCCACTTTGAAGGGGCGTGTCGAGACAGAGATACAGATAAGTGGCTCGTCTGACACAAGGGACGCCGCAATAAAGGAAAGATCCCAGCTGCAAAGTATCCTGCGCTCAGGCGCGCTTCCTACATCTGTAGAAATCGTCCAGCTTGACGCGATTTCCCCAACGCTTGGGACATCGTTCTTGATGAATGCTGCTCTCGCCGGCTTCGTTGCCCTTATCGGCGTCATCATTGTCGTGGGCGTTAGGTACAGGAGGCCAAAGATAGTCTTGCCGATGATAATAATTTCGTCGAGCGAGATTTTGATAATTTTAGGCATCGCGTCCATGATAGGCTGGACGATTGACCTGCCGGCAATTGCAGGCATAATCGCGACGTTAGGAAGCGGTATCAACAGCCAGATAATGATAATAGACCAGGCACTGCGAAAAGAAGTTGAAACAGCGACGCTGAAAGAGAAGCTGAAGAACGCCTTCTTCGTGATATTCGGCGCCGGCGGAACCGTAATCGCTGCGATGGTACCTCTGATGATTATAGGATTCGGCCTGCTGCGTGGCTTCGCAATAACGACGATTATCGGGGTGCTTGTCGGAATACTGATAGTGCGCCCGGCGTTCGGCGAGATAGTCAAGAAAATAATCAAGGAATGAAACTAGATTTATTTCTTTTTGGCTTTGAAAATAATGGTTGGTCCGATTAGCCTGACAAGGTCTTCTGGATAAACTGTCGGGTCTTTGATTTTGTTTTTCATGTCCAGAGGCTCATGCACTTCCAGCAGGGTTAGATTCGCATTAATGACGCTATTTACAATATCGCTCACTTTCCTGTGAAACATCACGAATTTGTGTTTTGTGCGGTCTGACCATGTTTCATTTTGAACTAATTTTCTAGTTTTTAAATAATTGTACCTGATCTTTTTTGTTTTGGGGTCAATGACATAATATAAAGGGTGGTCATAACTGAAAACAAACAATCCACCCTTTTTGAGAACTCTATACACTTCCTTGAAACATTTGGTAAGGTCGGCAATGTATTGCAAAGCAAAGGCAGAGAAGACGATATCATAGCTGCTCGACTTAATTCCCTTCAATGTCTGTATATCTCCCTTAATCAACGTCACACTAACTTTTTCTCTTTCAATAAGTTTTCTGGCATATGCTAGTTGTGCTTTAGAAATATCAATTGCCGTACATATTGCGCCCTGTTTTGCGAAGCTGATCGAGCATTGGGCTCCGCCACACCCGATTTCTAGGATTTTCTTACCTTTGACATCTCCAAGTAGTTTCAGCTGGTTCTCACGAGGAGCATATGGTCCGTAATCTGCTGATTTTGTGCTTAGCTTTGCCCATTCTTGGAACCATGGAGCTGCATCATTCCACCATTTCTCAACTTCTTTAACCATTTTATTATTTATTTTGAAAAGTATATAACGAGCGCGATAATCAGAAGGGCAAATAAAAAATAATTGTCGGTAATATCAGCACACCCATAAGAATTCCGCGTCTTATTCCTGCCATGTTTGCAAAAATTCCAAGTGCTGTGCATGTCACAAGAAGAAGCATACCATATATGCCAGTGAAAAATAGTGTCATGAAAACAATCAACAAAATAACAACTCTGCTTATTGTTACATAATTTATTTTCTCCATGCTTGACAGCGTCCTCTTTGCCATCTTTAATGTTATAATGGCCGAAAGTCCTGCAACCAGCAGTGCCACAGCCATCACAAGAATAAACTCATTAAATCCTATTTGTACTAATTGTTCAAGGACAACAGCAACACCGCTTCTTGACCTTTGTATAAGCCACAATGAAAGTATGGACAATATTGCATTGGAAATGGTTATGGCGCCGAGTGTGAGTATAAAGGACTTTTCATTTTTATCTACACTGGCAAGCGACGCAATTTCACTTGATCCTACACCCGGAAGCATGCCAGAAATAATCCCGCCTATGCTCCCAAATACTATAGACCGTCGCGTCTGGCGGCCAGTGACATGAATCTCTTTTTTCCTTTTTGGTATCTTGATTTTCTGGTTTGTGCTGAAAAACATAACGCTAATGCCGAACATGCCGGAAAGTATTGGAAATAGAACAAGAGTTCTGTCTACAGGCAGCTGTGACGAAAGTATGCCAATCGTGCCGGCCAGCATGAAGCAGAAGAAAGATATGAATTTCTTCTTCCCTTTTTCAGAAAATACCATTATGAAAACGATGAAGATGAGAAGCGCATATGTGAGCGGTTGTGACACCTGAAAAATGCGTGGTATTATAAGAATAATTAGCGGCAGTGCAAGTAAAATAAAAATAACCGAGCCGACGCCACCAATGACCGCTAATTTTATTGCGTCGTAGCCATTGCCTTGCATAAGCATTTTATGTGCCGGTAGTACAGCCAGAGATTTGTCAGAATCCGGTGCGCCAAAGAGCATGGATGGTATGAAATCCAGAAATGTATTGGATATTCCGAGGGCAACGACAAAAGCAATCAATGCCATAGGCTGAAGGTTGAGTTGTGAGAGAAGCGGGACAAAAAGTATTATGAGGTTTGGATGTAATCCTGGTATCAGGCCGAAAAATATGCCAACTATAATTCCCAATACTGCAAATAATAAAATTTCCAGCATAATTTCGTATTTGTTGCTTCCAATTTAAGCGTGATGGTCGGCGTGAAGGTTACTGTGTATTCACAGTAACCTTAGCAGCTGACGGTATCGTGAAAGACACGATACCGTCCACGTCGACCATCGCTATGCAGTTGTCCATAATTCCGTATTTCTTCAAGCTTTTAAATCGGCGTTCCCAATATCTTAGAAGGTGTACATATGCTGGGAAAGCCTAATCCTAAAATGATTGAACAGATGATGAAAAAGCTGAACATGAAAGTTCAGGAAATACCTGCAGAGCTTGTAATAATAAAAACTAAAGATAAAAATATAATAATTTCAAGGCCTGAAATAATGCTGGCTGACATGATGGGCCGCGAGGTATATCAGATAAGCGGCGAAGTATCAGAAAGTTTTCCTGTCAGTGAGGATGACGTAAAACTTGTGATGGATAAAACAGGAAAAGACAGGAACACGGTTGTAAAAAAGCTCGAGGAACTTAATAATGACCTGGCTAAGGCTATAACAGAGCTGAGGGAAAAATAAGGTGTTGCCAATGAACCACAGAAAACTTCATATTGATCATCTGCTTCCAATTGCACTCTTCCTAATTGGTGTGGTCATGTTGATGGAGTCGGCAGCAGCCATGTTTGTTATTATTGAAAGTACTCAGATTGCCGCGCAAACAGCGTCCATGGCATGGATATATGTAATGTTTAAGTCGCTCGTTAGTTTGTTCGTTATTTTTGCTGGTTATGTCACCATGAAAAAATAATTATTAAGAGTGAAACAGGCTTTTGCACTTCTCGCGCATAAATTCTCCGATTAAAATCAAACGTGGTTCTCCTTTTTCTAGTACATGTGCTGCTGGTATGTCAATGGTCCTCCAAGACCATTCATTGCTGCCGTTACGAATTCTATACTCTCTCATGTCCTCTATTTTAGCTCCGTATATTATTCCTTTCATTTTTGCCCAAACCGAAGCTGCAGCGCACATAGGACATGGCTCATGAGTTGTATACAGAATACAATCATCTAAGTGTCTTTTACCGAGAACTTTAGCTGCTTCTTTTATTGCGATAATTTCGGCATGGTGTATCGGGTCCTGATCAATTTTACTTCTGTTTCCTGCCATTG
>Ga0209211_10012314_pt1 | contig 10779 bp, 11 predicted proteins | sample RifGroA2_FD_183992 | JGI IMG/M metagenome (GOLD analysis project Ga0209211, IMG submission 183992) | Groundwater microbial communities from Rifle, Colorado, USA - Groundwater A2 (SPAdes) (version 2) | ecosystem: Environmental > Aquatic > Deep subsurface > Groundwater | place: Rifle, Colorado...
TCGCGCACGCTGCAGGTGTTGAACAGGATCACGTCGGCGTCTTCCGGGTTTTCCGTCTTGATCATGCCTTCGCTGCTGCCGAGCACGTCGACCATCTTGTCGGAGTCGTACTCGTTCATCTGGCAACCGAACGTCTTGATGTAAACCTTTTTCATGCTGGGCACACTGTAAATGAGAAATGCCAGCAGGGGCCGCCAAAGCAAGCGGCCACGGGCTTGCGAACGGTTTTTGCTGGCAAATGAATAGCTTGCGCCGATTTTAACACGGCTGGCAGGGCTTGGGGATGTCGTAGGCCGGACGGGCGCCGGCGCGGAAACGGAAAAAGCCAGCATTTCTGCTGGCTTTTAAACTGGTGGCGAATCAGGGACTCGAACCCCGGACCTGCGGATTATGATTCCGTCGCTCTAACCGACTGAGCTAATTCGCCGTGAGACTTTGCCGTGGCACCGTCCCGGTAAACTGTGGTGGCGAATCAGGGACTCGAACCCCGGACCTGCGGATTATGATTCCGTCGCTCTAACCGACTGAGCTAATTCGCCACATCTCGATGCCTAGGCATCAAGGCCGCTGACTATACGCAGCAGATTTCAGGGTGTCAACTATTTTTCGTGGAATGGTCTGGCGCTGCTTACAGGGTGTAGCAGCGGTCGCCGCTGCCAAAGCCGACCCAGTCGATGGCTACCTGTTTACCAAAACCGATCACCTTGAAGGTTTCCCCCATTTCCTGCGGTGACAGCAGGCGCTGCGCCGCCTTGGCTACCGGCAGGTAGTCCTTGACGTTGGCCGCATCCAGGAACGACAGCTGCTCGGTGATGCCGGCGTTGATCAGGAACTGCGCCTGGCTGAGGTAGCCAATCAGGTCGAGGCCGGCATCGAGGCCGCTTTGCGCCACGGCGCTGAAATCCACATGCGTGGTCAGGTCCATCAGGCCGGGCAGGTAGAACGGGTCCTGGATGGTGTGGTGGCGGTAGTGGCCGAGCAGGGTGCCCATGCTGCGTTCCGGGTGGTAGTACTCACCGGCGTTGTGGCCGTAGTCGATCATCAGGATGGCGCCGCGTTGCAGCACGCCGGCCAGGGTGTGGATGAAGGCGCGGTTGGCGAGGCTGATTTCGGTGACGTAGCCGGGGATGTCCGGCACCAGTTCGGCGGCCAGCGCGGCCAGCGTGGCGTCGCCGAAGTCGCGGTCGTCGAAGCAGAAGGCGCCGTCGCGGATGGTGACGCCACGCTGCTGCAGGCGGCCGTCCTGCTGGCGCACCACCAGCTCGCACGGCATCGCGTCCAGCACCTCGTTGCCGAGCATGATGCCGTCGAAGGTTTCCGGTAGTGCCGCCAGCCACTGCACCCGCGGCAGCAGCGCCGGGGCGAGGCGGGCAATGGTGTCGCGCTGGCGTTCGACCAGATCGGGCGACAGGTCGACGATGAAGTACTGCGCCGGCGCGCAGCCGAGCGCGTCCAGCGCCAGCAGCAGGTCGGCGGCGAGGCGGCCGGTGCCGGCGCCGAATTCCATGATGTTGCCGCCGGTCTGCGGCAGCAGCTCGGCCAGCTGGCGCGCCAGCGTCTGCGCGAACAGCGGCGTCAGTTCCGGCGCGGTGACGAAGTCGCCATCGGCGCCGAACTTGCGGCTGCCGGCAGCGTAGTAGCCGAGGCCGGGCGCGTACAGCGCCTGCTGCATGAAGTGGGCGAAGGAAATCCAGCCGTCGGCCGCGGCGATGTCGGCGGCGATACGGTGGCTGAGCGCGTGGCTGGTGGCGAGGGCGTCGGCAGAGGGTTCTGGCAGGCTCATGGCGGCTAAGATTTGTCAGTGAAATTGCCGGCGAGTATATATCATGCAGCTTTTGCGCCGTGCCGCGCGTGTGTTGCCGGCAGACCGGCGCGAACGGTGGGAAACGGATGGCGGGAGGACAGATGAAAGTCGTGTTGATTACCGGTGGCGCCAAGCGGCTGGGGCAGGCGATGGCGGAGCGGTTTGCCGCAGAGGGCTGGCAGGTGTGCGTGCACTATCACCACTCGGCCGACGCTGCGGCCAACCTTGTCGCCCGCCTGCCGCAGGCACGCAGCTACGGGCTGGACCTGCTGGCGGCGGACGCCGACTTCGCCGGCCTGATCGCGCAGGTGGTGGCCGATTGCGGCCGGCTGGACTGCGTGGTCAACAGCGCCGCGCTGTTCGAGGAGGACGGTTTCTTCGAGCTGTCGCCGGCGGCGTTCGACCGCCAGCTGGCGGTGAACTTCCGCGCGCCGCTGATGCTGGCGGCGGCGTTCGGGCAGTGGCTGCGACAGCAGGACGCGCGCGGCAGCGTGGTCAACATCCTCGACCAGAAGCTGTTCAACCTCAATCCCGATTATTTTTCCTACACCCTGTCCAAGCTGGCGCTAAAGGAAAGCATCCGCCTGCAGGCGATGGCGGCGGCGCCCTACCTGCGCGTCAACGGCGTGGCGCCGGGGCTGACCCTGCTCAGCGGCGAGCAGACGGCGGACAACTTCGCCCGCGCGCACCGCATGACGGCGCTGGGCGAGGGCACCCGCCCGCAATCGGTGGCGGAGGCGGTGCACTTTCTGGCCGAGGCGGTGCAGATCACCGGCCAGGTGTTGACCGTGGACGACGGCCAGCACCTGCTGCCGCTGGCGCGCGACGTGATGTTTGCGGTGGAGGCGTGATGCTGGCCGAAATCTTTCTGCGCGACTTCGTGTTCGACTGCTTCATCGGCATCCACGACTTCGAGCGCGGCGTGCGTCAGCGCATGCAGCTCAACATCGTGCTGCAGGTGGCGCGCATGGTGCCGCCGCGCGACGACATCGCGCTGGTGCTGGACTACGACTACCTGCGGCTGCAGACGCTGGCGCTGGTGAAGGACCGTGTGTTCGAGACCCAGGAATACCTGCTCGGCAAGGTGGTCGACATCGCCTTCGGCCATCCTGCGGTGACCGGCGTGCTGGTGGAAACCTGCAAACCGGACGTGTACCCGGACAGCGCCGGCGTCGGCTGTCGCCTGCGCCTCAGTCGCGACGAGTATCAGGCGCTGCGGCAACAGGGGGCATGGCTGGCCGACTGAGCGCGTGAACAAGGGCGGATTGTGTGGCAACGGACAGGCGTTTGACGTTAAAATCGCCTGTTTTTCAATTTCTTAGCCGTCCTCCATGTCTGACACGCTGCAACTTGCCGACGACAAGGCCAAAAAGGCCCAGTTCGAAGGCAACAAACTCACCAAACGCCTGCGCCACCACGTTGGCGACGCCATCAACGACTTCAACATGATCGAAGAGGGCGACCGCGTGATGGTCTGCCTGTCTGGCGGCAAGGACAGCTACGCGCTGCTGGACATCCTGCTGGGCTTGCAGAAGTCGGCGCCGATCAGCTTCAGCATCGTGGCGGTCAACCTCGACCAGAAACAGCCGGGTTTCCCCGAACACGTGCTGCCGCAGTACCTGGAGTCCATCGGTGTCGAGTACCGCATCATCGAGGAAGACACCTACAGCATCGTCAAGCGCCTGATCCCGGAAGGCAAGACCACCTGCAGCCTGTGCTCGCGCCTGCGCCGCGGCATCCTGTACCGCGTCGCCGACGAGCTGGGCGCCACCAAGATCGCGCTCGGCCATCACCGCGACGACATGCTGCACACGCTGTTCCTCAACATGTTCTACGGCGGCAAGCTGAAGGCGATGCCACCGAAGCTGGTGTCCGACGACGGCCGCCACATGGTGATCCGCCCGCTGGCCTACTGCCGCGAGAAGGATCTGGAGCGCTACGCGCAGCTGCGCGAATTCCCGATCATCCCGTGCAATCTGTGCGGCTCGCAGCCCAACCTGCAGCGCCAGGTGGTGAAGGAGATGGTCAACGACTGGGACAAGCGTTTCCCCGGCCGCGTCGAGAGCATGTTCCGTGCGCTGCAGAATGTGGTGCCGTCGCATCTGGCCGACAGCAAGCTGTTCGACTTTGCCGGCCTCAAGACCGGCGACAGCCCGTTCGAGGGCGGCGATACCGCCTTCGACAAGGAAGAATTCCGCGATCCGGTCGCGCTGGCGAGCGCGGACGATGACGACGCCGCAACGTTGGCCGCAACGCCAGTCGCACCCGTCCGCCGCACCATCAGCATCCTCGATTCGCGTCCCAAGGCCGACAGCCAGACGGGAGACAGCCGTGGCGGGTAAAGCGCAACACCCGTTCCGCCGCCGCGTGCGCAACAGCCAGGACGCGCTGCCGGACGTGGACATCTCCGAGAGCGACAACATCCGCTCGCTGCACCTCGGCTCGGCCACCATCCAGAGCTCGATGGATCTCGACGATCCGGCCGACCTGGTGCTGACCTACACCCGTGCGATGATGGCCTTCCTGCTGTGGAACGACGACCCGCGCCACATCGTGCAGATCGGCCTCGGCGGCGGCTCGCTGGCGCGCTTCATCGACGAGTACCTGCCGGACGCGATCAGCGTGGCGGTGGAGATCAATCCGCAAGTGGTCGCCGTGGCGCGGGTGTTCTTCCAGCTGCCGCCGGAGGGCGACTTCTTCGAGATCGTCGAGGCCGACGGCGCCGATTACATCAAGATGTTCCGCGAATCTACCGACGTGATCATGGTCGACGGTTTCGACGGTCAGCAGATCGTCGCCGACCTGACCACCGAGGAGTTCTTCGAGGACTGCAAGCGCGCGCTGACTGCCAACGGCATCTTTGTCACCAACTGGTGGAGCGGCGACAAGCGCTACCACAGCTTCCTCGAACGCCTGCTGGCCGCCTTCGGAGGCTGCGTCATCGAGCTGCCGGCCGCCACCCACGGCAATATGGCGGTGATGGCGTTCAAGCAGCCACCAAGCCTGACCGGCTGGGACGCGCTGGCGAAAAAGGCCGACGAACTGGAAGGCCGTTTCGGCCTGGAATTCGGCGAATTCGTGAAGCGGCTGAAAGAGGCCAACCTGCACAGCAACAACCGTCTGCTGATCTGAGCGCCTGCGCGCCACGGATCCGGCCGCCACGTGCGGCCCTTGTCTATTTTGGGCCCGCCGCCTGCGCGGCGGGCAAAGCCTGCGGCAGCACGCCGCAGCGGGAAAGGACTGAAATGATTGCTTACGACAGCATTACCGACCGCAAGATCCGCTTCGCCCTGATCGGCTGCGGCCGCATCGCCAACAACCACTTCGGCGCGCTGGAACAGCACGCCGATCGCGCCGAGCTGGTGGACGTGTGCGACACCGACCCGGCGGCACTGGCCGCCGCGGTAGCGCGCACCGGCGCCCGCGGCCACGCAACGTTGGCCGCACTGCTCAAGGCCAGCGACGCCGACGTCATCATCCTGACCACCCCGTCCGGCCTGCACCCGCAGCAGGCGATGGACTGTTTCGCCGCCGGCTTCCACGTGATGACCGAGAAGCCGATGGCGACGCGCTGGCAGGACGGCGTGGCGATGGTGAAGGCCGCCGACCAGGCCGGCCGCCGCCTGTTCGTGGTCAAGCAGAACCGCCGCAACGCCACCTTGCAGCTGCTCAAGCGTGCGGTGAAGGAAAAGCGTTTCGGCCGCATCTACATGGTCAACGTCAACGTGTTCTGGACCCGGCCGCAGGAATACTACGACCAGGCCGACTGGCGCGGCACCTGGGAATACGACGGCGGCGCGTTCATGAACCAGGCCAGCCACTACGTCGACCTGCTGGACTGGATCATCGGCCCGGTGGAGAGCATGCAGGCCTACACCGCCACCATGGAGCGCGACATCGAAGTGGAAGACAGCGGCGTGGTCAGCCTGAAGTGGCGCTCCGGCGCGCTGGGCAGCATGAACGTGACCATGCTGACCTACCCGAAAAACCTGGAAGGCTCGATCACCATCCTCGGCGAGAAGGGCACCGTGCGCATCGGCGGCATGGCGGTCAACGAGATCCAGCACTGGGAATTTGCCGCGCCGCACGCGATGGACGACGACATCAAGGCTGCCAGCTACGCCACCACCAGCGTCTACGGCTTCGGCCACCCGCTGTACTACGACAACGTGATCCAGGTGATGCGCGGCGAGGCGGAGCCGGAAACCGACGGCCGCGAAGGGCTGAAGTCGCTGGAACTGCTGGTCGGCATCTACCTGTCGGCGCGCGACGGCCGTCGCGTCAGCCTGCCGCTGGAGTACTGATGCAGCCCGAGAGCCGGATAAGCCGGAGAGGAGGAGTGATGAAGCAATGGATAGCAGGCCTGGCCTTGCTTGGTATGGCCGGTATCGCACAGGCTGAACAAAGCGTGGTGGGGGTTTACAGCATGGATGGCTATGTATCGGCCACGCTTGAGTTAAAAGCCAATCATCAGTTTTCGTTTGAGATTCTGGGCGCTACCGTCAAAGGCGAGGCCACTGGTCAGTGGGAAAGTGTGGAGGGCGGTGTCACGCTGACGACGACCCCCTTCCCGCCAGCGTTTCACCTGCTGGACACCAAGGCTGATGCCGAGCGCTGGGTTGTCGAGTTTGTGCAGCCAGATGGTCAGCCATTGCCCGGCAAGCCTTCTCCGCGTTCACTTTTGGGCATGAATGGCCTGGGTGCCGCACTGGTTCGAAGCGAAGGCCCGGTATTGGCGATGGGCGATGGCGATAAAGGGGTCTGGCAAGTCAGCTGGAAGCGTGATGGGGTATTGCAGCAAGTTGTCGTTGCCAATGCCGTCAATGTCTTCCAGGCACCCACCTTCATCCCGGCACAGCCGGGGCAGGGGCAGTACCGGGTTGCCGTTGATATTGCCTCGGCATACAAGGTCCCTTTTCATCAATCGATGGTTCGTGTTTCATCTGACCGCGCCAGGGTGATGACTCCTGAAGCCGGCTATGAACTGGACTTGCACAAAAAGCAGAATTAGCGCCTGCCGCACAAGGCCTCTCATGCCTTGTGCACGGCTGTCGTATTCGTGCCTGATCTGATGTGCAGCTTTGGCCGGCTGCAAGCCGGTAGTGCATTCTCATGGCCAACGCAAAGAAAGCCTTCTGTCTGAATATGATTCAATACACCGTCCACCCCACTGCCATCGTCGACGATGGCGCCCAGATCGGCGACGACACCCGCGTCTGGCACTGGGTCCACATCTGCAGTCAGGCGCGCATCGGCGCGCGCTGCTCCTTCGGCCAGAACGTGTTCGTCGGCAACGACGTGATCATCGGCGACAACGTGAAGGTGCAGAACAACGTGTCGATCTACGACGCGGTGACACTGGAGGACGACGTGTTCTGCGGCCCGTCCATGGTGTTCACCAATGTCAACAACCCGCGCAGCCACGTCAGCCGCAAGAACGAATACCGCCGCACGGTGGTGAAAAAGGGCGCCACCATCGGTGCCAACGCCACCGTGGTCTGCGGCCACACCGTCGGCGAGTACGCCTTCATCGGCGCCGGTGCGGTGGTGACTCGCGACGTGCTGCCGTACGCGCTGATGGTCGGCACCCCGGCCAAACGCATCGGCTGGATGTGCCAGTGCGGCGAGCGGCTGGCGGACAGCATCGGCGAGCACGACTGCGCCGCCTGCGGCCAACGTTACGATATCGGCGGCAACCACTGCACGCCGCTTTGACCCTGTTGAGAGCGACACCATGTCCATCCAGTTCATCGATCTGAAAGCGCAGTACCAGCACCTGAAAACCGACATCGACGCCCGCATCCACGCGGTGCTCGACCACGGCCAGTACATCATGGGGCCGGAGGTGAAACAGCTGGAAGACCAGCTCGCCGCCTACACCGGCGCCCGTCACGCGATCGGCGTCTGCGACGGCACCAAGGCGCTGCTGATCGCGCTGATGGCGCTGGGCGTCAAGGCCGGTGATGAGGTGATCACCACCCCGTTCACCTTCATTGCCACCGGCGAAATGATCGCGCTGCTCGGGGCCAAGCCGGTGTTCGTCGATATCGACCCGGTCACCTACAACCTGGATCCGGCCAAGCTGGCAGCGGCGATCACCCCGAAGACCCGCGCCATCATGCCGGTCAGCCTGTACGGCCAGTGTGCGGATTTCGACGCCATCAACGCGATCGCCGCACAGCACGGCATTGCGGTGATCGAGGATGGCGCGCAGAGCTTCGGCGCCAGCCGGCACGGCAAGCGCTCCGGCAACCTGTGCACCATCGGCACCACCAGCTTCTTCCCGTCCAAGCCGCTGGGCTGCTACGGCGATGGTGGCGCGGTGTTCACCAACGACGACGAGCTGGCCAAGAAAATGCGCGAGATCCGCGTACACGGCCAGGACCGTCGTTATCACCATCCGGTGATCGGCCTCAACGGCCGGCTGGATACCATCCAGGCCGCGGTGCTGCTGGCGAAATTGCCGAGCTTCCAGGACGAAGTGGTCGCCCGCGCCCGCATCGGCGCGCGTTACAGCGAATTGCTGAAGGATGTCGCGCGCGTGCCGGTGATCGCCGCCGGCAACAGCCACGTCTACGCGCAGTACACCATCGAGGTGGACAACCGCGAAGCGGTGCAAAAGGCGCTGCAGGAACTGGGCGTGCCGACCGCGGTGCACTACCCGATTCCGCTGCACCTGCAGCCGGCGTTCGCCGATCTGGGGCTGGGCGAGGGCAGCTTCCCGCTGGCCGAGGCCGCCGGTCGCCGCGTGATGAGCCTGCCGATGCACCCGTTCCTCGACGAGGCGACGCAGGATGCCATCGTCGCCGCGGTGAAGAAGGCGCTGGCCTAAGTGGCGTATCTGGCGTTCAAGTACCTGGTTTCCGCCGCCATGGTGGTGTTGGTGTCGGAGCTGGCCAAGCGCAGCGACAAACTGGGCGCGCTGCTGGCGTCGCTACCGCTGGTGACGGTGCTGACGCTGATCTGGCTGCATCTGGAGCGGCAGCCGGAAGCCAAGGTGGCTAACCACGCCTGGTATACCTTCTGGTACGTGCTGCCGACGCTGCCGATGTTCCTGGTCTTTCCCTGGCTGCAGGTGCGGCTGGGCTTCTGGCTGGCGCTGGGCGCCAGCGTGCTGCTGACCATGCTGCTGTTTGCCGCCTTCGCCTGGCTGTTGCGGCTGGCTGGTATCCAGCTGTTATGAGCTTGAGCGTGCTGCGTCAAAGGTTGGCCGCAGGCGGCTTCATGCGCCATGTGGCGACGCTGGCCAGCGGTGCGGCGCTGGCGCAGGCCTTGCCGCTGCTGTTTGCGCCGCTGTTGACGCGACTGTACACGCCGGCCGATTTCGGCGTGCTGGCGGTGTTCGTCGCCTGGCTGTCCAATCTGGCGGTGATCGCCACCGCGCGTTACGACATGGCGGTGGTGCTGCCCAAGTCCGAGCCGGAAGCGGCGCGGCTGATGCTGCTGGCGCTGGCGATCAATACCGGCCTGCTGTTGCTGACCCTGCCGCTGTTCTGGCCGTGGCACGCCGCCATCGCCGGCCTGCTCGGTGCGCCGCAGCTGGCGCCGTGGCTGCCGTTGCTGCCGCTGGGCGTGTGGCTGGCAGGCGCGGTGGCGGCGTGGACGGCGTGGAACAACCGCCAGCGCCGCTATGCGGCCAACGCGCAGGGGCGGGTGGTGCAGTCGCTGGGCGTGTCGCTGCTGCAGGTGGCGGCCGGCTGGTCCGGCCTCGCCGCCGGCGGGCTGATCCTGTCGCAGCTGGCCGGCCAGGCCATCGCCTTGCTGACGCTGGCGCGTGCCGATGTCGCGGCGCGCCTGCCGTGGCTGCGCGGCCACGATCGTGCCGCACTGCTGGCCGACGCGCGGCGTTACCGCGAATTCCCGCTGGTGAACACGCCGCACGCCTTCGTGGTGGCGTTCCAGGATTCGCTGATGCTGGCGCTGCTGTCGGCGCTGTCCGGCGCCGCCATCGTCGGCCAGTACGCGCTGGTGCTGCGGGTGCTGAAACTGCCGGCGGCGCTGGTGGGGCAGGCGGTGGCGCAGGTGGTGTTCCGCGATCTGGCCGAGGCGGCGGCGTCCGGCCGCGCGCTGTCCGGCCTGCTCAAGCGCGCGGTGCTGGTGCTGGCGGCGCTGTCGATCGTGCCGTTCGGCGTGCTGGCGCTGTGGGGCGGGCCGCTGTTTGCGCTGGTGTTCGGCACGCCGTGGCTGGCCGCCGGCGAGATTGCGGCCAACCTGGCGCCGTACTTCGCCGCTGCCTTCATCGTCGGCCCGGCCTTCATGGTGCCGATGGTGATCGGCCGCCAGCGCGCGTCCTTCCTGTTTGTGCTGTGCGGTGTCATCGTCAATCTGGCGGTGTTTGCCGCGGTGTATGTCGCCGGGCGCGACGCCATGCTGGCGTTTCGCGTGATGGCGGTGGTGATGACGCTCTATTTTGCGGCGTATCTGGCGTGGGTGTTCCGCCTGCTGCGCCTGCGGGAAAGGTCCGATGTTTAAGCGCGTGCTGTTGTTGCTGTGGCGCCAGTGGCTGGTGTGGCGCGGAGCCCGCCTCGCCGCCTCGGCGCGGGTCAACCCTTCGGTCAGCGTGGTGCCGGCGGCCTTGCAGCTGGGCGAGCACGCGCGGCTGTACTGGGGCGGCGAGGTGCTGACGCACGGCGCCGGCTGCCTGGCGCTCGGCGCGCACAGCCATATCGCACCGCATTTTTACTGCCTGATCGGTGGCAACCGGCTGCAGATCGGCGAGCGCGTCGCCATCGGCCCGCGCTGCATGCTGTTCTGTCACAGCAACGCGATCCCCGCCGACGTGACGGCGACGGCGTTTGTCGATTGTCACACCGACGGCGACATCCGCATCGGCGACAACGTGTTCATCGGTGCCGGCGTCATCGTGCTGCCCGGCGCCGTGATCGGCGACAACGTGGTGGTCGCCGCCGGCAGCGTGGTCAAGGGCGAGCTGGCACCGGGCTGGCTGTACGCCGGCCAGCCGGCGAGAAAGGTGA
>Ga0209211_10012315_pt1 | contig 10778 bp, 8 predicted proteins | sample RifGroA2_FD_183992 | JGI IMG/M metagenome (GOLD analysis project Ga0209211, IMG submission 183992) | Groundwater microbial communities from Rifle, Colorado, USA - Groundwater A2 (SPAdes) (version 2) | ecosystem: Environmental > Aquatic > Deep subsurface > Groundwater | place: Rifle, Colorado...
AACGGAAGAAGCGCAGCACGCGATTGCCGCATTGGATGCCGATGTGATGGTGGTCGCCGCTTATGGGCTGATTCTGCCGAAGGCCGTGCTGCAACTGCCGCGCTACGGCTGCCTGAATATCCACGCTTCGCTGCTGCCGCGCTGGCGCGGGGCCGCGCCGATACCGCGCGCGATTCTGGCGGGCGACAGCGAAACCGGCATCACCATCATGCAGATGGATGAAGGGCTGGATACCGGCGACATGCTGTTGCGCCGGATTTGCCCGATTGCGCCAGACGACACGGCGCAAACCTTGCATGACAAGCTGGCCGGAATCGGCGCGGATAGCATCCTCGAAACCTTGCGCCTGTTGCAGGAGCATCGCCTGACGCCGGTCAAACAGGACGGTGCGGCGGCAACGTACGCCGCCAAGCTGCTCAAGAGCGAGGCGCAGATCGACTGGCGACAGGATGCGCGGCAGATCGAACGGGCGGTGCGTGCATTTAACTCCTTCCCGATGTGTCATGCCGGCTTCAACGGGGTAACGATAAAAATCTGGCAGGCCGGGCTTTGCGCCGGCGAACATGGCGAGCCGGGCAAGGTGCTGGCGGCGGACAAACAGGGCATCATCGTCGCGTGCGGCAAGGATGCGCTGCGCCTGGAAGTGCTGCAACGCCCTGGCGGCAAGGCGCAGCCTGCCGCACAATTTTTACAAGCCGTGCCGGTCAAGGCCGGCGATAACTTCTCGGTAAGCTAACGGTCATGATTAAACTGTCACCCCTAATAATGGAACCTGCCATACCCGTTTCCCTGATGAAACGACTAGCCATTCCACTAGGCCGCCAAAAAACGGCAACCAAGTGGCTGGTTATCTCCCCAACCCTCTCCCAGTGGAAAGCCCCTCTCCTCAATCCTCTGGATGAAACAACTAGCCATTCGACTAGGCTGCAAACGACCGCAGCCAAGTCGCTGGTTATCCCGCAAGCGGGCGAGGAGGCGAACGAGAAAAGCTCTTTTCAATCCCAGCGGGCGAGGGAGCAAACGAACGCTGCGCGAGTTTTACGTTAATGCACAACATACAACTCGCCGCCGGCCAAATCGTGCAGCAGGTGCTGGCGGACGGGCGCAACCTCAATCAGGTGCTGGAGGAGTCGCTGCGCAGAAAATCGGCATGGACTCCGGCACAGCGCGCGGCCCTGCAGGATCTGAGCTACGGCACGTTGCGTTATTACGGCCAGTTGCGCACGCTGTTGGGCCTGTTGCTGCATAAGCCGATGCTGGATCAGCGTATCTACCATGTGCTGCTGGTGGCGCTGTACCAGCTGCAATACAGCAAGGCCGCGCAGCATGCCGTGGTCGATCATGCGGTGCGCTCCGCTCAAATGCTGAACGTGAAAGTCAGCGGTCTGGTGAACGCGATCCTGCGCAATTTCCTGCGCAGCCGGGGCGCGTTGCTGGAACAGGCCGCGCAGCACGCGGAAGGGAAATACAGTTACCCGCAGTGGTGGATCGACGAGCTGCAGGCGCAGTATGGCGAGCGCAGCGCGGCGATACTGACGGCGGGCAATCTGCATCCGCCGATGACATTGCGCGTGAATCGGCGACGCGGCACGACGGCGGATTATCTGGCACTGCTGTCCCAGCAAGATGGGGAGCAACAAAATTTTCCTGCCCGCCTGATCGAACCGGACGCGCTGCAACTGGATAAGCCGGTGCCGGTGGACAGGCTGCCGGGGTTTTTTAACGGGCTGGTTTCGGTACAGGATGCCGGCGCGCAATACGCCGCGCGCCTGCTGGATGTTCGTGACGGCATGCGCGTGCTGGATGCCTGCGCCGCACCGGGCGGCAAGACCGCGCATATACTGGAATGCGCACAAGTGGAAATGGTGGCGGTCGACAAGGACGAGAAACGCCTGCAGCGCGTTGCGGAAAATTTGCAGCGCCTGGAATTGTCCGCGCAACTGCTGGTCGGGGATGCCGCCGAGCCGGAGAAGTGGTGGGATGGCCGGGCATTCGACCGGATTCTCGCCGACGTCCCCTGCTCCGCCAGCGGTGTGGTGCGCCGCCATCCCGACATCAAGTGGCTGCGCCGCCGCACGGATATCGCCGGTTTTGCCGCGCAACAGCTCGACATCCTGCGCGCGTTGTGGCCGCTGCTGGCGCCCGATGGTAAATTGCTCTACGCTACCTGCTCGGTTTTCCGGCAGGAGAATGAACAGGTCGTCGCGGCGTTCCTGGCGCAACAGCCGGATGCGCGGCGATTGCCGATAGCATTGCCGGAAAGCGGCAATGGACAGATATTGCCCAACGATCAGCATGACGGATTCTTTTATGCATTGCTGCACAAAATTTAGCTTGTTTGGTTTATTGCAGCGCAGCGCGGGCTTGTTGTTGCGCAGTGTATTGCTCGTCTGGCTGTTTGCCGCAACGGCTTATGCGGAGGGTGTTTCCGTCAACAAGGCGGAGGCTCGGCTCGGCGAGAATGGCTACCAGCTTTCCGCCAGTTACGACATCAATCTGACTTTTGCGGCACAGCAGGCTTTGACGCGCGGCATCCCGCTGTATTTTGTGGGCGAATTTTCCCTGACGCGCTCGCGCTGGTATTGGCTGGACGAAGAAATATTTCAGGGCGAACAGACCGTCAAGCTTTCCTACAATGTGCTGACGCGGCAGTACCGGCTTTCGCGTGGCGCGCTGTTCCAGAATTTTGCCAGCTTCGAAGACGCGCTGAACATCCTGGCCAGACAAAGCTCGGCAACCATTCCTGCCGAATTGATGAAAAAGGACGGCAACTATACGGCGGCGGCGCGCCTCCGCCTGGATATCGCGCAACTGCCGCTGCCGCTGCAGGTAAACGCATTGACCGGCAAGGATTGGGCGCTCAACTCAGACTGGTATCGCTGGATAATCCGCCCGGCGGAAATTACCGTGCGCGGCGAAGGCAAGGCGGAGTGACCGTACGGTGAAATACCTGAATCTCATCAGTATCGTCGTCGGCGCTATGTTGCTGTATCTGCTGTCCAGCAGCAGTACCAATACCAGTGTGTTTTCCATCAATTATTACGTGCTACTCGGGCTGACCGGCCTGTTCGCGTTGAGTCTGGCGGGGCTGGTCGGCTATCAGCTGATGCGCTTGCGCAGCAAGCTCAGGAACAAGGTTTTTGGCGCCAGGCTCACGTTGCGCCTGGTGGTTTTTTTCACGCTGATCGCCGTTCTGCCCGGTATGCTGGTCTATGTGGTATCGGTGAATTTCCTGGGCAAAAGCATCGAGTCGTGGTTCGACGTGCGCGTCGAAAAGGCGCTGGAGGGCGGACTCAACCTCGGCAGGAGCGGCCTCGACAACAGCCTGAAGGAGCTGACCAAAAAGACCCAGTTCATCGCTTTATTGATTGCGGAGAAACAGCCGGGGCAATATCAGCGCGCACTGGATCAGTTGATAGATGTCAGTGTGGAACAGGAGGCGGTATTGTTTACCGCGAAGGGGAATGTGGTCGCCTTTTCCTCCAGCGGCAAGGTGCTGTTGCCGGAAATGCCCGATGGCGATTTGCTGCGTTCGGCCATGGACAAGGGCGAGTATGCGGTGATCGACACCTTGCCGAACAAAGGGTTGATGTTGCGTGCGCTGGTGAGGGTGAACTCCAATACGCATGCGGGAGGGCAATACGTGCTGCAATTCACCCAGCCGGTGCCGAAACAGATCGAAGCGGATGCCGAGACCGTGCAGGCGGTGTATCGCGATTACCAGGAACTGACGCTGTCGCGCCTCGGATTGAAACGGCTGTACGCGATCACCCTGACGCTGTCGCTGCTGGTGGTGCTGTTGACGGCGGTATCGGCGGCGTTTTTCATCAGCGAGCGGCTGGGCTCCTCGCTGGAAGCGCTCGCGGAAGGCACGCGCGCGGTGGCGCAGGGCGACTTCACCGGCCAGTACCCGATACAAAGCAGCGACGAGCTGGGCGCGCTGACCGGCCTGTTCAACCAGATGACGCAGCAGCTGCATGAGGCGAAGCTGGCCAGCGAACAGCAACGGCGCGAGGTGGAAAGCGCAAAAGGCTATCTGGAAAGCGTGCTGACCCACCTGTCTTCCGGCGTGCTGGCGCTGGACAATGAATTGCGCCTGCGTTCGGTGAACACCAGCGCGGTGCAAATTCTCGCCGTGCCGTTGCAGGAAATGCAGCGCATGACGCTGAACCAAATCGCCGAAAAGCACAGCCTGCTGAGGCCGTTCTGCCATACCATCATGGAGGCCTTTGGCGATGCGACCAACTGCGAATGGCAGCGGCAGATAGAGCGCATGAGCAAAAACGGCAACCAGATTTTGCTGATGCGCGGCACGCGCCTGCCGCAGGGCGGGGATGCTGGCTATGTGGTCGTGTTCGACGATGTCAGCCATCTATTGAAGGCGGAGCGGCAGGCGGCATGGGGCGAGGTGGCGCGCCGTCTCGCGCATGAAATCAAGAATCCGCTCACGCCGATCCAGCTTTCGGCGGAGCGTCTGCAGCACAAACTTGGCGGCAAGCTTGATGAAGAGGACGCGCAACTGCTGCAGCGCGCCACGCAAACCATCGTCAGCCAGGTCGGCGCGATGAAAAACATGGTGAGCGATTTTGCCGATTACGCGCGCGGCCCGTCATTGAAGCTGGCGCGCCTGGATATGCACCAATTGGTCAGGGAAGTGCTGGGCTTATATGAGGCGAACGCCGCCGCTATCGCGCTGAAACTGGAAGCGTCACGCAGTGAAGTCAATGGCGACGCAACCCGCCTGCGCCAGGTCATTCATAACCTGTTGCAGAATGCGCAGGACGCGTTGCAGAGTGTCGCGCAGCCGCAAATAACGCTGAGCACCACGCTGCGTCAGGGAGAGATTCAACTGCATGTCGAGGATAACGGCGCAGGCTTTCCGGAGAGTGTGCTGTCGCGCGCCTTCGAGCCGTACATGACGACCAAGACCAAAGGCACCGGGCTGGGACTGGCAATCGTGAAAAAAATAGTGGAAGAGCATGGCGGGAAAATAACGCAAGCGGCGGAGCGCGTGTCAATATACGCCTGCCGCTGGCTGAGGAGACGTAATGTCAAGCAAGCAAATATTGGTGGTGGATGATGAAATCGGCATCCGCGAGTTGCTGTCGGAAATCCTGTTCGACGAGGGTTACCAGGTGCATCTGGCGGAAAATGCCGCCGAGGCGCGCGCTTTCCGCAACGAGCGCGAGCCGGATATGGTACTGCTCGACATCTGGATGCCGGACACCGACGGCGTGACCCTGCTCAAGGAATGGGTCGAGCAGGATTTGCTGACCATGCCCGTCGTGATGATGTCGGGCCATGGCACCATCGAGACGGCGGTCGAGGCGACGCGCATCGGCGCCGTGGATTTTCTGGAAAAACCCATCGCGCTGCAAAAGCTGCTCAGCACCATCGCCAAGGCGATCAAGGAGGGTGCGCCCAAGCCGCAGGCTCAGCCTACCGAAGCGCAAAGCCAGAAAATCACCCTGGATATTGACGGGAGGACGCAGCATTTTTCCCTGCCGCTGGATTTGCCGTTGCGCGAGGCGCGCGAGCATTTCGATGCGCTTTACTTCGATTACCATTTGCGGAAAGAGGCCGGCAATGTCATGCGGGTAGCCGAAAAGGTCGGCCTGGAGCGCACCCATCTTTACCGCAAACTCAAGCAATTGGGCATTAAATTTCTCAAAAAGGGCGGCGAAAACGAATCACAGTAGGAAGCCGCATCGGTGCTGCGGTATAATTATCAGCTTGAACGGATTCCCATAACCAACACACAGAATATTCTGGAGACAACAGAAAATGGCTGCGACACGCAACATCACCCCCCCCAAGTTTAACGACATTACCGGCGCGATCCGGATGCTGGCAGTGGATGCCGTGCAAAAGGCGAATTCCGGCCACCCGGGTGCGCCGATGGGCATGGCGGAAATCGCCGATGTGTTGTGGAACCGCCATCTGCGCCACAACCCGGCCAATCCGAAGTGGCCCGACCGCGACCGTTTCATCCTGTCCAACGGCCACGGTTCGATGCTGGTTTACGCATTGCTGCATTTGTCCGGCTACGATCTGCCGATGGACGAGCTGAAGCGTTTCCGCCAGATGCATTCCAAGACTCCCGGCCATCCGGAATATGGCTACACGCCGGGCGTGGAAACCACCGGCGGCCCGCTCGGCCAGGGGATCACCAACGCGGTGGGCATGGCGATGGCGGAAAAGCTGCTGGCGGCGGAATTCAACAGGCCGGGCCACGAGATCGTCAATCATCACACCTATGTGTTCATGGGCGACGGCTGCATGATGGAGGGTATCTCGCACGAAGCCTGCGCGCTGGCCGGCACCTGGGGCCTGGGCAAGCTGATCGCGTTCTGGGACGACAACGACATCTCGATCGACGGCCATGTGGATGGCTGGTTTACCGATGACACACCAAAGCGTTTCGAGGCCTACGGCTGGCACGTGATTGCCAATGTGCAAGGTCATGATTCCGCTGCAATCGACGCCGCGATCAACGCCGCCAAGGCCGTCACCGACAAACCGACGCTGATCTGCTGCAAGACCATCATCGGCGCGGGTTCTCCCAACAAGTCGGGCACCCATGATGTGCACGGCGCCGCGCTGGGCGATGCCGAAGTGGCCGCGACGCGCGAACATATCGGCTGGAAATATCCGCCGTTCGAAATCCCGGCGCATGTCTATGAAGCCTGGGATGCGCGCACCAAGGGTGAAGGCCTGGAAAAACTGTGGAACAACAAGTTTGTCGAGTATCACAATGCGTTCCCGAAAGAAGCTGCCGAATTTGTGCGCCGCATCAAGGGGGAATTGCCGTTCAACTGGCCGGCTCATATTGACGGGGTCATCGCCGGAATTGACCAAAAGGCCGAAACCATCGCGACCCGCAAGGCTTCGCAAAATGCCATCAACGCGCTGGCTCCGGCATTGCCGGAATTCCTCGGCGGCTCGGCCGACCTGACCGGTTCCAACCTGACCAACTGGACAGGCTGCAAGCACATCCGCGGCAAGAGTACCGGCAACTACATCAGCTATGGCGTGCGCGAATTCGGCATGGCGCACATCATGAACGGTATGGCGTTGCACGGCGGTTTCCTGCCGTTCGGCGGCACCTTCCTGATGTTTTCCGAATATGCGCGCAATGCGTTGCGCATGTCCGCCCTGATGAAGCAGCGTGTGATCTACGTGTTCACCCATGATTCCATCGGCCTGGGCGAGGACGGCCCGACGCACCAGCCGGTCGAGCAAACTGCCACGCTACGCTATATCCCCAACATGGAAGTGTGGCGTCCGTGCGACACGGTTGAATCCGTTGTCGCCTGGGCTGCCGCCGTCGAGCGCAAAGACGGGCCAAGCAGCCTGATTTTCAGCCGCCAGAACCTGGCATTCCAGAAGCGCGATACGGTGCAAATCGCCAGCATCCGCAATGGTGCTTACGTGTTGTCCGAAGCCAGAGGCGGCGAGCCGCAGGCAATCATTATCGCAACGGGCTCGGAAGTATCGCTGGCATTGGAAGCGCAAAAAACACTGGCTGCCGAAGGCGTCAACGTGCGCGTGGTGTCCATGCCGTCCACCAACGTGTTCGACACAAGCAGGATCAGGCTTACCGGGACGGTGTGTTGCCCAAGGGCGTGAAGCGCGTGGCAGTCGAAGCGGGCGTGACCAGTGGCTGGTACAAGTATGTCGGGCTGGACGGCGCGGTCGTGGGGATGGATTGTTTCGGCGAATCCGCACCGGCGCCGGAGCTGTTCAAGCACTTCGGCATCACCACCGCTAACGTGGTGGCGGCGGTGAAAAAAGTTATTGGTGCATGAAATGGCGCGAGCCCATTGCGACGGAATGAATTTTTAATTATTAAATCTGGAGAAAAAAATGACAATTCGTGTTGGTATTAACGGATTTGGCCGCATCGGGCGCATGGTGTTCCGCGCGGCGGTGCAGGATTTCGCTGACATCGAGATTGTCGGCATCAACGATCTGCTCGAGCCGGACTATCTGGCCTACATGCTGCGCTACGATTCCGTGCATGGCCGCTTCAAGGGCAGCATTTCCGTCGAGGGCAACACCCTGGTCGTCAACGGCAAAAAGATCCGCCTGACCGCTATCAAGGATCCTGCCGAGCTGAAATGGGACGAAGTGGGCGCCGATATCGTGGTCGAGTCCACCGGCCTGTTCCTCACCAAGGAAACCGCTGAAAAGCATATCGCCGCAGGCGCCAGGAAAGTCATTTTGTCGGCACCGAGCAAGGATGACACACCGATGTTCGTGTACGGCGTGAATGACCAGACTTACGCCGGCCAAACCATTATTTCCAACGCTTCCTGCACCACCAACTGCCTGGCGCCCGTCGCCAAGGTGCTGAACGACAACTGGGGCATCAAGCGCGGCCTGATGACCACGGTGCATGCCGCCACCGCCACCCAGAAGACCGTCGACGGGCCGTCCAACAAGGATTGGCGCGGCGGCCGCGGCATTCTCGAAAACATCATCCCGTCCTCGACCGGTGCCGCCAAGGCCGTCGGCAAGGTGATCCCCGAGCTGAACAAGAAGCTCACCGGCATGGCCTTCCGTGTGCCGACTTCGGATGTGTCCGTGGTCGACCTCACCGTGGAGCTGAACAAGGAAACCACCTACGCCGACATCTGCGCCGCGATGCAGGCCGCATCCCAGGGTGCGATGAAGGGTGTGCTCGGTTACACCACCGATAAGGTGGTCTCCACCGATTTCCGCGGCGAGAGCTGCACCTCGGTGTTCGATGCCGACGCGGGTATGGCTCTGGACGGCACTTTCGTCAAGATCGTGTCCTGGTACGACAACGAATGGGGCTACTCCAGCAAGGTGCTGGAAATGGTTCGCGTCATCGCTAAATAATTCAGTGAGTGGGGAGTAGGAAGTAGGGAGTGGGGGGCGGCAGGGTTTCCCACTCACCACTTCCCACTTACCGCTTTTTTCATGGAGTAGAAAATGTCCATAATGAAAATGACCAATATGGCCCTCTTTGGCAAGCGCGTCCTGATCCGTTCGGATCTCAACGTGCCTGTCAAGGACGGCAAGGTAACCTCCGATGCGCGCATTACCGCGTCGATGGCGACAATCAATTTCGCGTTGAAGGCCGGCGCGCGCGTGATGGTGACCTCGCATCTGGGACGTCCGGAAGAAGGCGTTTATTCCGAAGAAAATTCGCTCAAGCCGGTTGCCAATATCATCGCCAACAAGCTGGGCAAGCCGGTGCGCCTGATCAAGGACTGGGTGGGCGGCGGCTTCGATGTTGCCGAGGGCGAGCTGGTGTTGCTGGAGAACTGCCGCTTCAACAAGGGCGAGAAGAAGAACGCCGAAGAGACCGCGAGGAAATACGCCGCCTTGTGCGACGTGTTCGTGATGGATGCTTTCGGCACCGCGCATCGCGCCGAAGCGTCGACCCACGGCGTGGCGAAGTACGCGCCGGTCGCGGCGGCCGGCATCCTGCTGACCGAAGAACTGGATGCGCTGTCCAAGGCGCTGCTCGACCCGGCACGCCCGATGGTCGCGATCGTCGGCGGATCCAAGGTGTCCACCAAACTGACGGTGCTGGAATCGCTGTCCGACAAGTGCGAACAACTGGTGGTCGGCGGCGGTATTGCCAACACCTTCCTCAAGGCTGCGGGCAGGAATGTCGGCAAGTCGCTGTGCGAGGACGATCTGGTGCCGACCGCGCAGAGCCTGATGCAGAAGATGCAGGCGCGCGGCGCTTCCATCCCCGTCGCGGTGGACGTGGTGGTCGGCAAGAAGTTCGATGCCAACGAGCCGGCCGTGCTGAAGGATGCCGCCGAGGTGGACGACGACGACATGATCTTCGACATCGGTCCGAAATCCGCACAAGAAATAGCCGACATCATCATGAAGGCGGGCACGGTGGTTTGGAACGGCCCGGTCGGGGTGTTCGAGTTCGACCAGTTCGGCGAAGGCACCAGGAAGATCGCGACGGCGATCGCGGAAACCCAGGCGTTCACGCTGGCGGGCGGCGGTGACACCATCGCCGCGATCCAGAAGTACGGCATCTATGACAAGGTGTCCTACATCTCGACTGCGGGCGGCGCTTTCCTGGAATTCCTCGAGGGCAAGAAATTGCCGGCGGTGGAAATCCTGGAACAGCGTGCGGCACAGAATGTGGGAGAAGGTTGCGGCAGCGGTTGCAGCTGCAAATGACCCATCATGCTGCGTAGAACCAAAATAGTCGCAACGCTGGGCCCCGCTTCGAGCGACCAGAAAGTTCTCGAGCAGATGATCCGCGCCGGAGTCGACCTGGTGCGCATGAATTTCTCGCATGGCTCGGTGCAGGATCATGTGAAGCGCGCCGAAACGGTGCGCGCGGCAGCGGCAGTGGTAGGTCGCACCGTGGGCATCCTGGCCGACCTGCAAGGCCCGAAGATCCGCGTGCGCAAATTTGAGAACGGCAAGATCGTCCTGAACAAGGACGACATTTTCATTCTCGATGCCGCGCTGGACGGATTGGGCAACCAGCAGCGCGTCGGGCTGGACTACAAGGACTTGCCCAGGGATGTCAGCAAGGGTTCGGTGCTGTTGCTCAACGACGGCATGCTCGAATTCGATGTCGTCGAAGTCAAAGGCCCGGAGGTGATTTGCCGGGTGGTGCGCGGCGGCGTGCTGTCGAACAACAAGGGCCTCAACCGCAAAGGCGGCGGCCTGACCGCGCCGGCGCTGACCGACAAGGACAAGGAAGACATCAAGACCGCCGCGCTGATCAAGGCGGACTACCTGGCGGTGTCGTTCCCGCGCAACGGCGA
>Ga0209211_10012316_pt1 | contig 10778 bp, 8 predicted proteins | sample RifGroA2_FD_183992 | JGI IMG/M metagenome (GOLD analysis project Ga0209211, IMG submission 183992) | Groundwater microbial communities from Rifle, Colorado, USA - Groundwater A2 (SPAdes) (version 2) | ecosystem: Environmental > Aquatic > Deep subsurface > Groundwater | place: Rifle, Colorado...
CTTACGAATGAGCAAGCCGGCGCATGGACAGAGTGGGCGTTAATTGATCCTAATACGAAGAGGCGCTTCATTCCGGATACCGAGTCGGAAGACAATGATACTACCGATAATGCTTCATTAGAAGGTGTTGTTAAAAGCCGTGATCTGCTTCCGGAATTAACTAATATAAAAGTTGATAAACTTACCGGTCCCGAAGCTAAAAAAGTAGTAACAAGTCTTGATCAAACGTATCAAGAGGTTTACAAGTTTGAATCCAGGTTGGCTAAACTGAACGCTAATATTGAGAAAGTGAAAAAAATTCTTGATAAAACTACAGTTGTCTCAAGCAAACTAAATGCACTTAACGCCAAAATAACCCGAACATATGATGCGCTTCTCGTCTTTACAAAAATTCCTGTTGTTGGTCCTGCGGCAACAACATTAAGAACCACAATAGGACTTTCAAAAGGAAAAATTGATCTTGTAAATGCTAAAGTTCAAAAACTTGAAAAACCGGTAATACTTCCTGCAACCGATGGATTCGGCAAAATATCCGATATTTCAAATGCGTTTGATGAAAAAGTGGTTTCGCTTGCTTCAAAACTGAGCAGTATAAAAAGTCAATATTCAACAGCATCATCTTGTGCTGCCGGAACGAATGATATGGCGCTCATCGGAACCTTTGAAAAAAAATCTTCAGGTGTAAATCAGAATTTGACTGATGTGAATACCGAACTAATAAACATGAATAAGGAAATCTCAAAACTCGAGACAATGACCGAATCAATTGCTAAGATTGGAGCCCCAATAAAAACTGCCGAAAAAGGAATAAAAGCCTCTGAGAAAGTTTTTAATAAAACCGATAAAGTCGCAAAACAAATTCACAAGGTTTTAAATAAAAGATTCAAGAAAAAAATCCTCGGAAAGAAAATTAATGTCAGCGTAAAAGATGTTGTTTCCGGTGGTAAAATTGGAGATGCGTTTGAAAAACATGCCAAGAATTGGGCATCAAAACTTCTTAAACCGGTCTTAAAAGGATTGAATGTAAAAATTCCCGACATCCCGGGAGCTGATAAAGTAGTTGATGAGTTGGATAAAATTAAGAGTTCGATGAACCAATTTACCGATCTCAACAATACTATCTCAACATACAGCGCAAAAACGGAATCCATTCAGTCCGGTCTCGACACTCAACTAAAGGAATGTACAACCGGATTACCTTGTAACTGATTCAACGTTCCGACATTTCAATTTAAAACCCCGCTCTTTGCGGGGTTTTTGTTGAGAAAAAAATAAATCTATTTCAAATTGATAAAGAGAAGGTTAAAGAATAATAAAATCGATTAATAATAAATGTTCGTAATTTCTATTAACTCGGCTTCTGTATCTTTTTCTTTTAGAAAATTTACGAAATCGTAATTGTAATACGCTTGGTGAGTCTGCTCAAAATCTTTCAACAATGCTTCTATCGCAGCATGATCGAACGAGCATTTGAAATAATTTTTTTCTTCTTTGTCGTCGTAAGCGCGGTAGTAATAAATTTTCTTTTCCATGTTAGCTCCCATGTAAATAATTTGTTAGACTAAAATTTTATCTGCGTGTAAAAGATCGGAGAACAATTCGTTTTTAATTGATGCCGCATTCTTCCTCGCGTTTGCAAGTGAGTTAATGATGTAACGGTTTGCAATAAAGATTTTTTTCGATTCGATCTCCGCTTCATCCAAAACCAAATAACCGATGTACAAATATGAATAGAGTTCAACTAAATCCTTTGCGGCAACATCTTGAAAGCTTGTATCTTTTTTATCGATAACATACTTTAGACAATCAAGATATATTTCACGGATTTCTTTTAAATGAGTTGCGAGTCGTGTTAAACCGCCTTTGTACTCGTGTATTTCTTTTGCTTCAAAAAATTCTTTCATCACATCATTGATAACTCCGCCTGCGGCTGCAACAATTTGCAACTGCGAAGTCCCTTCATAAATGTTCGTGATGCGCGCATCGCGGGTGAGTCTTTCGACTTTGAACTCTTTCATATAACCGGTTCCGCCGTGTATTTGCAGCGCGTCGTAGCTTATCTTGTTTGCCGATTCCGTTAATGTGTACTTGCTTATCGGCGTTAAAAAGTTTGCGATTTTTGTCGCTTGTTTCAACCGGTTATTTTCTTCGCTAAAAGATTTTCCTTCGGCTTTTAATTTTTCAATTTGCTCTTCGAGTTTCTCTTTTATGTCAACTGATTTTGCCGCGCTGTAAAAAAGTGAGCGGTTGCTTTCAAGCAGCACTCTCATTTCTATTAACATGTTTGCAATAACAGGAATATTGTAAATCGCTTTTCCGAACTGTTCACGTTCGCGGGCATATTTTACAGCTTCTTCGTAAGCCGCTTGAGAAATGCCGAGCGCTTGTGCCGAAACACCCATGCGCGCACGGAACATCAAATCGAGAACATATTTTATTAATCCGAATTTTCTCTGTCCGACCAATTGCGCCGGAGTATCGTTGAATTGCAGTTCGCATGTTGGTGAACCGTGAATGCCAAGTTTGTGTTCTATTCTTCTGATCACAACCGTTTTATCTGTTCGGCAGACGAACAGACTTAATCCGCGACCATCTTTTGTTCCGGCTTCCGAACGCGCCAACACTAAATGAACTTCACCGTTTCCGTTGGTGATAAATCTTTTTACTCCGCGCAAAAACCATTCTCCTTTTTCATTTTGATAAGCCTGCAGTTTTACCGCTTGTAGATCAGAACCTGCATCCGGTTCGGTTAAAGCCATTGCGCCGGTATTTTCTCCGGTGCAAAACTTTGGAATAAATTCTTGGCGTTGATCTTCATTCCCGAATTTTTTGATTGTATCGGCAATATCCTGTAAGCCAAAAACGTTCATCAAAGAAGCGTCGGCGCGCGCGAGTATTTCCACCGCCATCATATAAATAGAGAAAGGGAAATTTAATCCGCCATATTTGCGCGGAAGGATCATTCCCATTAGATCAGCTTGAGAAAGCTGCTTCAGATTTTCCTGCGTTCCTTTTGCGTATGAAACTTTTCCATCTAGAAATGTAGCTCCTTCAATATCAACATCAGCAGCTCTTCCAGCAATAAAATTGGCGGCTAAATCGCCGGTCACTTCCAAAACTTTTCTATAATTCTCAATGGCGTCTTCATAATTCACCGGGGCGTAATTATATTTTTTCGCTTCTTCGTAATCATCTTCTGTAATGCGAACAACTTCTTTTATATCAAGTTTATTAAAATGAAATTGTAGATCGCTGTTATCTAAAAAGAAATTTGGCATAGTTCCTCTATTTCAATTTATGTTTATAGGCATCAATAAATTTGGGAATTATATCGGCGGCATCGCCGACAATTCCGTAATGCGCAATTTGAAAAATTGGTGCGTCGGGATCAGTGTTAATAGCGATAATTTTATTCGCTTCCTGCATTCCCGCGCGGTGTTGAATTGCGCCGGAGATTCCGACTGCAATGTAAAGTTTTGGACGAACCGTAACTCCCGTTTGTCCTACTTGTCTTTCATGCGGAACAAAGCCTGCATCAACAGCGGCGCGGCTTCCGGCAACTTCTCCGCCAAGCACGTGCGCAAGTTCGTGGATCAGTTTAAAGTTTGCTACTGTGCCGAGTCCATACCCGCCCGCAACAATTATCGGCGCACCCTTTAAATTCACTTTGTTTTCCTGGTGGAATTGTTCGATGATCTCAACCAACGCATCGGTCGGATCAGGAAGAAAAGGAATCTCAGTAATTTTTGATTTGTTCGGTTTTTCGAGCGGGGACAATTCCATTACACCTTCGCGAACCGTCGCCATCTGCACGGGATTGTCTGGAGTAATAATTGTGGCGATAATATTACCACCAAAAGCCGGACGAATCTGGAGCAAAATATCTTTGCACTCTTTGCCGAGATACGTGATTGTATCGATTCGTAATTCGGTACAATCAGCAGTTAATCCGCTTTTTGTATTTGAAGCAACACGCGGAGCTAAGTCTCTTCCAATAACCGTTGCGCCGAATAATACAATGCGCGGAGAGAATTTTATGATGAGATCATTTAATATTCTGCTGTAAGGAAGCGTCCGGTAATTTTTTAATTCTTTATGTTGAATCAACAAAACTTCGTTTGCACCATATTTGAATGTTTCGTCTGCAATGGATTTTACGTCTTCACCAATTACTACCGCTTTCAATGGTCCGTGCAATTGTTCGGCAAGTTTTCTTCCTTTGCAGAGAAGTTCTAAACTTACATCAACTGCTTTCCCGTCTCGTTGTTCAATAAAAACCCAAACTTCATTTGAGAGATTTTGCATAATTTTTTTTCTTTTTGTTTACATTTTTTCGCAGATTTATCTGCGCTACGTTTTTTTTACCCGAGAATATGATCTTCTAAAAGGCTGTCAATCAATATTCCGATTCCGTCTTTTGTCGGCTCTACTCTTGTTTGATTTCCGCCTGCAAGCACAACCGATTCAACTTTATGGACTTTTGTCGGCGAACCTTTTACACCGCAGCGGTCAACATCAAGTTGAAGATCGTCCATCGTTAAAGTTGAAATAAAAAGATTTCTTTCTTGATATTCGTGGATCAGCGTATCGGTATAAAGAAGTGAATTTCCTTCGGTCAATTTTTCAAGATCGGTTAAAGACTTTGCCCCTTTATACGCCATAACTTTTTTAGCGCTAAACGGACGTGTTTCGGCGGCTTCTTTAATAACGGTTACCAGCACGGGTAAAGTCGCTTGAACAATTTCATGTCCGCCGTCAATTTTTCTTTTAATTGTAACTTTGTCCTTTTTAATATCAATGATCTGTTCTGCGTAGGTAACTTGCGGAATGTTGAGTTTGTCGGCTGTTTGCGGACCGACCTGAGCCGTGTCGCCATCAATTGCCTGTCTTCCGCCAAAAATGAACTGATAATTGCCGATCTTGTTTATCGCTTCGCTTAAAACGTAGGAAGTAGCCAGCGTATCTGCACCGGCAAATTTTCTATCGCTGATAAGAAAGACTTCGTCGGCTCCCATATACAAACATTCGCGTAAAATATCGGAAGCTCTCGGTGGTCCCATGGTAATTGCGGTAACTTTGCCGCCGTACTTTTCTTTAACTTGAAGCGCCAACTCAAGCGCGACTTTATCTTCGTGATTAAATATCGCCGGAAGTTTTGAGCGGTTGACCGTTCCGTCTTCCTTCATAACTTTGCCCGAAATATTAGCGGTGTCGGGCACTTGCTTAACAAGAACTATTGAATTATACATGCGTTCCCTGAATTATTTGCAAAACAAAAATAAACAGATTTGGGGAAATACAGTGACAATGAGGGAAAAAAATTCAATCCCATCTTACCAGGCATTTGCCGGAATGTTGCCGTAAATATAAAAATATTTTAAGAAACCGCTTGACTTTCTCATTTATTCACTTAAACTTTAAACACAGAAAAATTAATTATTTTAATTTGCTCAAAAACTTGAGTATGCAAAATGTTTATTAAAGAAAAAACAGGAGGTAAGAAATATGATTTACAAAGCAACTGTATTACTGATACTGTTAATTATTGTTGGCTGTAAAGATACCGGTTTAGATAAAGGAAAATTTATTGCAGATCCGCGTAAACCAACATTTAACAATATGGCGGTGGACATCGCACTGAAGAGTAGAACTGATACTATAATAACTCTAACAACCAGTTGCCTGCCATTATTTAATGGCAGAGGAAAGATAATTTTAATCGGGGCTATTAACTCTGAAAACGCTTGCTATGAACTAATATCTCCCATTCAAAGAAAAATTTGCAATTCAAATGATTCTACTCCCTATGATTCAATCCCCTTTGTTGCATTTTCAGTCTTTTCTGTTGATTGGATAATAAAAATTAACAAACAAAAAAATTATACTTTTTCTACAGAGGCAGTATTTGACTCAATTATCATACGAGACAGTTGCGATCTATTTGTTCCCGAATACGATTGCAAAACTGCCTTAACTGAATATCGAAATGAGTTAAAGCATAACCCGCTTCGTGCTAAAAGTAACAGTATAAACTTTCCCAACTAAATTATTCGGAGATTATATGTTTTTAACCATACACAGAGTTATCATCCTGTGTTTACTTTTATTTGGCTGGGGAAAAATATTGGGCTCGAATAATTTGAAGAGCCCTGCTAAGATTGTTAATTTTGATGTTAAGTTTATTAATAATACGGAGAATATAGCAGAATTAACGTGTTCTCTGGAGTTTTTGATTAGTAGTGTTGTGAAAATAGAATTAAACTTACCGGAAAATGTGAGGAAATTATCTCAAGCATCTGGCTTAAATATTTTTAGAATAGATAAAAATGTTTCTAATGGTGAGCTAATGAATATTAGCCAGAAATTTCAATTACCAAAGAATGAACCTAATTTTAGAATTGATATTAAAATAGAAAGAAATTTAGATTCAACTAACAATAGTATTAATGCGGAATATGCTCATTTTATAAGTGTTCCAATATATTTTTCTATAGAAAAAAATGAAGTTAAATATGTAAGTATGGATCATCCAGAACGTAAATATACTGATCCACCTACAATAATGGCTTCAAATAAAGATCAAATAAAATTAGAAGCAGAATATGTACACCATAGCAATATTTCTGATGAATCTCAGACTTTAAGCATCGAAAGTAATGATATCTATGTATATATCGCGGGAAAAATATCCTACCCATATGGTGGAGCAAGAGGAATACCAGATGTAACTGTATGGCTTGATTGGGATGAAGATAACAGCCCTGCAACAGCGTATACGCCTTACGGCAGTAATAATTCACGCCATGTCGAATATGATAAAACAGATATGAATGGAAATTATTTTTTCTCTTTTAGATTTGTTAATTCGCCGCAACCAGCAAATTATTACTCTGATAAAATTAGGGTATATGCCACAAATAGTAATTCAGCTTGTTATAATCATGATCTCGGCATTGGTGCAAAGATTCCAGAGTATTACTATTTAGATATTTCTAATTCGACTACAAGTGTATATTCGGCATCAGCCAATATTTCCAATGTTGAAATAAATCATGGCTCAGCACTTAGATATCTTTATAGAGCAAGAATATTTAGTATAGAGCAACTTGGTTACACACCACCAATGATTAGATATTTATTAAGACCGAACGTTGCAACAAGTTGTTTCTGCGACCCAGATGAGTCTTATTTGGGCTTTTTCTTCAGTGAATGTCAAAATACCACTATGAGTGTACCAAGAATAATATTTAACCATGTGCCTGAAGATAATGCAGCGGCATATCATGAATATGGTCATTTTATTGAATGGGCTAAAGTCGGTTTACAGGTTTATGATGATCTCGGCGGAGCTGGGCATTGGTTTGAAAAACCAACGACACACAATATCGCTTGGACAGAGGGATGGGCAGAATTTTATGCCGCCGCTAGTTTAATGTATTGGTACACAACGGAATTGCCTTCGTTACCTGAATATATTGTACCAACAAAATACCAGTGGATGGATTATTCGCAGAGCTTATTGAGCCCAAGTGCTGACAATAAAATAGTTGAAGGTGCTGTTGCATGTTTTTTGTATAGTTTGTGGGACGGTATTTCAAGGCGTGCACCTAATTATACAGGTGATAATGAGGATTTAGGTGTTTCAGGTTCCTTATTATTAGACAGAATCCAATCTCGCTGGAATATTTTTGGGCAATTAATAGCTTCAACAAATATTGAAGCCTATAAAAACGCATTAATAAATGGAATTGACAGCAAGTATCACACCTCAATCAATTCTTTATATAATAACATCATCAATCAAGTTGGGTTAGCACATTCTGCAACACCAACTGTACTTAATATTACTGGCAATAATAATTCTAGAACCCTTTCTTGGAATGACAACACTGCCCCAACATATTATTCTTGGGGTTATCATGGTGTTGATATAATAGAAAATAATGAGCAAGGATTTAAAATATATCGAAAAGCAACAACTTTAAATTGGGATGGAACTTTAAACGGATATACGCTCGTTGCAACTGTTGACCCCAATATTACATTTTGGACTGATGTGGACTATCTGAATGGAACTTTTAGCTATGTTGTTGTTGCTTATAATAGTTCTGGTAATTCTATACCAAAAGCCCAGTTTAGTGTTTATTATGAGACACCACCAACCCCGATTATCGTAATGAGTGGTAGCTGGGGCGCTAACCCTATTTTAACAATTTCTGGAGGAGGTTCGAGTTTAGCTCATTACATTCTTAAAAAGGAATATGATTTTGGGTTTGGTTGGGGAGCACATTACGTAAATCCAGTCTCAAGTCCATATATTGATCAAAATGTTCTTCTTGTTAAGGCTGGTGGTGATCTGGTCGCACGATATTCAGCACAAGCTGTTGATATACATGGCAATGTTTCAGCTTATTCAAATACTGTAACTACAAATGGTCAAAGCTTATGGAAAGAAAATATAACAGGAAAAGAAAATGAAATAATATCAGAATATTCGCTTAAAACAAACTACCCCAATCCCTTTAACCCTTCAACAACTATAACTTATCAATTGCCAAAAAGCGGAAACGTTACGCTAAAAATATTTGATATTCTTGGCAACGAAGTAAAAATACTTGTAAACGAACAGAAAGAAATGGGCAGATATACAGTTCAGTTTGATGCTTCATCACTTGCAAGCGGTATGTACATTTACCGGTTACGGATAAATGATTATACTTCTGCCAAAAAAATGTTATTGCTCAAATAAAAATTGATTTAATGTAGAACCTTATCACGGCAAGGTTCTACAACTTTTCTTAGTTTTCTTCGTTTTCAACCTAAAAAAGCAGTTTTCAGACTTTTTATTTCGTTTAGCATCACCGTAACTTCGTTTTGCGAGGCTGCATTTTGATTTTGCGCAATTGTAAGTGTGCGTTGCGTCAATGTAACTCGACTTTGCAGAGCTGCGTTTTGACATTGTGTCAGTGTAAACTGATTTTGTGTCAGTGCGACTTGATTTTGCGCAACTGCAAGTGTGTTTTGCGTCAATGTAAACATGCTTTGCGCGGCTGTAAGTTCGTTTTTCTTCATCGTAACTTTGCATTGCGTCAATGTAAGTCTCCATTTCTTAAGTGTAACTCTTCATTTCGTCGCTGTCAGTCGGCATTTCTTCAATGCGAGATGAGGTTTCTTCGATGTAATTTTCCATTTCTTCGAATCATTTTAACTTAGTCCTGTTTTAACTTTTGTTCCCTCAAACGTACATTCCTTTTGCGCCAATACAAGTTCAGTCTTTTCGTTTGCACATCGCTTATCTTTCAGAACATTTTCTCTTTTCGATTTACGATTATTTCAGTTCCGTGAATATCTATCCGAAAATAAATTTTTAGTGATTGTTTTCCTCCCCTTTACCTTTTATATTTGCAGAAAAAATTTTAGAAGATTGAACAAACCCAAAACAAAACCGAATAATAAATTTTCAAGAGAATAGCCGCTCCGCAAGGGTGGCTTTTTTTTTGTAAAATCGTTTGTTTTGGCAAAGTCTTTCTTAATCTTAATCGTAATCTTGTTCTTAATCTTTTAAGAAGAAAAGAGGAGATTATGATTAAGATTAGGAATAAGATTAAGAGACAAATAATATGATCAAACAAAAAGCAAAATTAATTTTAGAAGATGGCTCGGAATTTTCCGGTTACGGATTCGGCTCTAACAAGAACGTTACCGGTGAAGTTGTTTTTAACACCGGAATGGTCGGTTACCCGGAAACGATGACAGACCCTTCATACTGCGGACAAATTCTCACATTCACTTATCCCCTCATCGGCAATTACGGAGTTCCCGGCAAAGAAAGAGAAAACGGACTGCTGAAAAATTTCGAATCGGAAAAAATCCATCTGCGCGGAATTATTGTCTCAGATTATTCTTTTGAATATTCGCACTGGAACGCAAAACAATCACTGCACGAATGGATGGTTGATGAAAATATTCCCGGCATTTACGGAATTGATACTCGAATGCTAACCCGCAAGCTCCGCGAAAAAGGAACGATGCTCGGCAAAATTGTTTTTGAAAATAAAACCGATGAACTGAGTTTTGAAGATCCAAACAAAACTAATCTCGTCGGCGAAGTTTCAATTAAAGAACCGGTTGAATACCAAAAAGGAAAAAAGAAATTGGTCTTTGTCGATTGCGGAACGAAGAACAACATCGTGCAAGCGTTCTTGCGACGTGATATAACGGTAATCCGCGTTCCGTATGATTATGATTTCCTTTCAATCAAAGCTGATGGAATTGTTTTATCTAACGGTCCCGGCGATCCTAAAATGAATCCCGTTACTGTTGCGAACACAAAACTTGCGATGCAAAAAGGAATTCCCATGCTTGGCATTTGTCTCGGCTGCCAGATAATGGCTTTAGCTGCCGATGCCGATACCTATAAATTAAAGTATGGACACCGCAGCCACAATCAACCGGCGAATGAATCGGGAACGAAACGATGTTACATCACTTCGCAAAATCACGGGTACGCAATTGATTCCGCTACCCTTTCCGAAGATTGGCGCGAGTGGTTCCAGAACGATAACGACGGAACGAACGAAGGGATCATCCATATTTCAAAACCGCTTTTCGGTGCACAGTTTCATCCTGAAGCTTCTCCCGGACCGGACGATACAGAATTTATTTTCGATTTATTTGTGAGAGCAATAGCGTAAATAAATAACAAAAAACAAAACTCAAATTTCAAGGATTAAAAAATTATGAGTGAGGATGGTTCAAAAAAAGTTTATGATTTGGAA
>Ga0209211_10012317_pt1 | contig 10777 bp, 4 predicted proteins | sample RifGroA2_FD_183992 | JGI IMG/M metagenome (GOLD analysis project Ga0209211, IMG submission 183992) | Groundwater microbial communities from Rifle, Colorado, USA - Groundwater A2 (SPAdes) (version 2) | ecosystem: Environmental > Aquatic > Deep subsurface > Groundwater | place: Rifle, Colorado...
TTTTGCATTCCTGTCAATTCCGATAGATTCAAAATGTTCAAATCTTTTTTTGTCTTCGCTTAACAGATAAACCGCTGCCATCTGCGTACCCGTGTGGAGCGCAATAGCATTTAGTGTTGAGAGAAAAAATCTCTTAGCGTTATCTTCACCCAACATAATTGCCGAAATATCCGATACTTTCCGGTTTAATTCCATATTTGTTTGTATTCTATCCGCCAATTGATTAAATGAATTTGACAGGGTACCAAATTCATTATGCAAAGGATAGGCGCTCCGAGCTTGCAGTTCGCCTTCATGAAATCTCTGTGTAGCTTCGGTCAATTCAATCAGAGGTTTTCTAATATTTCGGTACAAATAATAAACGATGATTAGTGAGAAAAATAAAATAAAGACAACCAATAATAACAGTTGCATTCTAAGCGAGTGATTTATTTTCTGGGAGTTTCTTGTTAATTCATCTGCCTTAGCATTGGCAAACGAATCGATTTTATGAATGCATCTATGCAATTTTATTCGGGCGATACCAATCGCACCGGTCGGCTTAATCTGATCTTTCATGTTCTCGATTTTCCCCTGAAGCGCTAATGTTGTGTTAGTTGTTCGGATAGTTTTCCATTCTACAAAAGCAGTGTAAACCTCTTCAATATCAGCCTTCGGACCCAAATACTGTTCTTTAATTATCTCCAATTGACGCAGAGCATCAGCATCTGCTATTTCTATATGCTGTAACGCTTCAAGTTTTTCATCATTTGATTCTGCAAGTAAAAGATCCCTCACTCCCACTAAGGCGCTTTGAATGTCAAATTTCAGATAACCTATTGCCGTACGAACCTGCATTGGATGTTGATAAATAGTCTCAGATACGTTGTGCATCAGATTTGTTTGAAAATAGGAAGTAAGACCTATTACTACTACAAAAAATAAAACTGTAACAAAACCAAGTTTTAGTTGAGAGCCGATTTTAATATCTTTTATAGTCATGATACTTCCTTTCTCTTTACGATTAAAAGAAATCCTTATTGAAGAATGAAGAATATTGTTCCATAAATATAATATGAAGTTGATTAACAAACATAACTACAAAATATTCTTAGTTTTGAAATATTGCCGACTTCGGGAATACTTCTGAAAAACCTTGACTCACCATAATGTCTCTTTCCGTCTCACCGGTTACAACATAACCCTCTTTGGTCAACGGAGATCGAATTTTGTTGAGGATGGTTTTCCTGACATCATTATTGTAATAAAACAATAGATTCGCGCAAAACACAATATCAAATTCGCCATATATACTTGCTGCCGGCGAACTGAGTTGACTATCACATAGATCAAATCTTGAAAAGTCGATTTTTTCTTTAATAACAGATTTAACCGAGCATATGTTCCCAGTGTTGATGAACCACTTATTTGTACGTAACAAACTTAAGTTTCTAAGTGAATCCTTCTCGAATTCTCCTCTGCTTCCTAAATAAATCTGAGATTCATTTTGATCGGTTGCAAATATTCTGTAGGTAAAGGAATAATTGTTTCTCTCCATTAGTTCCTCCAACAATATTGCCATACTGTAAGCTTCTTGTCCTGCCGCGCATGCGGCAGACCATATCCGCAATTCATTTCTCTTTCCCTGAAGTTTCTTAGCTATTAACGAGGGAACAACGATGTGTTCCAGCACAGCAAAAGTTAATGAGTTGCGAAAAAACTCACTATAGCTTATTTGAAAAGAATCTAATAAAGCTTCTGCTTCCTCAACGTTAGTCTCAAGAAGCGATAGATACTTGTTATTTGATGCGCAATTAGTTTCCCTCATTCTTTTTTGTATTGAATTGTTGATGAACGATTCGCTGTACTTTAAAATATCGGTTTGACATTTTAGTTTAATTGTTCCGGCAATATTTTGGACAAATTCAGTCACTCAATAATCTTATATTTTTGAGGCAGCCCCATTTTTTTCAGCAGTTCATTTACTTCTCTCTTTAATGCTATCATGGTCAGTTCCCTCCCAACCGTAAGATCGTGAAACCGTTGGAGTTCTTCCATTTTTTCTTTTATAAGTTCCTCATCGTGAATTTTTTCGGTTATATCTTCCACTACGGTCAAAACTCTCATCTGTCCCATAACGTTGAAAGTGGTAATCGTAATTAGGGCGTCGTAAGCTGTTTCATCTTTCCGTTTAAATTTAATGGGAAATTTAACTAAGGTTCCTTTTTCCCGAATACGTGATAAGACAATTTCTCTATCAGCCAAATTATAGTAAAGAGATCTCACATTCCCAATTATAGTAATATCCTCACGCGTATAATTACCCGGTTTTAAAATTGCGTCATTAAAAGCGATTAAGTTTCCGTTCAAATCCGTTACTCCAATTCCAACAGGGACATTTTCAAATAAAGTGCGGTATTTAACCTCACTTTCAAAAAGAACTAATTCTGCTTTAGCTTTTTCTAAACGCAATTGTTTTTTATCTAAAGTCTCTTTAACAGAAAATGGGAGTCGGGTAATATGTTCTTTAATGATATAGTCCCACGCGCCGGCTTTTATACATTCAACAGCAGTATCTTCACTTATTGAGCCTGTCAAAAGGATAAACGGGATTTGAGGGAATTTTTCCAAGGCTATCTTTAAAGCCTCCATACCGGAAAAGGTTGGTAAATTGTAATCAGAGATGATAATATCGGGGAGGAATTCCTCAAGTTCTTTAATATAATTCGCTTCCGTTTCAACAATGCGGGATTGAAACAAAATTCCTTCCTTAGCAAGAATCCTCATTGCAAGTTCCGCATCGGTTCGGACATCTTCAACGAATAGAATTTTTAATTCTGAATTCATAGGATACCTTCTCATTTACTATTTAAAAATAAGAATTATTAAATAAATTGTACTATCGTTCAACAATTTTGGCATTAAGGGAAATGGCAATAGATCGAGACATTGTTCATCCCATAAATTTATTCATAATTGTTTTGATAAATTACGCCGGAATTTTTATAAAAATAATTTACGTTGTATTTTATTTTCAAGTTCAATATAAATTTAGTGACTGAGAATCAGGAAAGAAATATGATCTTAATTGGAACGAAGAAACCTTTAAGCGCGCTTCCGTTAGTAACCGCAGGTTTTTATTTCGGCATTCTACAGACCGCCATTTATTTTTCGATCGAAGTTTTCGTAACAGCTACTTTTACCGGATATTTTCTCCTCATCCTCGCATGGATGAGTGGAGTTGTTGCAGCGATGAAAACGGACTTACTCGAAGATTTTCTGCAAAGTTCAATTCTTTCGCTATTCATTTTTTATCTGATGTTATGTCTTGTAATCTTTCTTCCATTCAACGCAGCGAGCTATCCTCTGCTTGGTATTTTGATCTTTGCTTCAGCTTTTCCCGTTGGCAAATTCTTCAAATTATACGGAAAATCTGTTTCAAGTGATGCTCTTTTCTTCCATGAAAATAACGGGTTTGTTTTGGGAATGATAGTATCTCTTTTGCTGTTTGTAAAATATGGCGTTCTCTTTATTTACTTTGCGCCGCTTTTGGCTTTCTCTTTTGTATTTTTTTCTTTGTTGGAAAGGGAATTTGGAATTTTGGGAATTATGATTTTCTTTATTCTCCTTTTTATTTGGCAATCGTACTGGCTTGGTACTTTTACATTCGTTTTTCTTTTTGGTTTCTTTAGATTTTATCAATCTGTTTTGCCTAAGTCCGTGCAGCAAGACACCGTTATTTCGGAGAACAATAAATTTAACCTTTCAAACAACCGGTTGAAAGCGATTATTGTAATCGCGGGATTCAACTTAATTCTCCTCCAGTATTTTATTGTTCGGGAATTTTCAACTATTATTTCAGCAAATGAATTAAGCGTTTTATTTATAAGCGCGGCTTATTTTGTCGGATTCTCGATCGGTTATGCACTTTCGTCCCATCTCTCGTTCAGTTCACTAAAGATTATAAGTTTGATTACGTTTTTCCTTCATTTAGTTGTCTTTGGCGGCATCAGGTTCATCGCTTCTTACCTGGTTTTCAAAGGTTTTAGTTTTGAAATGTTACTGCTTCTGCTTTTTGTCTCATCGCTTTTAACGTCTTCATTCTATTCGGTTTTTCTTCCGAAGATCATTCACTTAAAAGGAGCAGATGCCCTCCCCTCCTTTTACAGTCTTGAGTTACTAGGTGCGGCTGCCGGAGTTATCTTTTTCATTTTTATCGTTTCTTCGGTTCATTATTTTCTTTTTCCCGTTTATTTTCTGTTGTTTCTTCTTTTAATTTTTCTGCTTTTCGGAACTGATAAATGGGCATACACCACACTAATTGGCGGATTATATTTGATCGGCGTTTTCACGCTTCATCAAAACGAATTACATACCGCCGCAACGCTGGATTACTACCAATCGGTTGGATTTTCAAATCCTAAACTTTTATTTTCGGAAAATTCATTTTATCATTCTGTTGATGTAATTCAAACCCATTTCGACCGGTTTCATAAAATAAAACAAAGCAAAATTTCATTTCTCAACGGGCAAAAATATTTCGACTATAATTTCCCTTTTCCCGGATTAAAAAATGATGAAACTTCACTAAGTGAATTCACTTATTTTCTTGCAAATCTTCCGGCGCATTACTTATTTCAACGCGATGAAAAGAAACTGAGGATATTAATTCTTGGCGGCGGGTCGTTATATTCCATCAGTCGTGTGGCTCCCTATTCAGCCAAAACAACCTTAGTTGAAATTGATCCAAAGGTTATTGAGTCTTCTAAAAAGTGCTGGTCTGAGATTAATAAATATGACCAATTGTCGAACTATGAAATTATTGTTGAAGACGCGAAAAAGTATTTAAAAACTACAACGGAATATTTCGATTTGATCATAATGGATATTTCGGCTCCCTATTATTTAGGCTCTGCGTTACTGCATAATAGGGAGTTCTTTGAACTTGTTAAAAGCAAGTTAAAACCTGATGGGATTTTTTCCGAATCAACTCAAGGCAGACCCGATCCGCGTTTCCCATCCGGCACGGCAATGAAAATTCTTAAAGCTGTGCATGAGGTTTTCCCAAATTATTTTGTAATTGATTGTAAATCATACCCGCGGGGAAAACGGGGATTCATAATGGCAGGTAATAAAATCCCCTTCTCATTTGATCTGGTAGCTGAGCTGTTGAAACAAGATAGTAAACTTGCCGGAACCTCTTTTTACGGGAATAATGATATGAAGATTAATTTATCCGCAGTAAAACCTTTTTCTCTTTATTCGATGGAGAACCTTTGGGATGGAAATCTTAGGAGAATAAAAAACCGGTTGAGCAAGGAGCGGATAAAAGGATATCCAACTCAATTTTATTTTCCAAGGTATTTGCGAGCAAATTTCTTTAACATGCGGTTTTTAATCATATCGATGGTAGTGTTTAGTCTCGCTTTATTGTTACGTTATCTTCCACTAAAAAATATATTCAAGAGATGAATAAAGAATTTCTGTTTCACTCTTCGTATCACTTCAAGAGAACCATCTTTTTAATTGATGAGTAATTTTGTTTCCCGTCTTGTGAAACCGCCTTTAACTGATAGAAATATACGCCGGAGGCGTATCCGCCTTTGGAGGAAATTCCACTGGAAAGAGCTTGATTATTCCCAGTACGATGAAGATCAAATACGATAGAATAGATCCCAGCAGATTTTTCTCCATCCACTAAAGTCGCAACTTCATTCCCGAGCATATCAAAAACTTTTAAGGTGACAAAACTGCTAACCGCCAATTGCCAACTGATTTTCGTTTCCGGATTAAATGGATTCGGATAATTCTGGAACAGCGAAAACTCAGTCGGGATAGCGTTGGAATTGTTCTCTTCTATTCCCGTAACGAAAGTTGAATTAATACTTCCGGGTGTGCCATGACTGATAGACGCATTCCAACTTGCACCAAGAGCATTTTCCAACGTTGGATTTATAAGTTCTAAAGAAGAGCCTCCGCCGTCAGCAGCAGTGGGCCAGGGAGCTTTATCATCATAAGTAAGTGAATCGACAAGCTGACCGAGGTTATTATAAAGGAAAAGTACTTCACCGCTTCCGCTCAAACCCGAATTCATGTTTCCTAAAACATTTTTAACGTCGGGATATCTAGAAGAAAATAATGTCAAGTCTGAACAAACTGTTAAATATGCGTCCGCTTGTAAAATCGTCGCGGATGGAAACACAAAAGAGGGAGTTCTGTTCTCATCCATAAAAACCCAGCCGGAAATATCAATCTCTGCTTTCGTTGTATTATATATTTCGATCCAATCACCGGAATCAAAAGTAATTGCTGAGTTGTAATTGATCTCATTAATCGGAGTTACTGACTTTGTTTCACTCGCGTACATAAAAGCGCCAAGATCACTCAGAGAACCGTCTGTATCAACGGGAGAATTTGGATCACCTCTATTTATGCAAAGAGAGTTTGTCTGAATATGATAATTGTCTCCCGCCGGATTTATTAACCACGGATCACCATAAATATTCGACTGACCAATCAAGGTATCTGTGTTCGACAAAGAATAGTCGGTATTAATCGTTGAGAAAAGATCAGCATAAACTGATGAACTTTTTGAATTGGCAATGATGGAATTACGAATCGTTGCGATTCCTCCACCTCTATTTAAAACTTTCTCGGAGCAAGATATTCCAATATTGTTCGAATAAAAAGTTGAGTTCAGAACTTCGGCAAAAGAAAGACTGTCTTTTACTCCAACTCCAAGATTACAATTAGAAATAACATTACGCACTAAGGTTGCGGTTGATCCTTGTCCGATAGAAACTCCCTTATCACTGCAATTCTTGATCAAATTGTCGCTGATCAAAACATTTATTGCAGCGTCTCCCAGGTCAATTCCATCACTATTACTACCGGTAAAATCTTCTATAATATTATTATGAATGTCCGTTGTACCATTCATAAAACCAAGGTCTATTGCGTCCATATCGGGAATATCATTTCCAATAAATGTAGAATTTGTCACCGAGAGATTGCCGCCGTTACAATTTATATAATCACCGACTTCAGTAATATTTTCAAAAGTACATCCATTGACTGTCAAATTACTCCATTGAGACGAAATGGGCAATTTAACATTAGTAAAATGGACGTTATTTAAATGTAATGTCGAATTTAAACTTGAGATCGCCGCAAAATAGTTTGTGGGATCAATCCCGTTAGTCGCTAATGATAGGTTTACATTACTCAACTCAGAGATACCGGCGCCATTCTCAAAACAAATTGCCCCCCACTTTTCGGACGGATAATATGAAGTGAGCGTGATCGGCTCAGCAACCGTTCCATTCATTAACATTTTCCCTTTTACGATTATTCCCTTTCCCGATGAAAAATAAATCAACGTTCCGGGTTCAACGGTAACAATTCCATTTGTTTCAACGGTTACATCGTTTGGAACAAAGTAAGGAGAATTTATTTTTGAGAGAGTCACCGGTTCATTAATAACTTGAGCTATTTCGCTTGTACTGATTTTTTCAAATTCAGCTATCAATTCAGTATCATCAGTTATTGCATAGGTTATTGAATCAGCTGTACCTACAACGTTTTCGTTAGTCGATTGCTGATTTAATACCGCATCAAGACTTAAGTCAAAACTTACATCGGAACTTGTCGCTCCTGATTGATGAATTTCAACCGCAATTACATTTGTTCCGTTTAAGAGATATGTTTTGTCGATCGTAAACTCAAAAAAAGTCGATTCGTCTGTCCCGCTCATAGCGGTTGAAGCAAGAGAAGAAAAAGATATCGTTCCGGTCGGCATATTTGAACGAGCGATTTCGTGTCCATTTAAATAAACTACAGCGCCATCATCACGCATTAATTTCAAGGTTAATTCTTTTACTGCTGCAAGATCAGTTATTTGAAAAACATGACGGTAGTATGAGGTAATATATTTGCTCTGTGAGTTTGAACCATAACTTATAATCGTTTTCTCATCGCCATCTCCATAACCAAATTGAGCAGTTCCAATTTTCCATGTTACATCATTGTAATCTGTACTTGCCCATGAACCGGTAGGAGTTGAACTTGTATCGGAGTACCTCCAGATTGAACCTTGCGGTATTAAATTCATTTTTGTTGATAAAACTTTTTCCTTCCACTGTTTAAAATCATATCCGGGAGGTGCATACGCTTTTATCTTCAACGGAATGTCTTTAAAATAAAGATTATCTTCACCTAAATTCTCTAAAAAACCGTTTACTTCTACTTTGCCTTCATTTAAAAGACTCGAATTAATTTTTAGATTTGCTCTACCCGAAAGACCAAATTGATTATTTAAATATTGTGTGGAATAATTACTTCGCTGTAAGACAAAGTCTCTCAGTTTTTGCACTTCTGCATTCCATGAGGTTAATGAAGTAATTCCCGGAGTCTTTCCCCAAATATCGATGGTTAATGAGTCGATATATGTTCCCCACTTTTGAATATGTCTTGGCATTTCATTTTGGATAATTGTTTTAACGCTGTCAATTTTATTAATTACTCTGGCAGGCTCAAACGTATGGTTTAAATGTTCGGCATAGCGTTGAACAAATTCATTTTTAAATTCATCATTGGAACAGAGTTGCCGGAATAATCCGAAATTATTGTAAAGATCACTTAGTTGATTATTGCTGATATTGTTCATGTTAAACCCTCTATCAAAATCTACCATAATCCACTGCCAAAGTTTTTGGTCTTTTCTATCACGCCACATTTCTCTGTTATGTCCCCAGCTTGTGTTTACAAGAAAATCTTGAACGATCACAAAATCCATTAAACTGTGAATATCGATTTTGGAAGAGACATAAGCATAATTTGCTGAATCGCTTAAATTGTTTGACGCTGCAAAATTTACAAGATTAACAAACTCGGTAGAATCTCCTTCAATCACTCTGTACGCATCATTAATATGATCTAAATTTATTGGATCAGTATTATAGTGAAGTAAAAAATATTGATCATCAATTTTTTCACGTATGTCGTGAATTCCCCAATATTTGCCGTTCAGATATAGAACTGAAGGTTTAAAAGCCATCATCGGATTACCAACTCTATCTTTAAGAACAGTTTGAAGCATTCCATCTCTGATTAAAGTACTGGGCCAATCATCTCCGCCATTTCGCAAATACACTTGTTTAAACTCGGCATAAGGAAGATCATCGAATATTTTATACGATAAATGGGTGGAACCATAATCACCACGCGCATAAATGTTAAGCGGTTTCTGGGCAAATCTGAAAATATTTTCGCCGCCAATCTTTGCACCGGCATTTAAATGGTAATCGCGAATAGTTGTTTGGAAGAATTCAAGACTAACGGGGACTTCGCGGTCTTTATACGAGTTTAAATAAATTCCTAACTGTTTATCCCACAAAAAAGTCGGATCGGTGACAAAAGATATTACTGGTAAGCTTTTTGTCTCACCAATAAAATAAGAATTCGTTGATGTACTTCCCGGAATTTTTCCTTCTTCAAATAATCGTGCACGAACAACGATATTAGTATTAATGGGTATTTGACCGGAATATTGCTGAGATTTGCTCGAAGGTTTTGAACCGTCTGTAGTGTATCTAATTACACTGCTGCCGGAATTAGAAGATAAAGTTAGTTGAATCGAATTTGAATAAAAACCTCCTTCTAATGAAAAGCTTACTTCTCCGGAGATTGAAACATCATTCAATCCAACTGATGCGTTAGTAGCTGATGGTGTTGGTTCACCAAAATGTAAAAGTGTGTTGCTTCCGTCGGGTTGCCTTCCGAATGAAACATCAGTAATTTGATTTGGAAAGAGAAGTGAATCGACTACAAGTCCACTTGCATTGAATAAACCTATTTTGTCTCCCCCCTTATTTAACTTGAAATTTGCATGACACCATTTTGTGGTAAACGAAATATTGTTGGGCCACCAATTTCTTATGTAAGTTTTTCCGGGAACATCGTTAAAGTCATCAGCCCAAATCAAATAAAAACTTTTTGCCGGGATAATGGTGTTTGCCGGGAATTGCCATTTCATTGGAATTGTAAAATCATCTGAGAGGTAAAATCCACCGATATTAACATCTATATTTTCATCGTTGTAGAGTTCAATCCAATCTGAAAAATCACCGAAGTCAACCATATCGGGATTTGTGGTTAGATTGGAGGCAAGAACTTCGTTGATAAATACACGGGGAATGGTTTGAGCCGCTCCTGTGGCTGAAAACAGAAGAAATGTTAGTGTTAGGATAATATAATGTTTTAAACTTGTCAGTTGCTTTGCTTGAATAAAATAGTAATTCATTTTCTATCGCTTTAATTGGAATGTTTGTTACAAACTTAACAATATTTTTACTATCATAAGTACCATTTTAGACCGCTAACAAGCTATATCACATTCAAATACTTCTTCTTTTGTTGAATAGAATTAAATGGAGGGTTCTGGTCAAATTCTTCTAAAAAAAATGAGAGCAAACTTTTTCACGTTTACTCTCATGAGAAATGACGGATACAAAGTGATTGAACTATTTTTTCTCTTCCGCCGCGTTGGAAATATCCGGAACAATTTCATCTTCAATGAAAATTAATTGTTCGGTTTTCTCAACGTGCTTGGCGATAATTTTACTTCCTTCTTTAAAAGAGCCGCGTAGAATTTCTTCTGCTAACGGGTCTTCGATATACTGTTGGATGGCTCTGCGCAAAGGACGCGCTCCAAACTTCTGGTCAAATCCTTTCTCAGCAATGAATTCTTTCGCTGAATCTTCAAGCACGATTTCCATTTTATTATCGTGAATGTTATTCA
>Ga0209211_10012322_pt1 | contig 10773 bp, 10 predicted proteins | sample RifGroA2_FD_183992 | JGI IMG/M metagenome (GOLD analysis project Ga0209211, IMG submission 183992) | Groundwater microbial communities from Rifle, Colorado, USA - Groundwater A2 (SPAdes) (version 2) | ecosystem: Environmental > Aquatic > Deep subsurface > Groundwater | place: Rifle, Colorado...
CTCCAGCATACATGACGTCGGAGGCGAGGAATGCGCGCGCCTCAAAAATGCGAAAGCCGATGCCGGTTCCGATAGACGCGAGCATCTCGCCGGCGACGAGGATGCGCCAGGCGCGCGAGAAGCCCTGCCGGTAGCCGGTGATGATAGCGGGCAAAGCCGCAGGGATGAGAATCTTATAAAAAAGAGCATACCCGTGGGCTCCCAGGGCGCGCCCCGCATTGATTAACGAGATATCGACGCTTTTCACCCCGCCCCAGGTGTTGAGCATGATGCTGAGGCTCGCCTCGAAGGCAAGGGTAAATATGATCGCCTTCTCCGTGAGACCAAACCAGAGGATCACGATGGGGAAGATGGCGATGCCAGGAATGGCAAGAAAAAAATTAAGCGGCGGGATGAGGACCTTTTCCACCCAGCGGCTGGTTCCCATCAGCAGGCCGCTGAGGGTCCCGACGATCATGGCGAAGAACACGCTGGAGAGGAGGCGAGCCAAGGAGTGAAAAACGTCTTTTAAGAAAATCCCCTCCAGCGTGAGCTCCCACATCTTTACGAAGATCTCTGTGACTGTCGGAAAAAGGGCCGGGTGGATGATCTCCAACCGGGCCACTCCCTCCCAGAGAAGGAGGACAAAAGCCAGGGGGATAAAGTTGTCGAGGAAGGCGTGGAGGTAGTAGGAAGGCGTGGCGCGAATCTCGGGTCTCAGCTCCGCGCCCACCTCTGGAATCGTAGCCTCGGTTGCTCTTTGCATCGCCAGCTAACTTATTTGGCCCTTTCCGCGAACCGATTATCGATGACCGATCGGATATCCGGCACGGCTTTGATTCTCCCCTCCTCAACCAGGACCCGGGCCAATTCTTCCGTGTCCTTGATGTCCACATCGTTGATGAGCAGGCGGTCATACTTGGTCAGGTAGACCTCGCGTTTGACATCATTAATGTCCAGGGAAATGCCCCTCATCTTCTTCATCGACTCCTGCATGATGCGCGCCACATCATCCGGGTTTTCTCGGATGTACTTGAGAGATTGAGCCCAGGCATTGGCGACTTTTTGAACCACTTCAGGTTTCTGGTCAATAAGCCTCGAAGGAACGATGAGGAAAAAAGGATAGGAGGAATTTGCGGCTCGAGCGAGATCGTCTGGGCCGAGGAGGACTCGACCAATACCCTTAACGACCATCCGCCTCGGAGAAGGCTCCCAGGTCACTGCCGCATAGACGGAGCCTGACTCCATGGCCGCGGGGATCAAGGGATTGCTGGTATTCTTGATCGTGAAATCCTTCGTGGAAAGGCCTTGGGTCTTAAGATAGCGCGCCCAGACCCCGTAGGTCCCGGTACCGAGCTGAACGGCGACCGCCTTTCCTTTCAGATCCGCCATGGTCTTCGTGGTTGCGTCCTTTTTCGGAACCACTACGCTGCCGGTAAAACCGTACGCGTTCAAGGCGATTGCCTTGATCGGCAGTTTTTTTCTCGCCATGACCTCGATGCGGGAAGGCGAGGCGATGCCAAAATCGGTAGATCCTCCTACCATCGCCTCCAGTACCTCCGTGGCAGTACCTTCGCTGGCGTGCTTGACATCCAGACCTTGTGCGCTGAGGTAGCCTTTTTCGATCGCCACCACGGCTATGGCGGCGTACATATTCTCTGAGTAGGTAACGTGGATCTGTGATTTCTGCTGTGCCGAGCCCTCGGGGAGATCTAAGGAGAGGGCAAAGAATGCTACCGAGATAACTGTCAAAAGTCGGCTTAGGTTTTTGAGATTCATGGGTTCCTCCTTTAACAAGCACGGATTGCGAACACGGACCTAGCGCTTCGCCTTCGTTGCTTTCATTGCCTTTTCGGCTTTTTCCGCGAAGCTATTATCGACATGCTGTTTTAAGTCAGGGAGCTTCTTTAATTTTTTCTGCTCGAACTGGATCTTGGCGCTCTCCATTGTATCGTCGATGTCGGCCATCGTAACCTTAACATGATCGTAATTGGTGCCATTCAGGAGCTTTTTTACGGTCTCTTTGGAAAGCTTGGTCCCCTCTCGGGCGAAGAAGGCCTGCATGACCTCTGCGACCTCGGCTTTGTTCTTATGGATGTAGTCGAGCGTCCTGGCCCAGGCATTCACAAATTTCTGCACCATCTCAGGTTTTTTCTTGATCGTCTCCTCCGTCGTCATGACAAAAAACGGATAGGTAACGTTAATCGGTTCGGCGATCTCTTTGGGAGTCAGGATGGCCCGGCCGAGCCCCTTCTCGGTGATCAGCGTAGCGTAAGGGTCCCAGGCGATGGAGCCGTCAATACCGCCTGCTTCAAAGGCTGCGGGGATCTGCTCGGTCTCTATGTTTTTGATCTTAAAATCACTCTCGGGGATTCCTTTATGCCGCAGATAGCGGAGCCAAACCGTATGCGTGCCGGATCCGACCTGCACCGCCAGAGTCTTGCCTTTCAGGTCTTCAATCTTTTGAGTTGTTGTGTCCTTTACTGGGACGAGGACGTAACCGGCAAAACCCCAGGTGCTGAGCGCGATAACCTTTATCGGCAGGCGCCAATGCCTGGATGGGCCGCACGTTAGCGCCCACGGCAAAGTCTGTGGAGCCGCCAATCAAAGCTTGGAGGGCGACCTGCCCGGAGGACTCCGGGCTGGCATTGACGATGAGGCCCGCTTGGTCGAAGAAGCCTTTTTCTACTCCGACGACGGATGTCGTGGCATAGATGCTTCCCGAGTAGTTGAGACGAACGACCGTTTTCTTGGTCTGGGCCTGGATTTCATCCAGAGCGAACGCCCAAAGGCTTACGACCAGCAGCAGGGAAAAGAGCCTTTTTGGATTCATAACTCTCCTCCTCTTTCTTTACCTGTCTTTTTATGTCGTATCGAGACGATGGGAGAACTTTGTGAGCCGCGTACCCTTTGGTGCCTATCTATCTTAGAACCCCGCGGTTTACAAGATTGCCGGAACTCCACCCCCAAGCATCCGGACGGCTTCCGCTAACTCCTCTCGCCGGCCTGGTAGGTTTCGTAAGCCGCGATGAATTTGGGGGCTTTTTGCCTCAAACTTTCGTGGTTAACTTTTCCGCCGCGCATCATGTAAGCGTAAACAAATGCCATCGGATCGAGGTGCATGAGGTTTCTTATGTTTTCATACCAAACCAGGCTCTTTTGAGCGACCCTTAGCAACTGATCAGCCGGCGGCTTTCTAATCTTTTCAAATGTCTGCAAGGCCGCTCCGACATCCTCCCCATGTCTTTCGAACGCCGCGGACAAGGCAATGGCATCTTCGAAGGCTGTCCTTGTCCCCGAGCCGATGGAAAAATGAACCGTTCGCAAGGCGTCGCCGATCAGCACGACGTTGTCATGGTACCAGCGCCGGTTACGGACCACGATGAAGTTCATCCAGTTCGACTTGTTCGACAACAGAGGGTGTCCGTCTAAATCCGTTACGAAGACCTTCTCGCAGTATGCCCGGCTTTCCTCATCGGACATCGAGCCAAACCCCGCTTTTCCCCAAGTCGCCGTATCACATTCCACGATGAATGTGCTGGTCGTCGGGGTGTATCTGTAGGCATGAGCCACGAACACCCCGTCTTGGTTCTCGCGAAAAACCAATGACAGGGCATTAAACACCTGGTGGGTCCCATACCAGATGTATTTGTTCGACCCCACGTCGAGCGAGGGCCGAAAAAAATCGCTGTATTTCTGCCGGACAACGCTGTTTACTCCATCGGCGCCCACGATCAGGTCACAATCGGCAAACACCTCGAGATCCGTAACCCGCGTTTCGAATTGGAGGTCAACCCCACGACGATGGCAGTGTTCCTGAAGAATGTGTAAAAGCTTGATCCGGCTGATTCCTGAAAATACGCTCCCATCAATAGGCACCGGCTGCCCTTTGTGGACGATCACTAATTCGTTCCAACTCTCAAGGCTGGTTTTGATGTCGAGGTAAGAGTCGAGATCGATTTGTTCCAAGAAAGACACGGCCCGGTCGGAAAAAACCACTCCCCAACCATACGTCGCATCAGCCGGGTTCTGTTCCAGCAGTCTGATTTCGTGAGACGAGTCGAGCTTCTTCATCAGGAGCGCGAAATAGAGCCCGGCCGGCCCGCCGCCGACAATGCCGATTTTCATTTGGCTCGCACTCCCGAACGGAGAGGCGTCTTTCGGCTAAAGTTTTAGGAGTCGTTTAACGTTCCCGCCAAGGATCTTTGCCTTTTCTTCCTTTGATATGTCCATATCCTCGATACTGGGGACGGCGCCCGGCAGGTCGCCGATGAGCAGGGGGAAGTCGCTGCCTAAAACCATCCGGTCCGCACCATAGAAATGGTAAGCCATCATTAGGGCCGGCTTGTAGAACGAGACGGTGTCGCAATAAAGCTCTTTCAAATACTCCGAAGTGCGTCTTTCGGTTTTGATGCCACATGTCGGATCGTCGTATCCGCGGTCGATTCTCCCCGCCACGAACGGTATCCCGGCTCCGAGATGGGAGATAACGAAATGGAGTTCCGGGAACCTCTCAATGACTCCGGCGTAGGCAAGGCGGGTCGCCGATAACATGATGTCGAACTCGAATCCAAGAATGACCGCGAGCCGCCATTCTTGCATGACCTGCGCACCCAAAGGGGTGGTCGGGTGAATGAATATCGGTATTCCCAATGACTGGGCCCGCTCGTAGACGGGAAGGAGAAAGTCCGAGTCCGAGGTCTTGCCGGCTACATTCGTGAGCATGCACATCCCTTTGAGCCCGAGATCGAGAACGGCTCTATCGAGCTCCTTTAACGCCAGCTTGGTGTCGATGAGGGGAAGCATGGCGAGGGCCTGAAAGTGATCGGGGTGCTTTTTCACGACCCTGGAAAGCCCGTCATTGATGATTTTGCACATCTCGGCGCTTTCAGCGGGAGAAAAACGGTCCACTCCGGGATGGGGAGTCGATAAAATCTGCATGTCCACATTGTTTTTCTTGATTCTGTCCAGCCTTACCTCGGCATCAAAAAAGTCCTCCGTAACTGGCCCGGCCTTGGCCCCCATACTCAAAATAATTCTCTCCCCCCTCTCGTTCTTCTCGATTCTTACATCCCCCTTGGAGGCTTCGAGTTTCTTCAAGTATTCCTCAGGGTAGAGATGCGCGTGAAAATCGATGTTCATGGCTTACCCTCCGTTCTCGTGGCTATAAACCCAAAATGCGCTCGGCATTGCGGTGAAAGATTTTCTCCATCAGTTCGTCCGAGTATCCTAACTCCCGCCATTCACGCAGCAGACGCTCATAGGGAATACTCGGATAATCGCTGCCGAACATGATCTTATCCTTGAGCCGACTGCGGATATCCCGCTTCAATGGATCGGGGAAATATTTGGGCGCCCAGCCCGATAGCTCCCACGACACATTGCCCTTGTGAAGCGCCACGGCGATCATCTCCTCGGTCCACGGCCAGCCCGGGTGCGCGGCAACGATGCTGAGATTGGGAAAATCGGCGGCGAGCTGGTCGATCGCTGCCGGGTGCGCGTGCCGTATGACCGCGCCGAGGCCGCCGGGCATACCGGCTCCCATGCCCGTGGTACCGACGTCGATCATGACCGGAGCCCGTAACGCGTTGATAGTTTCCCACAGCGGATAGAGCTTGCGGTCGTCGACGGAGAAATGGCCCATGATCGGGTGAAAGTGAAAGCCGAGCATGCCGAGTTCTTTGATTGCCTTGCTGGCTTCGTGTATCGCCGCGTCGCCCTTTAGCGGATCGACCGCGGCCCAAGCCTGCCGGATCACGCCAGGATTGTCGTCACGCATCCTTGCGACATACTCGTTGGAGCAGGGGGGCGTTGCGGTCACGGTTTCGATATCGAAGGCGACGAGAACCGCCTCCACCCCCGCTTTTTTGAAGTCTTCGATGACTTCCGGCTCGGTCTTGGCCGTCCAGGCGCGATTCCAGTATTCGGCCAAGGCCTCGACGTAGGGGCCCTGGGATTTAATCCAGGGCTCGGTGTTGGGGTAACAGTGGAGGTCGATGATTCTCAAAGCTTGCCTTCTTCCTTAGGCTTGTGCGCGATGATCAACGACAAGAAATCCTCCCCATTGAAAGCCGGATCACCGTGTAAATGCAAACCCGCGCGGTCATCTTATGCGAAGCGCATGGAGGCTGGCAAGAATATTTTAGATTCGTTAGGACAGGGGTAAAGGGTTTGACGAATTCTAGACGGAGCTGGACATTTTCTCGAACTTGAGCTATGCAGGGGATTACGTGTCGTCGAACAAAGGAGACTCCCCAATGGCTCCAAACTTTCGCCTTCTAGAGACCACCATAGACGATATTCACAGCGCCTACAAAACGGGGCAGCTCACATCGCGCCAACTGGTCCAGATGTATCTCGATCGCATAGAGGCGTATGACAAGAAGGGACCCGCCATTAACGCGATCATCACGCTAAATCCCAAGGCTCTCGAAGAGGCGGACCGGCTCGATGTCGCGTTCAAGGCTTCTGGCCTTGTGGGTCCGCTTCACGGGATTCCGGTGATTATCAAGGATCAGGCCGACGCCAAAGGCATGCCGACGACGCTGGGCTCGCTTTTGTTCAAGGACTACTACCCGGATAGAGACGCCTTTGTTGTGGAGAAACTGAAAAAAGCCGGAGCGATCATTTTAGCGAAGGCCACCCTGGGTGAATTAGGAGGCGGTGACACGCACGGCTCCCTTTTTGGATCGACACGGAACCCTTACGCCTTGGATCGAACCGCCGGCGGTTCCTCCGGCGGATCTGCGGCGAGCGTTTCAGCGAACTTCTCCACGGTGGCGGTTGGACAGGAGGGCTTCGCGTCCATCCGCAGGCCCTCGATCTGGAACTCTATCGTCGGTATGCGGCCCACGGCCGGCCTCGTCAGCCGGGGCGGTGTTTTTGCCGGCTGGCCGGAAATCGCCGGCTCGTTGGGCCCGATGGCCCGCACGGTCAAAGACCTGGCCGTTCTTTTGGACGTCATGGTCGGCTATGACCCGGAGGACCCGCTCACATCAAGGGGCGTTGGCCATGTGCCCGAGAGCTACACGAAGTTCCTCGACAAGAACGGCCTGAAAGGGGCGCGCATCGGGATCCTGCGCGACTCGATGGGTTTCGACGCCGAACCCGACTCCGATGACTTCAAGAAAATCGCCGAAGTTTTCGACCGAGCCGTCGGGGAGCTGAAAGCCGTCGGCGCCGAGATTGTCGACCCGATCGTCATTCCCAGACTCCAGGAGTTGATCGCGAAGCGGGCGGGAAGCTGGGTGCAGGCGGAGGAGTCGTTCAAGGTCTATTTCGGCAGGAGCGCCAAAACGCCGTTTAAGTCGCGCGAGGAGGCGGCGCGGTCGGCGGATTTCGCCAAGGTAGTCCCCGGCTCGCAAAAGCGCTGGACCCGGACCACGGATCCTAACAAGCACTACGAGTACCTTCTGGCGCGTGAGGAGTTGACGACCAATGTGCTGAAGGTCATGGCGGACAACAGGCTGGACGCCATCGTGCACAAGGCGGTGGAGCACCAGCCGACGCTCATCAGCCAGGGAGTCAACCCGCCTTACGTCGACCAGAAGGGGGCCCCGCATTTGAACACGTTCTTAGTATTCGTTCCCACGATCGTGGTCCCTGCGGGATTTACGCGCGACAACCTGCCCGCCGGGATCAGCTTCCTGGGACGGCCCTACGACGATGGAGCGATGATAAAACTCGCCTACGCGTATGAGCAGGCGGCCCACCATCGCAGGCCACCAGCTAGCACAACCCCGCTTTAACGTGAGCCGGGGCAGCAAATGGGGACATTCTGGTTAACCAGATCCCGACCATCGACCCTCACCAGGTGAACAGATTGCGTTCTCCTTACGAACTAATCGAGCGTTCGGGATAACCAGTCGGTTACGACAGAGGCGACATGCTCTTCGGCTCCCACGTAGAAGTGGTCGCAGTCCGGTACGATGACGACATCACACGGACCGGGACAGTTCTGTTTGAAGGCTTCGGCCGGATAAACGTTGGCCGGCTCCTTGTCTCCCCGAATGAATAATACCGGACACCGCACCCGCCTGGAATTTTCCAGAAGGTCCGGCACATTGGTGAGACGGTCCATGAAAGTCCGGGCCGAGATGACGTACCACCAGGTGGGCAGAAGCATGAGTTGGCGCGGCCGCCCAGCTGCCAGCAATTCCCGGGCCTCCTTCATCAAGTCGTCGAGCTTCTCGTTAAGTGAAAATTGACTTGCCGAACCGGGATTCTTCAGCCGGTTGCCGCCGGCATGGGCAGAGAGCAGAACCAACGCCATAATTTCCGGATGATGCGCGGCAAAATGGCTCGCCAGAACACCACCGTTGCTGTGACCTATGACTATGGGTCTGTCGAAGCCTTGCTCGGTCAAAAAGCGCGCAGCCAGCTCGTTGTCCTCTATCCCCTCTGCCACAGTTTGGTAGGCCCCTCCCACAGGTTCGCGGCTGTTGTACGTGCCGACCGAGTCATGTCCGCGCCGATTAAAAGAGAGGAAGGCATAGCCAAGGGACGTGATATGGGTTGCCAGAAAGCGGGCTGCCCCCACGTAAAAGTTCATCTGGTTGCCATGAAAGTACAAAGCAGCTCCTTTGATCGGCCCATCCGGCGTGTAGTAGGCGCCATCAAGAGGGTGGGTGGGAGTTGGTATACTGATCAAGTTCGTGCGCATTTGAATTCTCCTCATCTGTCAGCGATCAAGTGCCTGAGGATATCCTGAAGCTGGACTCCGATGCAACGAGATTGCAGCGTGGGACGTGACTCGTGATCGTCAGTGAGGATCGCAGGAAATCGAAAAGAAGGGCTTTCGACCCGACCCTTCGGAGAGCCCAGGTTTGCCACCTGGGACAGGTAGTGCCAACTTGTAATCTACACCCGGAATGAGTTATGGAACATGAGCAGATAGGAAGGCGAGGCTGAAAAAAGGAGAGACCACATGTTTAAGACACGAGCATATATAACATTGGCTATTCTGTTTACGTTCGGCGCATGGGTGGCGCCAGCGCCGGCCCAAGAGAGCTTTTTCAAAGGGAAGACGATGCGCATCGTTGTGGGCTTTTCCGCCGGGGGCGGCTTCGATACCTATTCCCGAGCCATCGGGCGGCACATGGGCAAACACATTCCGGGCAATCCTACGATCATTGTGGAAAATATGACGGGGGCGGCAAGCATTCTTTCAGCCAACCATCTGTACAGGATTGCGAAACCTGACGGTCTCACGATCGGCAACTTCCACGGCTTCCAGATCTTGAATCAGGTTTTGGGAGCTCCAGGGATTGAGTTTGACGCGCGCAAGTTCGAATGGCTCGGGGTACCCGTACAGGATACCGGTGCCTGTGCTTTAGCCAGAGCGAGCGGCATTAACAGCCTCGAACAATGGAGGGCGGCAAAAACGCCGGTTAAGCTCGGCGGCGTGGGGCCGGGAGACGCCTCCTACGGCATGGCCAGAGTCCTTAAAGAGGTCCTGGGTCTGCCGGTTCAGCCGATCCCAGGATATAAAGGGACTGCCGAGATTCGGCTCGCGGCCGAGAGCGGCGAGCTTGCAGGCGGATGCTGGCAGTGGGAATCGATCAAGGTGATCTGGGGCAAGGCACTGGATGCCGGCGACGTCAATCTAGTGATTCAGCTAGTTCCTAAACCTCATCCGGAGCTTCCAAAGGTCCCGCTGGCCGTTAGCCTGGCAAAAACCGAGGAGGCTCGCCTATTACTTCAGGCGGCCGTTCACGACCCAAACTCTATTACCCGGCCATACTCACTGCCCCCGGGCACACCCAAAGATCGCGTCAAGGTTCTGCAGAAGGCCTTTATGGACACCATGCGGGATCCAGAGTTCCTCGCCGACGCGAAAAGGTCCAAGATGGATATCAACCCCGTACCAGGGGAAGAGGTGGAAAAGACTGTGGCAAGGTTTTTCAAACTCGATCCTGCTCTGGTAACCAAGCTGCGAGAGATTCTCAAATAACAGAGGAAATTTCTTTCCCCTGACTAGCATCTGTGGGGGACCAGTGCCAGGCATTTAATTATTTAATTCTTGCCTGACATTTTCTTTCCTGGTACAGACGGGTTTTTTCGGAGGGGAATTCTGTGCCTGACTGGCAACTACCATGGCCCGATGGCGCAGGGCAAGAAAAAAGCAGCCTTCTCCTTTTCTGTTCACCAGTTCGATACCGATGTAACTGGACGCCGCTCCTCCGCCCATGATATAGCGGGGCATCATCCTGAGCCAGTGGCTCGGGTACATCGAGGGAGATCGTCCCGATCGCCCCGCTATGGAGACTGCTCTGCGTTCACCGACCGCCGAGAAAGAAGAGCCGACCGCGCCAAGGAGCGAAGCCGCTCAGCCAGTGGCTCTTCGGCAGCCCCGGCGCCCTCTCGATGCGTTGCTTCACCTCAGGGCCTTAGAGGCGCTCCGCCACCGCGAGTTCCGTTTGCTCTGGTTCGGGCAGGTATTCGTGTCTATGGGGACGTGGATGGATCAGGTCGCCCGCGGTTGGCTCATCTATGAGCTGACAAACTCAGCGCTCCAACTTGGCCTAGTGCGAGGAGTTCAGGCAATACCGTTTCTCTTGTTATCCCCGGTGGCGGGCAGCACCGCCGACCGCTATTCCCGCAAGAGGCAGGTGATGGTTGCCCAAGTGGTGAATGGGTTATTGTACGCCACGATAGCCCTGCTGATTATTACAGGCCAGATCCAGTCATGGCACGTGTACGTGACCGCCTTCGGGATGGCAATCGTCCAGACCTTTGAGCAGCCGTCCAGGGCTGCGATGGTCGCCGATGCCGTGCCGCCCGGTCACCTGACCA
>Ga0209211_10012325_pt1 | contig 10773 bp, 7 predicted proteins | sample RifGroA2_FD_183992 | JGI IMG/M metagenome (GOLD analysis project Ga0209211, IMG submission 183992) | Groundwater microbial communities from Rifle, Colorado, USA - Groundwater A2 (SPAdes) (version 2) | ecosystem: Environmental > Aquatic > Deep subsurface > Groundwater | place: Rifle, Colorado...
TTAAAATAAGCAAAACAAATGTATTTGTAAAAATCCTCATTTTAATGTTTTATTGTAACAGTTCACTCCTTCCCCAACCTCTCCCGCCGGAGGTGGGGGGGATACTCATTTTTCTCTTGTATTCCTCCATCTGATGGGGGAGGTTTAGGTGGGGGTGAACTGTTACGTTTTATTTAACAAAGGTAGTGTACGTTATTCCATCTTTATCTATGGTAAATGTTACGGCACCTTCTCTATGTGGCTGTAAGGTTATAATATTATAGCTCTGCAAAATATCAATGGTATTGTTGGATACAATACCATCACTTGAATTAATAAAGGCGTACGCAGGTTGCACAGCGTTAACAAATGCTTCCAAGTTATTTATAAGTGAGCCATGATGAGGTATCTGAATTATATTTGACCTGATTTCAGAAGGTTTTAACAAGATCGACACTATTCCCTTTTCCTGAATGTCGGCACAGAGAAGTGTGGAGCAACCACAGTAATCAATTTTTAAAACACATGAATTATCATTCGTTGTCGTTATATCAGAAGCAAATGAAGGCGGATGCAATAACTTTACCAGTGCGGGTTCAAATCCCTTTAAGATTTCACCATAAGCAAGGGCTGCGGCACCGATGCCTTTATTATCAAGGATTGAGAGTATATTTTTTCCTGCGTGAGACACAAAAAAGTGATGCTGCGAAAAAACAGATTTTATAGAAAATCGTTCAATAAGAGACACCAAACCATTCAAGTGATCTTCGTGCTCATGGGAGAGTATTACCAGGTCAATCTTTTTAATCTGCTGACCCCATAAAAACGGGGCAACAATATATCTTCCGATATCATAGTTCTTCCATGAACCCACGTCATATAAAATATTTTTCCCATTTGGAAATTGAATAAATATGGCACAACCATGTCCCACGTCTAAGCAAGTAACCTGCAAGGACTTGTTTTGAAATTTGAATATACCTGAAAACATCAGCACGTTTGCGCTAATCAGACCGAATATTACAACCCGGCTAAGATTAAGCGACACGTAGCCGTGATACAAAAGCAACAGGATAAACAGATAGTACACGGCGATCCCTGTATCTGACGGTCCAATGACATAAAAATACGAATAATGGATTGAGGCCAAATGTGAAACAAGAGATTCCAGCATAATATCAGCATTCGACGCCAACCACGCAGCAACCACAGCCAACTGTGGGCATATCGTTCCAAGTGTTAATAGCACGATACCGCTGACAATAATGATCCAGAATAGTGGAAATACGATGATATTCGTGATGAATATAAAGGGGGTAAAAAGATGGAAATAATAGGCAATAAGTGGAAATGTGGCTAACCATGCGGCAAGGGAAATACAGAAGGACTTGCGAAGATATTTTTTAAAGAAAAAAATCCGCCCCCGTTCGGCCTTTACTTGTAACGACTCTATAAACAATGCCGTTTTGAATAAAGCGCCTTCAATCTTTGATGCTCCATAAACAATTCCCATTGTCGCCAGTACCGATAGCTGAAACCCGATATTGAAAATATCGGATGGATTCCTGGCAAGGATAAAAAATATGGCCGCAAAAATACCGCTGGTAATATCCCATTGTCTGCGTATAAGAAAACTACAAAAGAAAATAAAGACCATTATGCTTGCGCGTAGCACTGGCGGGTTCAGTCCTGTTAAAAAGGCGTATAGAACAACGATAATCAAGATGATGCATGTTGACAATGTTTGATTTATCCCGAATAAGCGTAATGGTAAAAGTACAGTAAAGACTACAATCCCTACATTAAAACCACTAATGGCAATAAAATGGATAATTCCTGTTTTCATAAAATTATCAATCGTCTCGTCTGAGAGATCAACCCTGTTTCCCAACAACATGCTGCTGATTAATGGGGCGCTGTTACTAAACGTATGCGTGTAAATGGTGTTGTTTAATATATTGCTTAAAGCATATACGAAACGATACATCAAGTTGTTATGGTACGCCCCTCTGATTTTTATATTGTTTGTATCTACGACTGACATTAAACAGCGAACAGACGGCATTTGTCTTCGCAAGTAGCTTTTGTAATCGAATTCATATGGATTCGTGGGGGATTTTGGAAGAAATGTATATCCGAAAAGTTCTACCCTCTGCCCATACATTAATTTATGGAAAACTGCCAAAATATCGTTTGTGTTAAAAACGTCCTGTTTTGAAGGATATAAATTTACCTTTATACTGCCAGATATATTTTCCCATCCTGCGACAGTTTCTATCTCTTCTGCAAGGACGGTAAAGGATATTTTGTAATTGGATTTTCTTGAACCAAGTCCTGATTGTAATCGATGTAATCTTCTATCCAATGCATTCTCGTCTAATATAATAGGAGGATTTATAATTATTCCCGAAATGCGTTGCAAGGATTTATGAGTAGTTAGTATGTGTTCAATATGATTAATAGGGAGGGAGTCAGTCCGACAATCATAATATGCTATTGATACAGCAATAAGGAAGGCAGATAAACATGGAACTAAGTAATGCTTGCATTGGAATAAAAAATATAAACATACAAAACAAATCACCCACAGGGAAAGGCAAATCACTAAGGTAAGATACATAGGAATCTCTGTAAGAGAACCCAAGTATATGCCGCATATAAACAAGAGGGTAACGAAAATAATGGGACGTTGCATGGTTTACTATATGTGAATTATCTAAAATTACCGTAACACAAACCCCAACCGCTTATAATCTTCCTTCTTCAAGCAGGCCAAAGAGGTTGGAAATCCTTTTAAAATAAGTTTACTGATTTTTACTAAGCGAATCGTATACCAATTTATACATGACGTAACCTTAGCACCCTAGTAGGGTTTCTTTAAAACTGAAAAAACTGATAATAGCTGGGAGATATTTAGCATGAATAATTTACTTAAATACTTGTTTATTCCTGTATTTATTACTTCATTTATTTACATCCTTTTCCTATGCTGAAACAAGAATATCTGGAAAAGCGACCTGGGATTAAGACCGATTTACCACCAGAAGGAACGCAGGGTAGAAGCGCATATCTTTATTTCAGCACTTGCCTATCATGTATTACATGCGTTGAGTATGCCTTAAGGCAGAAGGGTGATACGAGAAGTTGGAATACCATCAAGCAGGTGTTGCAGACGCATCAGGTAATAACGGTTGTACTGCCTGATGCGGAAGGTAGTCTTGTGCATCATGTAAGAGTCGCAACAGAAGCCGAAGCAGATCAAGGTGAAATATACAAGAAACTGGGAGTCGATCCAAATGTTATAAAAAGAAAGCGGGTGACTTCCAAAAAAGCGGAATTGTAATGAGGAAAAATTTCGAAGACACTAGATTGTCAACCACGTATGTTTTGAAATGCGTAACTTAGGCTAAGGCAAAATACAAATGTGCTACACACCAAATATGTAACTCTTTTGCATTTTGCGAAGCGATAGCCAAAACGGCTTTGCCGAAAATTTTTCTTTTGTTTGATGTCATTATTAATGTTTATGTGTTGTACTGTGGATGTCAACCTCAAGCACTTCGTTATCTGCTGTTGCGGGCAGTTTCCTTCAAATGGTTGTCATTTCTCTTTTCGCCGCACGAGAATCATGTACGTAGCACCCTGGGTCCTCCTCGGAAGGATCGCCGCACACTTCCTCTGCTCTAACGCCGCATCCCATGCAAAGACGCTTACGCCTGCACCTCCCGCACATGCCCTTGAGATAGTGAGTTTTATCCCTCATCATGGCGAGGATCTCGTTTTCCTCGTCAGACCAGATGTCGCTTAATTTCTGCTCCCGAATATTGCCTATTGTCCGGCTCTGCCAGTAGGGGCAGAGGTGAGCATTGCCACGGTAGTCCACGTTAAGAATCCTGTCCCCTGCCGGGCAGCCGCCCTGCATGGCAAGGAGCCTTTCCATCTCAGCAGCACGCTCTGGCTCGCTCTTTGCAACGCGTTGCAGCAGGTAAATGCCGTCGGCATAGAAGTTCTCGGTAACAACCTCCATCTCAGGACTCTTCATCGCATAATCAATAAGAAAGTCCATGATTGCCCGTCTTTCTTCCTTCACGGCCTTCCAGTCTCTACCGTCAATGTGCTGACAAATCGCAAATCTTTTTAATCCTGCGTTTTCGACAGCCTTGATTATGGACGGCATCTGAGGCAGGTTGAAGCTTCCAATCGTAATCCTTACGCCATATCCCACCTTTGCGTCTCTGAGGCGCTCCATCGCAGGCAATGCTTTTTCTAACCCTGCAATAACGTCCATACCTCCGCCTAACTGAGAAAATCCATCCAAATCGATGCCAGCGTAGGAAATACCAGACTCAGCGATTTCTCTGGCGGTTTTATTTGTTATAAGGGCGGCGTTGGTGGATAATATTATCCTCAGTCCCCTATTATGGGCGTGGCCTGCAAGCGTGAAAAAATCATCCCTGGTTAAGGGTTCTCCCCCATAGACTGAAATCAGAGGCACGCTCATTGATGCCATCTGGTCTATAAACTCTATAGCCTCCTGTGTGGTTAACTCATCACTATCCGCCTCAAGAGCAGAGCCGAGGTGGCACATATTGCAGGAGAAGTTGCACTTCCTGGTGATATTCCAAATCACCATGGGGGCTTTGATATTTGCGTATCTCACGAGGTGCTTTGGCACCTCATCAGCCCCTTTGTTGCGGTATTTTTCAACATCCAGGGCTGTCTCCTTTACCTTGAGCAGCCGGCTGATGTTAATCATGCTTGCGCCTCCTCATGCACTGGTTTAGCGATTTCCACTTCAGTTAAATAGCAGCTCGGATCAGGGGCGCCGAAGTCATCATAAACAGCGAGGGCCCTGGCCCTTGAGCCGCCCCTGCAGATTTCCAGAAACCTGCATTCTGCGCACCTGCCGCGGAGCAGCCTTTCCCTGTGCCTGAGCTTCCACAGGAATTCGTTATCACTGCTCCAGATATCTTTAAGGCTCCTCTCCCTGATGCTCCCCAGTTCGGTTTTTAGGTGCTGACTGGCGTACACATTGCCCACTTCGTCTATGTAGGCGAGCTTTTCACCGCAGCCTTCACCGCCGTTGCGGAGAAAGTGTTCGTACGCTGCCCTGGCTTTTTCTGGGTCTTCCTTCAAAACTTTCATGTAAATGTAGGCGGCGTCAGCGTAGTTTCCGACTGTGAGAACCTCGAGATCGTGGTTGTGACGGTTTATCTCAACGGTTTTCCTGAATAGGCTATCCACGGCTCTCCGCCGGTCCTCAGGAGGCAAGTCATTATTCATGAGTTCTCGCCCACGACCGGCGTACTCGAGATGATAAACGCAGAGACGGTGAAAACCTTCCTTAACCAGGAGTTCCATAATCTGCGGGAGTTCATGGCAGTTGAGCTGGGTTATGGTGAACCGCAGCCCTGTCTTTATCCCGGCGTCGCGGAGGTTCCGCATTCCCTGAAGGGCATTGTTGTAAGCATCTCCACTGCCCCTGAAGGAGTTGTTCGTCTCTGCCAAACCATCCAGGCTAACGCCAACGTATCCGAAGCCGGCATCTGCCGCCTTTGTCGCCGTCTCCCGGGTAACTACAGTGCCGTTGGAGGACACTATGACCGGCAAACCTATCTCCTTGGCATAGCGCCCCAGATCGAAAACATCCGCCCGTAAAAAAGGCTCCCCACCAGAGAGTATCATGAATGGGGAGCCGTAGTCCGCTAGTTCATCAAGCATTCTTTTTGCTTCATCGGTCGAGAGTTCGCCAACAGAGGCTGTGTTGCCGCCAGAATAGCAGTGCCTGCAGTTTAGATTGCACCTCCTCGTTGTGCACCACACCACAACCGGGGCTGAGCCTTCACGGCGCCTGTGGCGAAGGTCCTTATTTTCAAGCTTCTCAGATACCAGTATCCTGCTAACTTCTATCATGCAACCAAACCTTTTCCCCGGCAATTTCCTCCTCGGTCAGGTAGCACGCAGGGTCTTCCTCGAAGGGATCGCCACTAGCTACCTCTGCCCTGACCCTGCATCCCATGCAAAGGTGATTAAGCCTGCACCTCCCGCACTTGCCCTTGAGATAGCGCGTTTTATCCCTCATCATGGCGAGGAACTCGTTTTCCTCGTCAAACCAGATGTCGCTGAACTTCTTCTCCCGAATATTGCCTATTGTCCGGCTCTGCCAGTAGGGGCAGAGGTGCACGTTCCCTTGATTGTCCACGTTCGCAAGCCCATCCCCTGCCGGACAGCCGCTCTGCATAGCAAGGAGTCTTTCCACCTCAGCAGCGCGCTCCGGCTCGTGCTCTGCAACGTCTTGCAGCAGGTAAATGCCGTCGGCATAATTATCGGCTGTGACAATGTTCATGCCGTTGCTCACCCTGGCCTCCTTTATTATGTAGTCCATCACCCTTCTCCGCTGCTCGTTGAAGATGTCCCAGTTAATAATTTCCCGCCCTCTGCCCGCATACACGAGCTGGAAGAGTGAGAATCTTGGTATTTTCTCGAGCCTGGTTATCTCAAGGACCTTGGACAACTCGTCGTAGTTCTGATTAGTAATGGCAAACCTCACGCCTGTTTTAACCCCTGCCTCCATGAGGTTCCTCAGCCCCTGAATCGACTTCTCAAAGGCACCCTTGGCCCCACGAAATCTATCGTGGACTTCTTTGCTGCCGTCCAGGCTAACGCCTACATAGGCGAAGCCGGCTTCCTTGATTTTCTTCGCCGCATCCCTGGTTATAAGGGTACTGTTGGTCGATAGTATGGTCCTGAGTCCGAGCTTCATGGCGTACACGTTAAGCTCATATATATCGTTTCGCAGCAACGGCTCGCCGCCGGAAAAAGCGAGCATGGGCGATTTTATAGACACTAAGTCCTCGATCAGGTCCATCGCCTCTCTGGTTGTGAGTTCCCCCATACCTGCATCAGACTCTTCCTCCCCCACTGCGTTAATATAGCAGTGGGCGCAGCGCAGATTGCACTTCCTGGTTGTATTCCAAACCACTATAGGGGAGGCTGTCTTAGAGAAGCGAAGCATCCATTTTGGCACCTCCTTCTCAACCGCTGAGTACCTTTTAATTTCTTTCAGCGTTTCGGCGCTTTGTAAAAGCTTCGTACAATTTATCATCCCACACCGCGTCTTTCAATCGAGGAGAAACAAGAAACAAATTAGGCACGGACAAACAAAGTTTGTCCGTGCCATCCTGTAACCCGCATAAATAAAATGAAAATTCCTATACAATTAAAATAGTAGCATGGAAAGCCACCTAATATATGTCGTGCACTGTGTTATACACATTGAACTTACCCGTGGGCGTGACGAGGTTCTTTATCCTTGCTTTCTCTGCAAGGGTCTTGTCGTCGTATACCACTATCTCACCCACCTTGCCAGGCACGTCCATCCTACCCCAGACGCTTACCCAAACTTCGTCGCCTGCTTTATTGTACTCAAAGTGCACTGCCCTGCCATAGTCTGCGACTTCCCAGCTCTTGTATAGCTTATCACCTATGTTATTCCTGTCATAGACGCCGATACTGCGCTTTATCTTGTCGTCTGCATGAAGGGTATGGTCAACCCAAATCCAGTTGCTGTTCGGATGGGTTTTAATAAACAGGTTGCCGCCGCCGAGCATGGTTGCGCGCCTGACCACTTTCCAGGCATTCTGCGGGTACTTCTCTGGATCCGTGCCTATCACTGCCATCAAACCTTCGCCGAGGTGCCCCGTGGCCCAGACCGGACCATACACTGAGTCAGTCCAGTTTGCCCCTCTTCCGGGATGCGGTTTAATGCCCGTTTCAACGTTGGCAACAAGTTTCCTCTCCTTGGTATCCACTATGGATACCTTGTTCCTCATGTTCGCTCCCACGAGGAAGTAGCGCTTGCTTGCATCCCAGCCTCCGTCATGCAGGAAGCGTTCGGCCTCAATCATTTTAATTCCTGGGTTGCTTGGGTCAGAGTAATCCACGAGCCATATCTGCCCTGTTTCTTTAATGTTCACGACCCATTCGGGTCTGAAGTGTGACGCTACAATGCTAGCTACGCGCGGCTCCGGGTGGTACTCTTCTGTGTCGTAGGTGTAGCTCAGAGTGCTCACGATTTTAATGGGCTCAAGGGTCGAGCCGTCCAGTATCACAAACTGGGGCGGCCAGTAACAGCCGACTACGGCGAACTTGTCTTCGAAGCCGGTGTACTTGCTCACATCGATGGAGCGCGCGTCAAGGCCGGTGCGGATCTCCGCTACGGTGTCAGGCTTTTCCATCCAGAGGTCTATTATAGTCGCCTTGCCGTCCCTGCCTATGGTATACACGTATCTCCCTGACATTGACATCCTAACGATATGCACCGCATAGCCTGAATCGACTGTGTTCACTACTTCTTTGGTATCGCCGTCAATAATTGCTATCTTGCCAGCGTCGCGCAGAGTCACGACGAAGAAGTTCTGCCAGTCGCGCTTGTGCTGCGGCGCAGTGGGGCGCTTCTCTGGCGGGATCAACACTTTCCAGCTCTTTTTCATGTCCGGTAAAGACCATTGAGGCGGAATAGGCGGGTCGTTCTGAATGTACTTCACCATGAGGTCTGTCTCTGCATCGCTGAGAACACCCTGCTTTCCCCAGCCAGGCATGCCTCCGCCGGTGCCGGTGTATATAAAGGCTCTGAGAATGGCTGATCCCTGCGGTCTCATCTTGTCTGGTGTTAGCGCTTTTCCAGTGGCTCCTTTTCGCAGAACTCCATGGCAGCCTGCGCAGCGGTCGAAGTAAATCTGCCTCATTTTTTCGAAATCTTCCTTGCTAAGGGCATACTCTGCTTTCACCTCCGTTACCGGTGCTGGAGCGATTTTTTTTGCTTCTGCCAGATCCCGCGCTGCCTTCCCGCTCCAGTAAAGCAATGCTTCACCGGCACCATGTAAACCGGTTTTTTTTGCTTCCTCTTCTGTCAGCGGTTTTACTTCCGGCTTGGCTGCCTCCTTGACTGCCGGCTTGACTTCCTCCTTGACTACCGGCGGCTGGGCACAACCTGCTATAAGAACAGCGACAGACATAGTTGCAATTACAAATTTCCACATAAATTTCACCTCCATGAAATTGACTTTTACAAAAACATCTCCTTTTCACCAATGTTTGTGCGTTTCCTCTTATTTTTGTCCTTCTTCAGCATAAACAAAATTGCCCGCGCACACCATTAGACCAACAGAAGTAACTACTGCAGAAACAACTATCCTAAAAACTTCCTATTTTACATACTTTAACTTTACTGACCTCCTTTCTATGGTATAAAAGTTTTTAAAAGATAATATTTAAAATATAAAATATGCATACTACTAACATTTTCTATCAAAATTGTCAATGAATTTATTATTATAAAATTATTCTTAAATCACAAGATGATAGGCGGGTCTGTTGTTTGGGTGATCGTGCTTGCTGAGTTGCTACAAGCTGCCAAGTCCCAAAAGGAACTTGACGTTTTAAAGGAATTTTTATGTGTGTTTGATTTTCTACCGGAATCTACCGAAATGTGGAGATAAACAGGGAATTGTCTTATTTAGCGCGCCAAACGCCAAAAAGGAAAGGCAGTCTGACTTTCAGGCTGCTACGTTTAAGTAGTTGTAAGCACACAGGATGCAACACTCTTGACACTGGATAAACTTTTTGAGGTCATTGGAAAAGAGAAACAATTCCATAGAAACAAATATAAGCTAAAAATGGTTTCTTTGTTTTTAGTAATAACTTAAACAAAATAAAACGCTTGAAATCAAAACAAAAAAAAGGTACACTTTTTATAATTAATCGGCAAGCAAGAGGCTATAGGTTCGAGTCCTATATCGCCCACCGTTAGTTTATGATGCGCTTAACTTTAAAAATCAAAACATATTAACTCTGAATCTTTATTTGAGTTGTTTTAAGGAGTAATGAAAAAGTTTTCTAAATATGGTTAAGATTACGTTACCTGACGGGACGAAAAAGGAGTACAAAGACAACATAACTATCGGGGAAGTCGCAAGCAATATAGATAACCGTTTGAGTGAGAGGGCGCTGGCGGGCAAAGCCAGCGGCGTACTCGTAGACCTCAGTTTCCCTATCAAAGAAGACATTTCACTGTCTGTCATCACGGAAGATACAGAAGAAGGTTTAGAAATCCTTCGCCACAGCACAGCACACATTATGGCACAAGCGGTCAGTAGGCTTTTCCCGGGTGTAAAACTCGGCATAGGTCCTACCATTGAAAACGGATTTTATTACGATTTCGGCCTCCAGCATAATTTGTCTGACGAAGATTTAAAGAAGATTGAAGAAGAAATGGCTAAGATTATCCGCGAGGATATTATCTTTAAAAGAATGGAAATTCCTCGTGGTCTTGCAATAAAGAAGATGGAAGACCTTGGTCAGTCCTTCAAGGTAGAGCTTATTAAAGATATTGAGGATGATACGGTATCTTTTTATACGCAAGGAGATTTTGTAGACCTGTGTCGTGGTCCACATATTCATCGGACGAGCAAGGTCGAGGCATTCAAACTTCTGAGTGTGGCTGGCGCTTATTGGCGTGGGAAAGAAACGAATCCCATGCTGCAGCGTATTTACGGCACGGCATTTTTCACACAAAAAGAGCTTGATAAATATTTAAAGTTTCTTGAAGAGGCTGAAAAACGTGATCACCGAAAGATAGGAAGAGACCTGGACCTTTTCAGTTTTCACGAAGAGGGCGGGCCTGGGCTAGCCTTTTGGCATCCAAAGGGCGCCAGAATCCGGACCATTATCGAGAATTTCTGGCGAGAAGAGCATTTCAAAAGGGGTTACGATATTGTTTACAGTCCACATATT
>Ga0209211_10012326_pt1 | contig 10772 bp, 9 predicted proteins | sample RifGroA2_FD_183992 | JGI IMG/M metagenome (GOLD analysis project Ga0209211, IMG submission 183992) | Groundwater microbial communities from Rifle, Colorado, USA - Groundwater A2 (SPAdes) (version 2) | ecosystem: Environmental > Aquatic > Deep subsurface > Groundwater | place: Rifle, Colorado...
GGGCCCAGAAGGCCGCATGAGAGAAGCCTCAGGAATATCCTCAGGGAACACCTCCCGAAACGTGTTGAGAAGACCCTTCAGGATATAGGCAGCACTGCAGACATTATGGGTGTCTCTGCATATGCAGTAGGAGGATTTGTCAGGGACTTATTGTTGGGGGTGGAGAATTTTGATATTGACATAGTTATTGAAGGAGATGGTATATCCTTTGCTGAAAACTTTGCATCATCTAAAGGTGCGCGGGTAAGGAGTCACCAGAGATTCGGGACCGCTGTGATTATATTCCCCGATGATTTCAAGATCGATGTTGCCACAGCAAGGACAGAGTATTATGAATATCCCACTGCCCTCCCAACTGTTGAACTTTCGTCAATAAAGAAAGACCTCTATAGGAGGGATTTCACAATCAATACCCTTGCCATTAAATTAAATAAAAAGGATTTTGGATACCTTATAGATTTCTTTGGCGGTCAGAGAGACCTCAAGGATAAGACCATACGGGTATTGCACAACCTGAGTTTCATTGAGGACCCCACACGTATCTACAGGGCAATCAGGTTTGAACAGAGGTTCGGGTTCAGGATAGCACGCCACACACAGAACCTTATTAAGAACACTACGAAGATAGACCTGTTTCACAGGTTATCAGGAAAACGCCTCTTTACAGAGCTTGTCCTCATACTGTCTGAAGAAGATCCGTTAAACCCTGTTGCAAGACTGGCCGAGTTTGACCTGCTGCAGTTTATTCATCCGTCATTACAATGGAACGGAGATATTGCAACACTCTTCCAGAATATAAAAGACACCCTGACCTGGTATAAGTTGCTATTCCTTAATAAAAAATATGAACCCTGGCAAATATACTTTCTTGGTCTATTAGACAGATTATCCCTGCAGGCAACTAAAGAAGTATGTAAGAGATTGAATATAAGGGAGGGTTTCTTCGAGAAGGTTATAACAACAAAGAAAGAGACACTCAGTATCCTCCAGGGGGTTAACAGGATTAAGGTTATCAAACCGGGCAAACTCTATGGCATCCTGAAGGGGTATCCCCAGGAGACATTGTTATACCTTATGGCAAAGGCCTCCGGTGAGGAGGCCAGGAAAAGCATATCCCTATACCTTAGCAACTTGCAGGATATCAGGCTTTCTATCACAGGTAAAGATATTGTAAAATTAGGGGTACGGCCAGGCCCCCTCTACGGAAAGGTAATGGGCCAGGTCCTCCGGGCTAAGCTCGACGGCCTTGTAAATACAAAAGAAGAGGAGATAGAGTTTGTAAAAAACCTCCTCAGTAAATAGTGTTATTCTAAGTACCTCAGTTCATAAATACGGTGTCACACCGAAGCAGCCGAGCCGCCCTACTGGCAAGGCACGCGACTGAGACATAGTCTTTGCACTATGCCGCAAGGAGCGTAACACAGCCAGTCGGGATGGATCGGCTGCTGAATGTAACCGTATTTATGAATTGAGGTACTAAGGTTATTCTGGGGACACCAATTTAGGCAAGTCTTTCGGTATCCTGAATCGGAATGTCCGTCCGGCCTTGATCTTCTCCAAACACCCTTTTTCCGCAAGCGTCAGGAGATCTGCGCGGGCTGTTTGATAAACAACCCTGTGAGAGTTCTTGTGAGATTCAATTGTATAAATAAAATCCGGGTGCTTCAAGGCATGCTGGATGAGCGCTTGTTGACGATGATTCATCCAGGATGCTTTCCTCAAGAGGCTCAACGTTTCCCGATACTCTATTTGTTTCCTTTTGAGATAATCCTGTAACTCGCGTATCGCCAATCGTATTGCACGGAGATGGTAAATCAGAAAGTAGGTGAGATCGTTGTCATCCTGTTCCGAGTGCAGAAAAGCCTTCTGATATTGTTGTTTCGATTTCAGGAAGATTCTCGATATTGAGAGATATTCGAACAACCAGTATTTATGTTTGAGCATATACCAGTAAAAAAGAGTACGTGCGGTTCGCCCATTGCCGTCAACATAAGGATGCAGCCAGGCCAACCAGAAGTGGAGAATAATGGCCTTGACCACCGGGTGAATGAAGACTTTGCCCTGTTCCTGATTGGCGAAATCACAAAGCTGTGTTACCAGCTCCGGGAGCCGGTTTGCGGGAGGCGGAATATGTAGGACAACTCCATCCTGTTGATCCATAACATGGATCGGTGCCTCTTCTTTTTTTCGAAAGCGCCCTGAGGTATTCGGATCATCCAATGTGTTCATCGTGATCTTCTGATGAAAATCACGGAGAAGAAAGACACTCATCGGTTGGTCGATGGTCTCTTTAATAGTCAGGATCGTTTTATAATTATTCAGAATCATCTGCTGTGACCGATCTTGTGGCTTCAGATGCAATGGCCTCTTCCATCAGGGAGCTGACGATATAACGTTCTTTGGTCTCCGGGATGAGGTCTGTACCCTCTATGAAAAATCCACCGCCGAAACTTTGATCAATATAGTGGAGGTCCTCCTGTACCTTATCGGGAAGCCAATAGAGAAAGGGCTTTCCGTTCATATCCGAGAATGGGAGTGGTTTCATGGAGCTGCGACGGAGAAATTTCAGAAAACCCCACAAAACTTCCGGCGAAGGCTCAAGATGGCTGGTCTTATATTTGAATTCTTCCCACGGCCAGTATTCGTAATTGGCCTGCCGGAACAGATCCCTGACCCGATCCGAATTCATTACATTTCTGAAAAGATTAACATCCGGTAACCCTAAATCAGGCCCTTTTTCAGGGAGTTTCATGGTTATCCCCCAATTAATTACTAATTTAAACTAATTTAGTAGTTAAAGTATATAACAAACTACTAATTCATGTCAAGTTAGTAGTTTATACAGGGGACCCTACTGCTCAGAAGTTAAATATAAGCCCCAGATGTTGTAATGTTATGGGCATCATCCCTGGTTGAAACATTTATGCGAAAGGTGTAGATTATGCAATAAACGTTTTTAGAGGGAGGAGATCTTATATTGCAGGAAAAAAAGATTCAAAAAGGTTCCGACCTCTTTATTGTTGACAACAGTGATCAGGACTGGAAAGTAAGGAACTACCTCCATGAATGGACAGACCTGGCACACAAGTTTGATATTGCTACGGGTTACTTTGAAATAGGCGCCCTTTTGGCTCTTGATGGTCAGTGGCAGAAATTAGAAAAAATCAGGATCCTCATGGGTGATGAGGTGTCAAAGCGTACTAAAAAGGCCCTTCTGGCAAGTATTGAAACTGCCAAACAAATCCTGGATGCGAGCATTGAAAGGGAAAAGGAGAAAAACGATTTTCTTACAGGGGTTCCGGCTATAGTAGATGCAATAAGAAAAGACCAGATCGAATGCCGTATTTACACAAAAGAGAAATTCCACGCCAAGGCATACATTACTCATGCCAAGCATGCAGTAATCGGTTCCACCGCTCTCGTTGGTTCCAGCAATTTTACCTATCCCGGCATGACCGATAACGTTGAACTGAATATCCAGATAAGACGGGAGGTTGACCTCCTGCAGGAATGGTATGAACGCCACTGGGAAGATGCTCAGCCAATAAGTGAAGATATCCTCAAAGTCATCGAACGTCATACCTATGAATACTCCCCCTTTGAAGTCTATGCAAAGGCTCTTCAGGAATATTTTCGCAGCTATGAAATGACCCCATCTGAATGGGAACAGACCGAATCAAAGATGTATCCCATTCTGGATCAGTATCAAAAGGAAGGTTATCAGGCTTTAATCAAAATTGCCCGTCAGTATGGAGGGGCTTTTATCTGCGATGGTGTTGGTCTGGGTAAAACATTTGTCGGGCTGATGCTCATTGAGCGGCTTGTGATACACGATAGAAAGAGAGTCGCCTTATTCGTCCCCAAATCAACACGGGCTGACGTATGGGAAAGGGACCTGAAACGCTATCTTTCTCATGTTGGGGGAGTAAAAGGCGGCGATTTCAGCAACCTCGTTATTTTCAACCAGACCGACCTTGGACGGGGAAGTGACTTCCCTTACCGTTTTGAACGCATCAAAGAGTTAGCTGATGTGATAATCATTGACGAGGCCCATCACTTCCGTAACCCTGGCATTAAAGGGACTGGTGAAAGAAGGCCCTCGCGCTATCGCCTTCTATTCGATATTATTGAAGGACTCAAAGGGTCTAAAGAGATCTATCTGATGACCGCCACTCCCGTCAACAACCGGCTTGATGATTTCCGCCACATGATCGAGCTTTTTACCCGCCAGCGTGATGATTACTTCAAATCAACCCTTGGCATACACTCTCTTCGGGGTCACTTTATCCGAATGGAGAATGAGCTTAAAAAGACGATTATGCCGGGTGACCAGCTTCTCCTCGATATTAACATGGCTGAGGCAGAGCGGGCGCTTATGTCAGATACCCTGTTTCGCCATCTGGTTGTCCAGCGGAGCAGGGCCTATGCAAAGCAGAGCCAAATTCAGCAAAAGGGGAGCGCCGCAATCTTTCCTACGCGTGAGTCCCCAAAGGTTGTTGATTATTCAGTAAAAAAGACTTATGGCAGACTTCTCGATAAATTAGAGAAGGCATTTGCAAAGAAAACCCCCCTGTTTGTCCTCGGCATCTATTATCCCCTGGCCTATTATAAGGGGCCTGATAGTACGGTTGATGCATTCGCCGAAAACCGTCAGAAGCAGGTGGTAAGCCTCATTCGTATACAATTCCTTAAACGCTTTGAGAGTTCCGCCTATGCCTTTGAGCGTTCCTGTGAGCGATTACTGCTAAAACTGCTTGCATGGGTTACGAGGCATAGTGAAACTGACCATGAAAAGAAAAGGCTTGCGCTATGGAAACTCCAGCATGATGATCTGATAGGATATGTACATGAAAGACAGCAGGAGTTATTTGAGGAAGAACCGGAAGATGTTGATGAAGATATCATTACAGAGGAGATGCTGGAAGAAATTGAATATTTAAACAGAGATGAATATAAGGTTGATGAAATCCTGGCTGACACATATCTGGACCTCAATGAGATATGTGATTTCCTTGAAGAACTGCAAAAATTCAAACCGCACCATGACGACAAGCTCAAGGCCCTCATCAAACTCTTCAAGACCGATACGGTTCTGAAAAAAGAAAAGGTTCTCATCTTCAGCGAATTTGCTGAGACCGCCCGCTATTTATTCAGACAACTTAAAGAGGCGGGTATTTCTGGTGTTGAGCAGATAGACAGCAGTACTAAACGCGATCGCAGTGAGATTATCCAGCGGTTTTCGCCATACTATAACGACTTGTCCAGTCCTGAAATTATTGCAGAAGGAAAAGAGGAAATAAGAGCTCTTATTTCTACCGATGTCCTCTCTGAAGGTCTTAATCTTCAGGATGCAGCCAATATCGGGGAATAGGATTCCTACAGACGTGAGGAAGGCAATCTATGAGGAGGATGTGTTTAACTTGGGTGGCATCTACGGTGACAATTACGCTGGCGATCCAGGGGGTGACGACACAAATCACTACCACCGCATTGTTGTCTCCCTCAAAGAAACCATCCGCCTCATGACCGAGATAGGACGTGGTCATTTACGCCCACGGCGGCTGGCCAGGGGCCTTCTTGGACAGGAAGGAAAACTCTGTTGAATACAAGCTCCAACCTCAGCCTGAGCTAAAAGCCGCCGAGGGAGAGCCTCAATATCAAACGCAACAGGAAAAAAAGAAGATATGATTAAATACTGGAATCAAGTTATCAGGTAAAATGCAATTATTTAAAATCAACTTTGACAAACAACAGGATTTTGAATTAAAGAATATTAAGCCTTTGATGGGCATATGTGGTCTTTATTTCATCTTCTTGAGGGAGATTGAAATACCATATCCTTTCAGGAAGTCTCGGCTGATATATATTGGAATGAGCGAGAAGAAGACCAATAGCATCGGCAAACGGCTGTCTGATCACTTTAATGGGGGTTCTGGCAATGAGGGAATCGTCAACTATAAAAAAGTGGAAGGGCTTTATTTTACGTATCTGAATTATGAAATGTTAAAACAAATATGGAAGCACCGCATAGAAGATTTAGAAAGTTATTTTATTCTCAATTTTGTTGACAAATATGGTGTTTATCCTATCTGCAATAATAAAAGTGGTTTTGAGATAAAAAAACATGATGTTCCGATAGTCCTTGAAATAAATTGGAAGTACTTTGAAAAGGAAGGTATTACATGACTGAGAAAATCAAAAGCGGACAGGAAATACTTGATGAATTCTTCTCGCAAATAATTAATATTGAAGGCGTGAATCAGGATGTTGCTGAGAGTGTCTTGAAATTATATAAAGAAGACAAGCTGACAAATATAAATCTATCAAACGAATTGGAAAAGATAAGAGAAAAGAAAGAAAATGAAAGTTAAAAGACTTGAAATTAGCGGCATTAGAGGAATCAGGAAAGATATTAGTATAGATCTTGATTCATCCAAATCAATCCTAATTTATGGAGATAATGACAGTGGAAAAAGTTCAATTGCCGATGCTTTTGAATGGTTCTACTACGATAAGATAGAGCATCTTTCGACAGAGGAAATTGGATCAAAAGGAGTTTATGCTCTAAGAAACGTTTTTCTACCAGATAACGAGGATGCCTATGTTGAATTGAGTTGCTCTGATTCAAAATGCGACTGTAGGAAAAAGTTATTTTATAACAAATCAAAACTGACCAGTGAGTATTTAAATACTTCTCAGAATTTTAAAGATTATCTAAATGCATCTTTAAAAGAAAATCTTATTCTTAGGTATAAGGATTTATTACGGTTTATTTTATCGACCAAGGCACAGAAGCTCGAAGAAATTTCCCAGATAATAGGGTTTTCCGAGGTATCAAAGATAAAAGGTGTCTTAAAAAGAGCTGTCAATGATTTGAAGAAAGAACTCAAAATAAAAAATTATGATAACCATATAAGTATTAAACAGTCTCGGATAATAGAACAAATAGACCAGAATATAGTTGATGATGAGCAATATCTGAGAGCGGTAAGAGAATTAGTGACTCCCTTGAATCTATCAATCAAAGTTGTAGACAATTCAAGTATAGATACTATATTGGAACTTCTAAAGAAACCGGAAGATAAAGAGGCTATTGCCCAACAGCTATCGTATGAAAAAGTTATTGAGAATTTAAATAACTTTAAGGCTTCTTTTAATAATATTTGCTTGTCTTACAAGGCTTTCCATGAAAAGTGTCAGCAGATTGCAAAAGATCAAGATAAGCTCAAAAAAATAAGTCTTGAGCCATTATTATCACAAGGGCTTTCAATCCTTGAGAAAAGATTGTATGAAGATGATAAATGCCCACTTTGTCTTCTGGATAAAGACAGAGAGGAATTAATTGCTGAGTTGAGGAAGAGGCTTGAAGAATTGACTATTATTAAAAAGGAAAAAGATACAGCGTTAGATGAACAAAATACAACGCAGCGGTTTGTTCAAGGGGCCTTAACTGAGATAGAAAATGCTTTAAAAGAGAAGTGTTTACTATTAGAAGAAAGTTATGTCTTACGAAAAGGAATCGAACAGATAAAAGAGACAACTTCCACTGCTTTAGAAAAAATCAGAAAGGCATCCCTTTCAGAGCTTGAACTAATAAATAAGCCTGAGGATTTTATCAGCTTAGATGCACTAGCTCTTCAAAGCGTAATTTCTGCCCTTGTATCTAAAAAAGAAAAAATAATTACTGGAAAGAAAGACGACATCACATTTACAGTCTATAGCAAGATAAGCTCTGTCAGACAGTCTTATAATGAGATCAAATTCCTGAAAAAGGCTTCAGAGATTCTTACACAACAGCAACTGCCTATGGAGCTTATTTATAACGAGTTTGTAAAAAAGCAAAGAGAAGGGCTTTGCTCGTTTTTAGAATTCATATCCAGAGATATAAACGAACTCTACATATTTATGAATGACTCTGAAAATGTTAGTGAAATAGAACTGATTCCTCTGGACGAGGATGATGAGTTTGTAGGAATAACCCTGCAATTTAAATTTCACGGCAAACCGGAATCACCACCCCATAAGTATCTGAGTGAATCGCATTTGAATTGTCTTGGAATATGCTTGTTTTTAGCATCTGTGAGGGCTTTTAACAAGCTCAATAGGTTTATTGTTTTAGATGATGTAATATCCATTTTTGATACCAATCATCGTGCACGCTTTGCAAGACTTTTAGTAGAAAGATTTAGTGATTATCAGATATTTCTTTTTACCCATGAAAAAGACTGGTTTGAGCTTGTATCAAGTATGGTCAAAGGAAAAAACTGGATGATAAAGAAAGTGCGCTGGGATCATGATAATGGAGCATGCATTGAAGAACCTCTAATCGATCTTAAAACAAGGATTGAAAATAAAGATATTAAATCACATCAATCAGTTCATTGACGAAATAAGGAGGATTTTACAATGAAGACACCCTATAGTTTTTCAGTTCTCAGGTACATCCATGATGTTGTAACAAGTGAATTTATCAATGTCGGAGTCGTGTTGTATGCTCCCAAAGTCCGATTTTTGAGCGCTATCTGTACTTCACGATATGGCCGGCTGACCAGGATGTTTTCAAATGTAAATGGAGATCATTTCCGGCAGGTGTTGCGGTATATACAGGCGAGACTGGAGGAAGAGGGGGAAAGACTGGCGAGCGAGTTCCCCTTTGATAAACTGCCGCTCGGAGTTTTGGAATTTACAACAAAGATTTTACCTGTTGACGACAGCTCATTGCAGTTCTCGCCGGAAGGGTATGGGATAACTGAGAACCTGCAGGAAACGCTGGAGAAATTATATAACCGCTATGTTGAGCAATATTACGATAGGCCTGAAAGACATAGCAGAAGCGATGAAGACATATGGAAGGTTTTCAAAAAATCTCTGGAGGAGAAGAGAATTCTCAGCAATTTAAAGCCCCATCAGATTGTTGGGAATAACTACGATTATGAATTCAAGTATTGCTGGCAAAACCAAAAGTGGCATATACACGAACCTGTTTCTTTCGATCTGATAGAACCAGCTTCCGTAACTGACAAAGCCAATGGTTGGCTTGGGAGAATAATGAGTTTAAATGATGGTGGTGAGTCGTTCAAGCTGAATATCCTGCTTGGTGCCCCACAGGATGAGAGGCTTAAGCCGGCGTTTGTTAAGGCTCAAAATATAATGAACCGTATGCCGTGTGAACATGAGTTTATTAATGAAGATGAGGCAGAGGACTTTGCAGAGAACCTTAGAAAGGAAATAGAGGAGCATGAATGAGAGGCGTCAGGCTCACTAAAGAGCGATAGAATAACTTTATATTGATATATATGAAAATGTGTCAATTGGAAATTTAAAAAGGGATTTAACTCGTTTTCCAGTCTTTACGGATGATGTAATATTTTATGGATGGTGGAATCATCTTCGAAGGAAATAAAATGATTACGAAATTTGAATTATATACGATAGGTCATTCAACCCACTCAATAGGAGAGTTTATCAAGTTGCTCACCATGCACTCCATTACTGCTGTCTGTGATGTCCGTTCAACGCCCTATAGTCAATTTACGCCTCAGTTTAACCGTGAATTACTCCAGAAGGAACTGAAGATACACAATATTTCATATGTATTTCTGGGGGAGGAATTAGGTGCAAGAAGCGATAATCCAAGCTGTTATGTTAATGGTAAAGTTCAATATGGATTTCTTGCTCAAGAACCCAGGTTTTATCAGGGGATTAACCGGTTGGTTGAAGGTCTTACGAATTACCGTATTGCATTGATGTGCGCAGAAAAGGACCCTATCGCATGCCATAGGACAATTCTCGTTTGTAGAAATCTTCGTTCCAGGGACATCGAAATCAAACATATTCTCGGAGATGGCAAGATAGAATCTAACATTGATTTTGAGCAAAGACTTTTGGATATGTTAAAGATTCGAGAAAATGATTTATTCACAAGCAACGAAGACCTTATTGAACAGGCATATGATATCCAGGGTGAAAAGATTGCATATGTGAGAAGTTCTTATGAGGAAGATAATAAGAATACGGGAGATATTAGCAAGAAGGCCGGTGCGGGGAGAAGTTAATGAAATTATTTACAATAGGGTTCACAAAAAAAACTGCCGAGATATTTTTTGGGAAATTATGTGACGCTGGTGTAAAACGCGTGATAGATATACGGCTCAACAATGTTTCTCAATTGGCCGGGTTTGCTAAAAAGGATGATTTAAGCTACTTCCTGAAAACTATCTGTGCCATCGAATATGTCCATGTGCCGGAGCTTGCTCCTACGCAGGACATCCTGGATGGGTACAAAAAAAATAAAGGTGACTGGGAGGTATATGAAAAGAAGTTTATGGAACTGATGATAAAGAGGGCAATCGAGAATAAGCTTTCCCGGGAACTATTTGATAATGCATGTCTTTTATGCAGTGAGGATAAGCCTCATCATTGTCACCGTCGCCTTGTTGCTGAATACCTCAAAGACAAATGGGGTAATGTAGAGATAGAACATATCTTATGAGACTTTCATACGTATGAAACACTTGGCGATTAGTTGGCAATTACTTGGCGATTTTGGCGATTAATGAATTAAGGATGTTTTGCAATGAAGACGCCCTACAGCTTTTCAATTCTTAGGTACATCCATGATATTGTAACAGGTGAATTTATCAATGTTGGAGTTGTATTGTATTCCCCGAAAGGCCGCTTCCTGAGCGCAATCTGTACTTCACGATATGGCCGTCTTACCAGGATGTTTTCAAATGTAAATGGAGATCATTTCCGGCAGGTGTTGCGGTATA
>Ga0209211_10012327_pt1 | contig 10770 bp, 9 predicted proteins | sample RifGroA2_FD_183992 | JGI IMG/M metagenome (GOLD analysis project Ga0209211, IMG submission 183992) | Groundwater microbial communities from Rifle, Colorado, USA - Groundwater A2 (SPAdes) (version 2) | ecosystem: Environmental > Aquatic > Deep subsurface > Groundwater | place: Rifle, Colorado...
GTCTTTAGGATAAGTCCACCTGAACCAACAATAAATCCATTATTGGCATCAACAAAATAAATATCATACACTCGTTTACCTTTTCCAAGATCTTTTAACTCCCAGCTTTTCCAACCATCGGTAGTTTTAATAACTGTTCCGATATCACCACAAGCCCAACCTATAGTTGGAGAAATATTTTTCACATTATAGATTGTCTGTGGGAATGAACTTTGCCAAAACCACTGTGCATTAGTAACACTAAAAATATTTACCAGAATGAGAACTGCAATTAATTTTTTCATAAATTAACCTCTGAAGTTTTATTGATCCCCAACCGTACCCGGCAGGTTTTATGTATTACTTTTTCATCTTATATCTAACCGTAAAAATTAAACAATCACGATGTTTTAACAAAATTTATTATCGGACATTAATGTTCACTCATTTTTTTTAACAACCGCTTTCATAATTGACATGTTGTATCATTTTCGTAGTTAAATAATTGGCAATCGTTGCTTTTTCCACCCAAAGTCTCATTGTCACATCGTCCCACAGTCACATATTCCCACTCTTCCATTACCCAAAAGTCCATTTCCAACTCATTTTCGCACTATTCTGTCTCCAAACTCAACTGTTCTGCCAAATTGTCCTACTATTCTGTCAACTTTTCATACTGCGATGCCATCTTACACAACTATTCTATCACATTTAGCAAGTATTCTGCCATCTTGCGCTACTAAGGAGCCATCTTTCGGTACTATGGAGCGGTTTTTCGCATCTAAGGAGTCATCTTTCGGAACTAAGGAGCCAAAATTCGGAACTATTCTATCACAATTAGCAACTATTCTGCCATCTTTATCTACTTTACTGCCATGTTACACATCTAAGGAGTCATCTTTCGCTGCTAAGGAGCGATCTTTCGCGTCTAGGGAGTCACCCCATCACTACTCAGGAACGGTCTTTTGATACTAAGAAATGGGTCAACTTAACCCTGGACCAAAAAATTGTTCATGCCGGGAGATTAATCAGTAGTCAACAGTCATTAGTCAATCGCCAAACCCAATATATTTTTCTTCATATTCAATGACGAATGACGAATGACTAATGACCATTCCCCAACCCCCCTTCCTTACTAAACCTTTTTCCCCGGTCTATACGGATAGTACCGCGGCTGCCATTGTGCTTTTTTGATGAGATCGGATAGCGCCTCATCGCTCAACATTCTTCCTAACCCGGAATCGCGCGCTTCAATAGCTACCGCCAACGCAATGTGGAACGACACTTCTCTAATATCTTTTATCTCCGGCAGCAACATGTTACTGTTACGTTGCTCTTCGGAGACAAGTTCGGATAAAGCTTTGCTCGCCTGCAAAAACATTTTTGTAGTGATTCGCGTAGTTTTACTTACCAGCGCACCCAATCCCACTCCCGGGAAAATGAACATGTTATTGCATTGTGATGAAAAAAGTTTTTTACCTTTAAACTCAACCGGCGGGAAGGGGCTGCCCGTTGCTGTTATCCCTTTTCCATTTGTCGCAATTGCAACTTCTTCAGGAGTACATTCAGATTTTGAAGTCGGATTTGATAGGGCAAGAATAATCGGTCTTTCATCGTTCACCGCCATTTGAGAAAGTATCGCATGGTTGAACAATCCATTCGATCCCGTTACACCTATTAGCACCGTCGCTTTTGAATTGGTAATGACATCCTTTAAAGTAATTGAATTATGGGATTCCATTTTCCACTCAGCTATCGCCGAATGTTTTTGTGCAAACGGTTTTTGATAGTCGACAATACCTGGAGTGTCTTCCATCAGCAGCCCCAAATAATCATAAGCGAATATTTTACTTCTTGCTTCTTCATCGCCAGCGCCCTCTTCTTTCAACATATTCAGGATGTTGCGAGCAATGCCGCAACCGGCTTGTCCAAGACCGGCAATAACAAACCGCTGATCGTTAAAACGTTGTTTCTTAATTTTCATAGCGCTCATCAACGCCGCAATGGTGGAGGCTCCGGTTCCTTGAATGTCATCATTGAAGGAAAGGATTCTTTCCTGGTATCTTTCCAACAGCATAAAGGCTTTATGCTTTGCAAAATCTTCCCACTGCAATAACGCTTGAGGAAATGCCCTCTTAACACCAAGCACAAATCTTTCGATGAACTCATCATACTCTTTACCTTCAAGACGCTTACTTCTGTACCCAAGATACAACGGATCATCCAGCAAACTTTGATTGTTAGTTCCGACATCCAACGATATTGGCAAACAGCATGCGGGATGAATTCCACCGGCAGCAACATAAAGATTTATTTTACCTACGGGAATTCCCATTCCATCTGAACCCAAATCACCTAACCCAAGAATTCTTTCACCATCGGTAACAACGATCAAATAAACTTCAGGCAGAGATATTCCTTGAAATATTTTATCGATGCTTCCGATATTTTTCGGAGTAATATAAATGCCGCGGTATTCGCGCGTGATGTGACTAAGCATTAAACATGCTTTACCGACTGTCGGTGTATATACGATCGGAAGCATTTCAAAAAGATAATCGCAAAGAAGGTTATAGAATAACGTTTCGTTTCGATTTAAGAGTGATTGCAGAAAGATGTACTTCTCAATGTCGTCATGCTTGCGGTTATACATCTCGTAACTTCTTATTCGCTGAACATCAATATTGGAAATATTTGTGCGTAGAATTCCTTGAAGTTCTAAATTAATTCTTTCTTCTTGAGAGAAAGAAGAAGCCTTGTTAAGAAACGGATCAGCAACAATCTGTTGACCGCGTAAATAAACTTCCAAATATTCTTCACCGGTGAGTAAGTCGGTTTTAACAGAAAAAGTTTTCATTTTATAATTCTCCAATAATTTGCAAAAGCTTCTTTTTCATTTTTGTAAAATGAATTATTTATTGCTTTGTTTGTTTTTTTGTGGGAAGATTTAGCGAGGGTTATGAAATGTATTTGTTTCATGGGTACAATTTAAGTTTTTGCAATGTTAAGAACAAGTTGGGTTGTTTAATTGATTACGTTTTAGTTTCCACTTTTTTGAATATCGAACACCGAACAAGAAATAGCGAATGATGATTTTTTTTACTTCGTCATTCTACATTCCTTGTTCAATATTCATTATTTCTTTGGGTTCTGATTCCCGGATTATTACTTAATCATCCGTCTCACCCCAAAGATGTAGTTCCTTTTTCATCCCTTAGAACGATTGTTTCAGTTTAACTCCGATGATACTTTAGGAATGAAATTGAAGTAATAACTTCAAAAAAAATATTAATAAATTATTAAGGAGAACGCCGATGAAAGGTAATGAAAAATTAATTACGGTTTTAAATTCGCTTCTGGCGGATGAGCTTACAGCTATTAATCAGTACATGGTACATTCCGAGATGTGCGAAAACTGGGGTTACAGCAAACTTCACTTGGCAATAAGAAAACAAGCAATGGATGAGATGCACCACGCGGAATGGCTTATCGAGCGAATTATTTTTTTTGATAGCGCTCCAACAGTATCCAAACTCAATACAATAAAAATTGGTAAAACTGTTTCAGAAATGATAAGCAACGATGATGACGATGAACTCGAAGCTGTCCGCACTTATAATGAAGCAATCAAACTCGCCCGTGAGGTTGATGATCAAGGTACCGTTGATTTGTTAACCAAAATACTCAAGATGGAAGAAGGTCACGTTGATTGGGCTGAAATACAGCGCGCGCAGATCGATCAAATGGGAATGGAAAATTATTTAGTCAATCAAACTGAAAGTCCGGCAAGCTAAATCTTCATCTTTTAATTGATAAAATTCCCGGAGGTTTTGTCTCCGGGAAATTAAAAAAAAACTAACTTGAAAAAACAATTGCAACATTGAGAATTATAAAATTATGTCTTCATTAGCAGCAGTATCGAAAATTGATTTTCCTTATAAAGTTGATCAACAAAAAGTAAAACAATATGCCATGGATTTATTTGCGCCATCTTTTCCGCAGGTGGAAAGAATGATGAGCGCTTTTGATAACACGGAAATAAAAACAAGAAATTTTTGCAAACCACTTGATTACTATTCCACTCTCCATACTTTCCAGGAACATAATGCAGAATACATTAGGGTCTCTCTTGAATATTCTGTCAAAGCAATTGAAGAATGTATTTCTTCAGCACAAATTAATAAGAATGAAATCACAGATATAATTTTTATTTCAACTACAGGGCTTTCCACTCCCAGTTTAGACGCGCTCATCATTAACGAAATGAAACTGAACCAGAATATCAGCCGTACTCCAATATTCGGTTTAGGCTGTGCGGGAGGTGTCGCGGGTTTTTCAAAAGCGAGCATTCTGGCAAAAGCTAATCCGGATGCGGTTGTATTACTTGTAACTGTGGAATTGTGTTCTTTAACTTTTTTGCGAAATGATTTCAGCAAAAGTAATTTCATAGGATCAAGTTTATTTGCTGACGGCGTAGCTGCCTGCATTATTACCGGAGATAACCATACAAATAAAACAAAAAATGCAATTACTTTTCTTGCTACACAAAGCAAATTGTATTACGATACACTGGATGTGATGGGATGGGAATTTCTTGACAAGGGATTTAAGGTTTTGTTTTCACAAGACATTCCAACTATCATCTCGGAAAATATTAAGAACGATGTTGATTCATTTCTAGAAAAACATCAATTGAAACTTTCAGATATAAAGAATTTTATTTTTCATCCCGGAGGTAAAAAAATATTGACAGCTTATGAAGAGGCATTATCGGTAAAGGGAGATTTTCTGAAAAACACAAGAGAAGTGATGAAGGATTACGGCAATATGTCCAGTGTTACCGTTCTCTATGTATTGGAAAGATTCTTTTCCCAGGGTTTTGAAAACGGTTACGGGTTAATGTTATCAATGGGTCCGGGTTTTTCGAGTGAGATGCTTTTACTTAATATGAATAAAAACTGAAATGACTTTTCTTTTTTTCATATCGTTTATCATTCTTTTGCGGATCGGGGAATTATTACTTTCTAAAAGAAATGAAAAATGGCTGTTGCAAAATGGTGCAATTGAATATGGAGAAAAGCATTATCCGTTTATTGTAGTTCTGCATGTTTCATTTATAGTCTCATTGATATTTGAATATTCCATGCTACAAACTGGATCATATAGTTCCTTCCTGATCGCTTTTTATTTCTTACTCATTGCAGTTAAAATTTGGATTATTCTATCATTGGGAAAATTCTGGAACACAAAAATTTATCACATTCGGAATTTTCCCTTAATAAAAAAAGGACTGTACAAATATTTTAAGCATCCTAATTACATGATTGTAATTGCTGAAATTGCGGTTATTCCCCTGGCATTTCATCTCTATTATTCCGCAATTATTTTTTCCATACTCAATGCGATTATGCTATTTGTAAGAATTAATGAAGAAAATAAAGTTTTAGGAAATTGCGATGAGGTAGCATTAGTGTGAAGGACATGAGACAATATCTAGTAATAATAAAATACATCATCCATTATGTACTGTAAATAGTTACTGAAAAATATTTGGAGACAAACATTGGAAAAACTAAAATTAGTAGTAGCATTAGTTATTGTGGGGATTCTTGGTCTGCAAGGTATATCGATTGCAAAAGACCTTTCAAAAAACCAAATGAAAAAAGATCAATCAAACCATAACATTAAAAAGGAAACTAGCATGAATGCGCCAAACAAATTTGAATTTCAACCGCTGCCATACGCTTATGATGCCCTGGAACCTTTCATTGATAAGCTAACAGTAGAAATACACTACAGCAAACATCATAAAGCATATTATGACAATTTCATAAATGCAATAAAAGGTACCGAGATGGAATCAATGGGTATCAAGGATATTTTCAAGAATGTTAGCAAATATCCAATGGCTGTCAGAAATAATAGCGGCGGTTATTTCAATCACACATTTTATTGGGAGAGTATGAAAGCTAATGGAGGTGGTTTGCCGACAGGTAAATTATCCGAAACTATCACAAAAACATTTAGCTCCTTTGATGAGTTCAAGAAACAATTTTCGGATGCCGGCAAAACCAGATTTGGCAGCGGTTGGGCATGGTTATGCCTTGATGATGAAGGCAGTCTATTTATTTGTTCCACACCAAATCAAGATAATCCATTAATGGACATAGCTGAGAAAAAGGGAATACCTCTGCTTACAATGGATGTATGGGAACATGCTTATTATCTAAAGTATCAGAACAAAAGACCGGATTATGTAGAAGCATTCTGGAACCTTGTAAACTGGGAAGAAGTAGCCAAAAGATATGAAAGCGCTTTAAAGTAAGTATAAATAATTTATTCCATGATCTTGATTATTTGATAAAATAAAATCTTGTAAAAATAAAAGGTACGTAAAATGAAAAATTTAACATCCAGCACATTCACCACAAAAGACGGAACAGTAATTTACTTCAAGGATTGGGGTTCAGGAAAACCCGTTGTCTTCAGCCACGGATGGCCACTCAATTCTGATGCATGGGAAAGCCAGATGGTTTATTTAGCATCCAACGGTTATCGCTGTATCGCTCACGATCGCCGTGGACACGGTCGTTCGAGCCAGCCATGGAACGGTAACGATATGGATACTTACGCAGATGATCTTTCGGAACTCATCGAAATACTCGACCTAAACGGTATCACACTGATCGGGCATTCAACAGGTGGCGGAGAAGTTGCCCGCTACATCGGGCTTCACGGTACTAAGCGCATCACTAAAACTGTTCTGATGGGATCGGTAACACCGCTCATGCTTAAGACGGATGCAAATCCCGGCGGCTTGCCAATCAAAATATTCGATGACATCCGTGCGGGTGTCGCTGCTGATCGTTCACAGTTCTTTAAGGAACTCACGACACCGTTTTACGGTTCTAACAGAACAGGAACGAAGGTTAGTCAAGGCGTTCGCGATGCGTTCTGGTTTCAGGGAATGCAAGGCGGACTTAAGAATGAACTCGACTGCATCAAAGCGTTTTCGGAAACTAACTTCACCGAAGATCTTAAAAAGTTCGATATACCGACATTAATCATTCACGGTGACGATGATCAGATCGTGCCGATCGGCGCATCGGCTCACGCATCGGTAAAACTCATAAAGAACGCGACTTTGAAAATTTATCCTGGTGGTCCGCATGGTCTCGCAGACACACATAAAGACAAGCTCAATGCCGATTTGCTGGCATTCCTTAAATCATGATCTGCCATTATTGGTGTCGTTAATAAACAGAAAAACGTCGTGATCATTGGTAATAAACTGAAGTTACGCACTTTGTGATTTCTTAGTGTCTTTGTGCCTTGGTGGCAAAAGAAAACATAAGAAATTGAGCCACAAAGGCACTAAGTCACCAAGTTTCATTAAAATAATTCACAAAATTTAATTCATGTGTATCGTCAGTAATTAAAAAAATAATTATAAGTTAAGGAGTTATATAGAATGAACAAACAACACATTCTTTTTAAGTTGATTGGCGCATGCATTATTTTGATTATTGTGTTTGCCCCTTCAGTCGCTTTTACACAGCAAGGCAAAATCATTTCCAGCTATGGTCCAACCAATCAGACCGAAACTTTCGATCAAATTAAAACAGCGCGTATGGCTGTTAAATCCGAGCTCGCAAAACAACATTTGGAAATGTTAAATTCCCGTTATGATCTTTCAAAGAAGACTACGGTTGAGCTTATCATGTCTGGAGGAAAACCTATTCCAATAGGACCGACAGCAAACCTTCACGGAGTAACATGGGAACAGCTAAATAAAATGACTCCGGAACAAATCAAAGAGAAAGGGATTTTTCCATACAAACCCTTACCGTTTCCTGATCATGCGGAAGGTGGAATGCTCTTCCCGGTGATGATCACAAAACTTCTCCCACGATTAGTCCGCTTTGATTTGGATTTCGATCTACCTGAACATATTCTTCCTGACCCGGTTCCGGCAATTTACCTTACTACCCGTCCCGACCTTGGTGATGTAGCAAAGGGACGACTGATCACAATCGACAATTACTATGAAATTTTTAATGGAATTCTGAATCCAAAACAACTTGAAGGTTTACGCCTTCTGGTAACCCAATTTCCGCAACAACAATTCAATGCAACTGAAGACAGACGAACTGACAATCACGATGGTAAGCTGGGCGTAACATGTTTCGACTGTCATGCTAACGGTCATAGCAACGGAGCCACCCATCTTGTTGGAGATATCCGACCGCAAGAATTTAGACATCGTATTGAAACGCCAACATTGCGGGGAGTAAATATCCAACGCTTGTTCGGTTCGCAGCGTGCTATGAAAACGGTAGAGGATTTCACTGAGTTTGAACAGCGCGCTGCCTATTTTGATGGAGATCATGTTATGGCTGCTAAAAAAGGTGTGAACGTTTTGGAGAGAGGCTCCCAAGTGCATTTCATGGCGGAATTTATGGCGATCCTTGATTTTCCTCCGGCGCCGAAACCAAATATTTACGGCAAACTTGAACAGACCAAAGCTACTCCAAGTGAATTACGCGGCGAGGTTCTTTTCAATGGTAAAGCTCAGTGCGCATCTTGTCATCCCGCACCTTTTTATACAGACAACACCATGCATGATCTAAAGGCAGAACGTTTTTATAAAAAAGAACTATCGAATGGAATGGTGATGGCGCATGACGGCAAAATTAAAACATTCCCGTTAAGAGGAATCAAAGATTCTCCACCTTATATGCACGATGGAAGGTGTTTTACTCTTGAGGATATAGTTGAGTATTTCAATCTGATTCAACAACTCGATTTGAAATCCGAAGAAAAGAAAGATCTTGTTGCTTTCATGCGAGCTTTATAGAAAAAGATATTTCATAAATAATTGTAATGGAACAAATTGAATGAAGACTTCAGACCTATTTATTAAATTATTGGAAAATGAAGGAGTGAAATACATTTTCGGAATACCCGGCGAAGAAAATCTTGACTTTCTAAATTCTCTAAAAAATTCAACAATAAAATTGATCCTTACACGGCATGAACAAGGCGCCGGTTTTATGGCAGCTACTTACGGAAGATTAACAGGTAATCCCGGTGTGTGTTTATCCACATTAGGTCCAGGCGCTACAAATCTGGTTACACCCGCTGCTTATGCGCAATTGGGCGGTATGCCAATGGTAATGATTACGGGACAAAAGCCCATCAAAAAAAGTAAACAAGGAAAATTCCAGGTTGTAGATATTGTTGATATGATGCGCCCATTAACCAAATACACACACAGAATTGTAGATGGGAATAATCTCCCATCCGTTGTACGGGATGCATTTCGGACAGCAGAACAAGAGAGACCTGGAGCTGTACACATTGAATTACCGGAAGATATTGCCTCGGAAGAAGTTGATTTTAGATTTTTCGACATTCATCCAATCCAAAGACCAATTGCTGATAATGAAGCGATTGAGCAAGCCTCAGAAATAATAAAAAAATCTAAGTTGCCGCTATTACTAATCGGTGCAGGAGCTAATAGAGAAATAACTTCCGGTTCTCTATTAAAATTTATTGAAAAGACTGGGATCTATTTTTTCAACACACAAATGGGAAAGGGAGTAATTGATGAAAGGCATCCCTTATTTTTAGGCACGGCGGCATTATCCGCCGATGATTTTGTTCACTGTGCTATTGAGAAAGCTGATTTAATAATTAACGTGGGACACGATGTGGTGGAAAAGCCTCCTTTTTTTATGGAAGAAGGAAAAACAAAAGTAATCCACATTAATTTTTTCCCGGCTGAAGTTGATGATGTTTATTTCCCTCAATCAGAAATAGTCGGTGATATTGCTACTTCGATAAATAAATTAACTGACATGCTTTCTAAGCAATCACATTGGGATTTTTCTTTCTATGGCAGGGTCAAGAAGGAAGTTGATTTACACCTCACGAAATATTTTAAAGATGACAGATTCCCGGTCTTGCCACAAAGAATTGTAAAGGGTGTAAGAGATACAATGCCTGCAGATGGCATAGTTACTCTTGATAATGGAATATTTAAAATATGGTTTGCTAGAAATTATCAAACGTATAAACCAAACACACTTTTATTGGATAATGCTCTTGCTTCAATGGGAGCCGGCCTTCCTTCCGCAATTGCAGCTAAAATTGTTTATCCAAATAAAAAAGTAATTGCCGTTTGTGGTGATGGCGGCTTTATGATGAATTCTCAAGAGTTAGAAACAGCAGTAAGGTTAAAATTAAATTTAGTAGTAATCATTCTGAATAATAGTTCTTACGGAATGATTGAACTGGCACAAGAGAGATTAGGCTTCGAAAATTTTGGGCTTACTTTTGGAAATCCCGACTTCGTAAAATACGCGGAAAGTTATGGAGCGCATGGTCATAGAATAACTAAAACTGAAAACTTAAATGCCAAACTTGATGAATGCCTGAATGCAAACGGCGTTCATCTTATTGATATTCCCGTTGATTATTCTCTTAACTATACAATCCTGCATAAAGAAATTAAGGAAAAGACCTGCACCCTTTGATCAATTCTTGGAACGTTGTATCAGATAAAACTGTTCTCCAAGATACCGAGGTAAATGAAGAGAATTTATTAAGTCGTATGTTCTTTTCATTCATTGCATCGAAGGTCTTTTAATTACTATAAAGGTCTGTTATGAAAAAATACTGGATTTCATTCGCTGTTGTTGTATTAGTTTCATTTATTGTACTCATTTGGGTTGGAACAAAAATTTATCAGCAAAAACCCCCCATTCCTGAAAAAGTCATTTCTGAAAA
>Ga0209211_10012329_pt1 | contig 10769 bp, 7 predicted proteins | sample RifGroA2_FD_183992 | JGI IMG/M metagenome (GOLD analysis project Ga0209211, IMG submission 183992) | Groundwater microbial communities from Rifle, Colorado, USA - Groundwater A2 (SPAdes) (version 2) | ecosystem: Environmental > Aquatic > Deep subsurface > Groundwater | place: Rifle, Colorado...
GAAATCAAGAAGTGGAATAATGCGCTTAAGAGTAAAAATAAAGATACTAAGATTCCAAAAGGAAGGGTGAAGAGTTCTTGAGTGACTGGGCCGTATCCTCCCCCCTCGTATACCTCAAAGAAACGACCGAAGATGGTTGGTCTAAAGTCTTTAAATACATCGACAGTTAAAGATAAAATTAAAATTGCTGTTCCCTGAATGAGGTGTAAAACACCCATTTTTTTGTTGAATGAGATTAATTGATTGTTCATATGATTCCTCCTAAGATTTCGAGTTCATTATATCACCAATCATGATGAGAAAGACCTTACATGCATTGAATTGGTCAACGTGTTTGAAATTCGATAAGGGTTGAATATTAATCATTTTTGTTGTGATATAATATACCCAAAGCAATCTATGCCATGGGGGTATACGGATGAAATCAACTATCCTTAAAAAAGTATTATATTTATTCAGTGTTTTTCTGATGACTTTTTTCATTGCCAGCTGCAAAGCTAGGGGGTCGTATGTAGAAAACCCTTATTTTACAGATACATCTAGAGATGATTTCAGCACCTTTTATGATACTTTTGATTTGTATCTTGATGAACTGCATGATTACTATGATGAAACCTACTTGGATGTTTTGTTCTACAGGCATTTTTATTACTGGTCGATAGATGGATTTACACCGATTTTGGATCAACCCTATTATACGAAAGCAGAAATAGCAGTTAATGATCATCTCATTGATGAAAGATCGTTGTTTTTACGCTCCAGCATGAAGAGAGTTTTGGATAACGATCGTTTGGTTTTCGCGGATATGGATGATTTAGATAGATGTAAAGAAAATACAATTTGCGGCGAGGATGATACGGATAATTATTTACAGTTCTCCATTCACGAACAACAATTGTATTTCACATATAGTGTGAGGTTCTCATATAGTGTATATAAATATATGTTTTATATTTCCAAAGATTCCAATCAAAAAATACATCTTGAATTTCTCCAGGTCATCACAGATTATTCCGATTATGATGTTGAACATGTTCATTATGTTTTATATGATGAAGATGTTAAAGAGTTGAATATGTCCTTTGATGGATGGGACAAAAACATCAGTTATTACGATATCGTGACAAAAGAAAAAATAGAAAGTTCTTTTGGCCTTTGGTGGAATCAAAGCTCTATTACATATTATGATCCCGAACTTGAAACGGAATTCGAGTGTGAAATCGATGATAACGGGGTCATTGGAGATACCTCTTTGCTTCAATTTGAACAAAACCACATCAAACTGAGTGTAGACGATACCCTGGAGAGTGTATCATTAAGGCTCAATCAAATTGAAGGATGGAACAGAATTAAATTATCAAACTACAGTAATCCTCAACCTGTGACATTATATCTTGATGATGTCGCTGTTGATGACGCCTTAATTGCTGAATATGATGAGATTACAGGTAATGTCATGCTAAAACTTGAAAGCAATTTCGGTGATCTTATTCCAGAAGATCTAATTTCCCTAGAACGATATGGATTGGATTCGGGTTATGATTACGTAACGATTAACGCTTTATTCGATGACTTTAAGGCAAGTGTTCCTGATTTGTTGGAACGCTTTGATTTAAATCATACAAGCGAAGAATTAATTCAAATATTTAAGGATACAACAGGAGTTGATTTTTACTATAATTATCAATAAGAGTGTTTGTTTTGACATTCAAATCATAACGAAATAATAGCCTTAACAACATAGACGTTGCTAAGGCTATTTTTATTAGGTATTTAAATAATTGTATGGTCTAAGCATAGCTATCCAAAATTGTATGGTGTACCCTATGATTTTTGAAAGCGCGATTTATGATGAAAAAAATGAAGAACTCTTTTACAATAAGATTAGCCAACCTAATCCAAGAGAAAGGAGTTCTTCATGTATGATGATACCATACATATTTTACAATTATCGCATTTAAAAGACAAGATTGAGCACCTAGATATACGCGTTGAATCAAATCAATTAATCGCAGAAATTCGTCTGAAACAAATTACTGATGTCTGTCCTACATGTACATCAAGTGCTGTAAGTTTCCATGAGTACAAGTATCACAAGATTATACACAGCATTTCAACTGGCCAATCCTGCATTTTACACTATCACCATAGACGATACCGATGTCAAACCTGTGGGAAAACATTTGGTGAGTACAATCCATTTGTACAAAAGTATTCAAATATAGGACATTATACTCGACTATCTGTTTTGGATTATCTTAAAGACTTCAATCACACCTTCACGGATACAGCAAATCTTTACCACATCTCAATCCAAAGTGCGATTGATATCTTTGATCAAGCGGTTGACGCGAAACGCAGAGTGCTACCTGAAGTCATCTGTATTGATGAAGTATTCACGAACAAAATGAACAGATATAAGTATGCCTGTATACTTCTTGACTTTAAGGCATCCAAGATTATCGATGTCATCTCAACCAGACACAAGAACTATTTGATTGAATACTTCTCCAGGATACCTAAAGCTGAAAAAGATCAAGTTAAAGTATTCGTCATGGATATGTGGGAATCCTATCGTGAAGCGATCAAGTTGACATTCCCCAACACATTGATAGCCATCGATTCATTTCATATCATCAGAACCCTAAACGATGTCGTCAAGGTCATTAGAATCAGGACGCAAAACAAATATCGACTGAATAAAAGCAGCCCTGAACATGATGACATGTACTACTATATGCTCAAGAAATTTCATTATTTTCTAGTGAAGAATTATGAGAATATCTTCGATGGCAAGATTAGAATCGCCAAATATAACACCTATTGGCACAAGTCGGAAATTTTAGATTATCTGCTTTCTATCGATGAAGATCTAAAAAGCGCATATCGACTTAAAGAAAGATATAGAGAGTTCAACTTGACAGCTGAGTATGAAACCTGTGACGATGAACTGGATAGTCTTATTTATGAATTTAGAAACCATAAGCTACTTGAACTGAGAACATTTGGTAAGACTATAGAGCATTGGCGCATTGAGATCAAAAATTCATTTCTAGTATTCAATAAACGGCGTGTATCCAATGGTCCAATCGAATCAACAAACTCAAAGATTAAAACGATCATCAAAACAGCGAATGGCATCAGAAAGTTCACACGATTCAGAAATAGAGTCATGTATTCCATCAATAAAGATATCCCAATTAAAAACAAATGATCAATTTGGATTATTGGCATAGAAAAAGGCACATCTTTTGACGTGCCTTTTCACTACCATATGATTTTGGATAGCATGGTTTAACCATACAATTTTTGAAAGCCCTATTTAGCACTTACCATATCATTTTGGAAAGGGCCTTTTTATTTTATTGATTCTGATAAACTTCTTTTCTTCAATATTTCTTACTTTGTAGAATCACGATATATCGGTTTCGTTTTTAAGTGAATAATTCTATTTCGATCTTCCTTGTATTTAATTCGGTTCAATAATGTTACAATACTCTCGTTCCCTAAAACTTCTTTATCCGTATCAATCGTAGTCAAAGGGATTTCGTAATTTCTCGCATCAATCGTATTATCAAAACCGATGACTTGAACATCCTGCGGAACTCTTTTACCCATTAGTTTCAATGCTTTGATCGTTGAGATTGCTAAGAAATCATTTGCACAAACGAATAATTCTGGGAGTTCATCCATCTGTTTCAATTCATTCGCAAGCGCCTCCTGATTTCCATAGGGAAATTCGTCAGCTTTAGTGACATTGAGTTTTGACTGATAGTGAATCTTATGTTCAAATAATGCTTCCCTGAATCCGACAAAGCGCTCATAAAATCCCAAACAATGCAGATAATCCCCGATAAATCCGATTTTGGTGATAGATGAAGTCCTGATTAAGTGCTTGATCATGTTCTTGATGCTGTTTCTATTTTCCATCAGGACGATATCAAAATCCCCTGAATACTCAATGCATTCGATGGTACTGTCCATAAAGACAACTGGGATTTTAAGTGATAAAATTTGTTTCACTAAAGATTCATCAAAGGTTTCCAAGCAAAGGATTCCGCTGACTTGGCTGATTCTAATATAATCCTTTAAGTCCTGAAATTGATGGATTTTACCGTATTGGAATTGAAGCAGGTTCAGATTATACTTTGTTACAATATTGTCAATGCCACGAAGGACTGATAAGAAGAAGTTCAGGTTCTGAAGATCATTGGTTGTGAGAATCATGATATTTTTATGATGAATGATTGTTTCTCTTTTCGCAACCGTATCCAAATTTTTGTATCCGAGTTCTATTGCTTTATTTAAAATCAACTGCTTCGTTTTTTCTGGCAAGTGTTGATTGTTGAAAGCTTTGGATACCGTATTTCTAGACATATTGAGCGCTTCAGCTATATTGTCCATACTGACTTTGTTTTGCATAAGACCACCTCGAAAACAGTATAACATATATTTACAAATGCACAATAGAAAGTTGATAAAAACCCTTACATATTTACAAATGCACAAAATCAAGCATATAACTATATTTTGATTGACAACCTATTGTCCGTTATATATAATGCAACTGTAACGATTACCCAAGAATAACAAGAGGTAACCCATGAAGACTAAAAAACCAAACCATTTTAAGAAAAATTACCAAGTTCTGGTGTTCTTGATCCCTGCACTTGTTTTTGTTTTTGTCTTCAGTTATATTCCAATGTACGGCGTGCTCATTGCATTTCAAAATTACGTTCCCGGGGATCCAATCTTTTCACTTCAAGCGGACTGGGTTGGACTCTATCACTTCAATGCATTTATCAACGATTTCCGTTTTGAACAATTAATGGTCAATACGTTCTTAATTTCTATATTTGGATTTTTAATTGGGTTTCCATTACCGATTTTGATTGCAGTCTTACTGAATTCAATGAGAAACAGCAAGGCATCCAAGCGTTTGCAAACAATCTTCTATGCACCGCACTTTATTTCAATCATTGTTTTAGTTGGTATGCTTCATCTGCTATTTGGTGAGTACGGTTTAATCAATCATTTGGCGATTGCACTCGGTGGTGCGAAATACTCATATTTCTTAGAAGCTGATGCGTTCAGACCACTATTTATCCTATCGGGCAATTGGCAAGATTTCGGATGGAGCGCAATTATTTATCTAGCTGCATTATCGGGTGTCGATCCAACCCTCCATGAAGCAGCGGTTGTTGATGGCGCATCTCGTTTTCAACGCGTTCTACATATCGATTTACCTGCAATATTTCCAACAATCTCCATCTTGCTCATCCTATCCATTGGGAATTTGATGGGTGTTGGTTATGAAAAAATACTATTGATGCAAACCGGTGGGAACATCTCTGTTTCTGAAGTCATCTCCACTTATGTGTATAAGACAGGTCTTACAGGATTCCCAGATTTCAGTTACGCAACTGCAATCGGGCTCTTCAATGCATTAATCAACGTATTCTTATTGATCTTCGCGAATACAATGGCAAAAAGATTTTCAGAAAATAGTTTGTGGTAGGAGGAGCGGAACATGAAATTATTCCAAAAGAAAAAGACGCTCTTTGAAGCCAAAGGCGACAAGTATTATTATTTCATTAACAATTTGATTATGGGTATCTTGGCTGTCATTGTCATTTATCCTTTATATTTCATCGTAATCGCCTCGGTATCAAATCCTGATGCGGTTATGAATGGTGAAGTGCTCCTTTATCCAATCAAGTTTTCATTAGAAGGATATCAGAGATTGCTGGGTGAAAGTCAAATCTGGATCGGATATAGAAACACGATCTTATATACAACAATCGGTACCGCACTCAACATCTTCGTGACAATTCCAGCTGGATGGGCGCTTTCCAGAAAGAATTTAGCGCATCGCAAGTTTATCATGTGGTTCTTTATTGTAACAATGTTTTTTGGAGGAGGACTCATTCCCTTCTACCTGCTGATTTCCAGTTTGGATTGGATTGATTCACCACTCGCGTTGATTATTCCAGGAGCAGTCAGCGTATGGAACGTCTTTATGACAAAAGCATTCTACGAATCCAATATACCCGAAGAGTTACTGGAAGCAGCTAAAATAGATGGAGCAAACGAGTATCGAACCTTCTTAAGCATTATATTGCCGATCTCTAAACCGATCATTGCAGTTATGGTTCTGTTTTATGCAGTCGGCCACTGGAACTCCTACTTCAACGCACTCATCTTTATTCACAGTGAAAACTTATATCCGCTGCAACTTGTATTAAGGGATATATTGATTATTGCTGAAGGTGTTACCGGTACAGGGGATCCACAAACCATTTTAGAGCAGCAACGCATCGCGAACATGATCAAGTATTCATCGATTATCGTATCAAGTTTGCCAATCATCATCTTATACCCTTTCATTCAACGATTCTTTGAAAAGGGATTCTTAATAGGAAGTTTCAAGTGAGGAGAAAAAAATGAAGAAAATATTATTAGTAGTCTTTGCAGCATTCACGCTGTTCATCATCACAGCATGCGGTGGTACTCCAGATGAAGAAGTCGCTGATTTGGAAAAAATCGGGTATCAGTGGGAAGATCCGACTGCTCCGATTGTTACAGAAAAGGGATCCATTTCTTATGAGATTTTAGCACCAAAAAATGCACTTGCAGATGAATATAACGATATGCAGATTATGAATACTTTACATGATATGACAAACGTTGATATCAACTGGAGAAACGTATCGGAAGCTTCTTATCTTGCATCGAAGAGTTTGATTATGGCAGACAAGAAAAACCTTCCAGATGCCATTTATCATGCTGGTTTCAGTGAACAAGAAATTATCTTGTATTCATCAAGAAAACAAATTATCGCTCTTGATGATTACTTGGAGTATATGCCTAATTTCAGCAAGATTCTTGAAGATCGTCCTGATATTCGTGAATTGATGAAAAGTGCGGATGGAAAGATATACAGTCTTCCCCGTATTGAAGAAATGGGATTGCTTGCCTACCCCAATCTACTCTTTTTAAATAAGGAATGGGTTGCTGATTTAATTCAATCTGGAGATATCGACTTTTTAGATGAAACGGATTTGGTGGATGGATTAAGTATGGATATCGCTGATTTTGAAGAGGTTTTACGCTTATTCAAAAATAATGATATGAATGGCAACGGCAATAACGATGAACTTCCATTATCCTTTGTCTATCAAAATTGGCAAGGCAATCAAAGTGATCTTTATGGAGCCTTTGGAGTACCCGAAAATGTCAATCACTTAACATTGATTGATGGTGAAATAACCTTTACAGCAACCATGAACAGATGGATGGAAGCCACCAACTTCTATCATGGATGGGTAGAAGACGGTTTGATTGATATGGAAGTATTCTCCCAAAGCCAGGATCAATTCCTAGCGAAGGGGAAAGCAGCTCAACAAAAGCTTGGCGCATTCTATTGGTGGGAATCAGAAACAGTGGTTACCAATCCGGAAGATTATATCGTGATGTCTCCCCTTATCGGGCCATATGGCGACCAATCTATCGGGGTTGCCAATACTCCTGAAGTATCAAAAGGTAATTTCGTTGTTCTATCAAATTGTACGAATCCTGAAGTGCTATTGACATTTATGGATCGATTCTATGATCCCATCATCTCCGCACAGATCAACTACGGTCCGATTGGCATTGTCTATGAAGAAGAACTTGATGAAAACGGCATGCTCGTTCAAAAACCAATTCCTGAAGGCATGACTGCAGATGAGCTTCGTTTAAAGAATTCTCCACTTGGACTCATCTATCTTGGCGAATATCATTGGAACAATGTTGTCAACATGGAACCAAGAGCCAGACTCAGATTGGAAAGACTTGCTTTAGTTGCTGTTCCGTTTGTATACCCAGGCGCAGAGCCGATTCCCTTGTTATCCTATACATTGGAAGAAATCAACCGACTTGCGCGCATAGAACAGAATATCAGTGATTACTTGTATCAGAATCAAACGATTTGGTTGAAAGACGGCGGATTGACACAATCCGAATACAATACATTCCTATCAACACTCAATGAAATAGGTTTAAATACTGCATTGGAGATTTATCAAGACGCATATGACCGCATGTCATAAGATAGAAGGCGATGAGATTGAAGAAACTGGATACGATTGGCAATATAGTATTTGACTATATCATTTCTGTTGTAATCTTGAATCTGTCACTTCTATTGATTATCCCGTTTATTCCGCTTTGGGTTGGTTATCAGAAATATGTGGAAACAGACTTGCACAGCAGAAGTTTAAGATCTATTTTCATCAATATCAAAGAAAATTTGAGAATTGTTAGTCAACTTACTTTATTCTTACTGATAATCTTCGGATTTGCGTTCATCAATCTGTTGTGGCTTGAAACAGAAATCGCGTTCCTTGATATCATCATCAAGATATTCAGCTATATCATGTTATGGATCGGGTTGACGGTATTGATCTACAGCCCAACGATTATTACCAACATGAATGTCAAGTTTAAAGAATTGATTTATAACAGCATCATGTTGATCTTCGGTGGAATCATTAATTATATCTTATCGATGAGTTTATTGGTTGTGTTCATGTATCTGTCTATTCAATATATCTTTGTGTTAGTCTTCGGAATTCCCCTTGTGATCTATATGATCTCAAGGTTATCCATATTAAATTTAAATCATCTAAAGGAGAAAATGAAGTGAGAAAAATTTTATCAGTGTTTTTAATGGCTTTAGCGGTTCTCTTTGTCGTGGCATGTCAAGAAGAACCAGTAGTAGAAAATGTAGCACCCACAATCAGTGGCGTGCAAGCAGAAGTTGATATTGATCTTGGTCAACCATGGGATGCGCTTGAGGGAGTAACAGCAAGTGATACAGAAGATGGCGATTTGACAAGTTCAATCATCGTGACTTCTATTCCGGCTTTGACGATTACAGCTGGTGTTGTTACACCAACTGAAACTGGTGACTATTATTTCACTTACACTGTTGAAGACAGTGATGGTGAAGTGGTTGAAGAATATGCAACATTGACTGTTCTTCCTGTTGTCAGTGAAAAAGTTGTCTATTATGATTATGATTTTGTTGAAGGTGCAGCTGATCTCAATGGATTTGAAGTCGGATTCGCTGAAACAGCAGTTGGTAGTTTCGAAGCAGCAAAGGGCGTCTTGTCCATTGATGTTACCAATAATGGTGATTCAGACTGGCATGCGAAACTGACAAAGAATGAAATTCAAATCGAAAAAGGCAATACGTATGAATTCATTATCCGCATGAAGGCTTCAGAAACCATCAAACTGCATTATATTATCAATAATGCGGATGCTGGATGGAACCCATTCGTTGGAGCATGGAATCTTGAAGTTGGAACTGAATTTGAAGATTATTCACTTGAATTTTTAGCAACTGAAAACTCAGTAAATACTGAATTCTTAGTTCAATTCGGTGGTGATAACTTTGATGGATTCACCAATCCAAACGCATTTGAACTTGTTGTTGATTCTATTTTAGTCATTGAAACACCATCAGTCATTGAAGAAGTTATTCATGCAGATGATTTCTCTACTACAGATTTAAATGTCTTTGAAGTATCAATTGGCGAAACTGCAGTGGGCACACACGCGATTGTTGATGGAAAACTAAATGTTTCTCTCACTGAAAACGGTGATTCTGACTGGCATGCAAAAGTCTTTAAAGGCGGCATCCAAATCGAATCAGGTGCATCATATACATTTACAGTAAACATGAAAGCTTCCGTAGCAGTCAAAATGCATTTGATTATCAATAATGCTGAAGCTGGATGGAGTCCTTTTGGTGGACAATGGAACATGGCAGTTGGTACGGATTATGCAGACTACACTGTTCAATTCTTAGCAGGTCAGGCATCAGCAAATACAGAATTCTTATTACAATTCGGTGGTGACAACTTTGATGGTTTCACCAATCCAGCAGCATGGGATTTATCGATTGATTCAATTACAATCACCAAAGCAACTGCAGCTACTGTCGAAACACTTGTTTTAGAAGATGATTTTGAAGATGGTTTAACAACTGGTTGGAGCGAACGCGGTGTTGAATCGCATGTAGCGACGATTACCAATGTCAATAACGCTCTTAATTTCCAAGTGGATGCATATCCTGTTGATAAAAACCCATGGGAAATGGATTTATATTTAGCTACTGAATTTGATGTTGTATCAGGCAGCGCTTATAAGCTTGTATTTGACTATACAACCGTTAATGATCAATTCTACGAATTATGCTTCGAAGATATCGCTATGGATTGGCAGATTCGCGCCGGTTTCAAAAATGGAACATTATCCGGTAGCGGAAATTTCGAGTTCACATTCATCGCTGGAATGGGTCTTACAGATTTATATATTAAATTGTCATTAGGCAAGCCTGCTGACGGAGTGACTACAAACACATTGACCATTGACAATCTCAAGTTCTTTGAAATTACTGGATCAACCGTGTCTGAAGAAGAATTAACTGATTTCTCTGCTGGCGGTGAAGAATCACTATGGGGAACTTTCAACAATAATGATGAAGGCGCATATGGTACGCTTTATGCTGAAAATGGAATTTTATATTATGAAATCCAATCCTTTGGAGCAACTGACTGGTTCAACAAGGTTTTCTTCTCTGACATCACATTGACAGGCGGCGGTTTATATACCATTGAATTTACAGTGAAAGCTGATAAGGAAGTCACTGGATTGGCTGGATTGAACGTATCTGGACAATGGGATCCACGTATTTGGGAAAATATCACAATCTCAACAAC
>Ga0209211_10012330_pt1 | contig 10769 bp, 4 predicted proteins | sample RifGroA2_FD_183992 | JGI IMG/M metagenome (GOLD analysis project Ga0209211, IMG submission 183992) | Groundwater microbial communities from Rifle, Colorado, USA - Groundwater A2 (SPAdes) (version 2) | ecosystem: Environmental > Aquatic > Deep subsurface > Groundwater | place: Rifle, Colorado...
CAAGCTGGTTTTTGCGATTGCGTTCATATACCTCTCCTGATGGGCGAACCGATATTGGTTCAGTCAGGTGATATATGGCTGAAAGATTTTTCAATCGACGTTATGACGGCATAAGAGCAGGGGATTACCCTGCTCTTATGCTTGCTGTATTAACGGAGGTTGCCCGCAGAAAATAAGGTTTTTGGCGGTACCTGAGATTGCATCCAGTAATTTTATTCGCTGGAATATTTTGCACTTATCCCACAAGGCCTAGATATTCTTGATCATTGCCAGTAAAGCGTAAATGCATAACAATCCACGCTGGCTTTTAATCACAACCAAAGGGAGTAGTTGAACATGAACCGTAAAGAACTGATCGACGCACTGGCAACAAAGACAGGCAGCACCAAGGCTGATGCTGACCGTAATATCGCCGCACTGATTGAAATCATCACTGCCACATTAAAGAAGGGCGACAACATTGCATTGGTTGGCTTCGGCACTTTTGAAGTACGCAAGCGTGCAGCACGCACTGGTCGCAATCCGGCAACGGGCGCAGAGCTGAAGATCAAGGCATCCAAGGCTCCTGCATTCAAGGCTGGCGCCACACTGAAAGCCGCAGTCAACGGCACAAAGAAATAATTACCATTCATCCTGCTTCCGTAAATCAACGCGCCGCGAAGCGCTGAATCTGGCGGTTGCAGGATGGTGCAAAACTGCTAGGCTGAATCAACCACATAATTTGTACTGCCAGAAAACAGTCACTCGCCTAGTTCAGTTCCGTGCCATAAGGAGATACTGGCGAACGACAGCAATGTGTCAGTCATTCAGTGAAATATGAATGCTGAATTATCTAGGCCGAACGGTATATGTACATACAGTGGTCTAACAGGCATACTCAATCCCATTGAGTACCTGGCGAAAATGGGCTTGATATCCATTTGGTGTTCAAAATATAGTGAGCCGACACACCTTATCAACTCGATAGAGGGTGTGTTGTATTCGTGCCGAATGGAGTTGTTAGCAATCCTTGCATTAGGAGTTCCCTTGGGATTTTTTATACTAGCTGACGCTAGCGCGCAATTGGATTCCCTCGACTTCGCTTGCTGTATTCCATTAACCGAATTCATATCGTAAGCGTTGGATCATGTCCCAGATTGAAACCAAAAAGAAGCTATTGAGCAGCAGGAAAGACCTGTTGGACATTGGCCTTCGCAACAATATGATCAACTTCAGGCGGAATGCCAAGAGTCTGATGATTGTTGACGAGCTGTCCGAGGAAGTTCTGAAGATTCTTTTCCGCCAGGGCAAATCGATGACGTTTTTGCCTATGCCGAAAAAGCAGCTTAAGCAATTGGCAAGCAGTCAAAGCGCAGAAGATATGGACGCAGAGGCTCGGGATGAATCAACTCTTGAACTGCTGCACGAACTTGAGGGAGTGGACTGGGGCGCTTTGATGGGAACTGATGGTGAGGCAGGAACTGCTCGCCGTCATTCGGATACCAAGCTACAGACCGCCCTCACGGAAGAGCGATTATTTCTTAATTTGCTCAAGATTCACACTGAAGCAGAGATATACATTCAAGAGCAAGGGGTGAATGTATTGTTTTTGGCGCTAGGTTTTTTGCACTGGTATGAAGCGGACTCCACAGACAAACTTCGCAAGGCCCCTTTGTTGCTGGTGCCTGTTGAGCTCAAGAGAGGTGGAGCCAAGGAATCTTTTCAGATTGAATATAGCGGCGATGACCTGATACAAAACTTATCGCTCACTGCAAAGCTGAAAACTGACTTTGCATTGAATTTGCCCCAATACATGACTGACTCAAGTGCGGAGGCTGAAGAGATGCCGTCTCTGGCCGGTTATTTTACGGCAGTCTCAAATTGCGTCAGCAAGCAAAAACGCTGGAAGGTTGCACCGGATGAGGTTCATCTGGGGTTTTTTTCCTTTGGCAAATTCCTGATGTTCAATGACCTTGATCCATCCGTTTGGCCGGAGGACAAGCAGCCGAGCAATCATCCCGTGCTAGGCAGATTGCTTGGTGACGGATTCGTTGATGAGACACCTGCTGTTGCAGAAGGCGTTCACTTGGATAGCGTTATCGCACCGGGTGATATCCGCTTTGTCCGGGATGCAGACAGCAGCCAGACTCTGGCGATTCTGGAAGCAAGAGCCGGGCGGAATCTGGTGATTCAGGGGCCACCTGGAACTGGTAAATCCCAAACCATCACCAACATCATCGCGGAGTTTCTCGGGCGCGGTAAAACCGTTCTGTTCGTGGCAGAAAAAATGGCTGCATTGGAGGTGGTTAAACGACGGCTGGATGAAAACCATTTGGGTGATGCAGTATTAGAGTTGCACAGCCATAAGGCCACCAAACAGTCTGTTCTCAAAGAGCTCGCACGCACCCTGGATCAAGGGCGTCCAGTGGCCAAGGATGGTTCGGACGAAGTTGGAGCCTTGAAGAGGGTGCGCGACGAGCTTAACGCTTATTGCAAGGCGGTGAATGCTCAAATTGGCATCAGCGATGTACCATTTATCACGGCACTAGGGCGTTATCTCCAGCTTAAAAGAGAGCGCAGTGATTTACCAGTCTGGTCGTTTGAGCCAATGAAAAATTGGACGCAAAAAGACCAGGTGCGATTGCGTGAAAAAGTCTCCGAATTGGCTATGCAACTGCAAGAAATGGGGCCGCCATCGCGCAATCCGTTCTGGGGAAGTCGTAGAAACACTTTCTCCCCTGTCGAGCACAATCAAGCCACTGAAGTATTGAACCAGGCTATTTCCATGCTTCAGAGCATTTCCAGTTCGGCTGGACAATTGGCCACACATTTGGGATTAGGGCGGCCAGTCACTTTGGCAGAGGTTGACATCATTTGCCGTGCCGCGCAGCGCGCAGCCGAGGCACCGCGCCTTAAAGGGCTACGCTTGTCCACCAACGACTGGCAAACTCGACGGGATGCTATCAGGGAGTTGCTGGAGGCAGGCAAGCTGATGACAGGAATCCAAGCTCAGCATAGAGCCATGCTGATTGAGCATGCCTGGGAGCAAGACGTGCTGATTGAGCGCTTGCACTTCGCTAATTATGGAGGCAAGTGGTGGTGCTTTTTGTCGGGCAAATTCCGGCAATCACGTGCCAAGCTTCAAGGGTTGTGCAAAAGTGGGCTGCCTAAAGGTAATGCCGAATGCCTGTCCATGATCGACGGCATCCTGGAGTATCAGCAACGTAAACGTATCTATGATCAACACATTGCTTTGGGTGAAGCACTGTTCGGCGCGCAATGGAATAAACAACGGTCTGATTGGGAGGTACTCGGTCATTTGAGTGAATGGGTCATTGCGCTTTACGATGACCTTGGTAAAGGTGCGTTACCGGCAGGGATCGTAGATTTTCTGTCCGGCCATCCTGACGCCAGCCGCCTGAGCGAGGCCATCATCCCAATTAGGGAAGCTGCAAAGGCATTGCGCCTCCATTTGGAGGAGCTCATCAAACGGTTTGAATGCGAGGAAAGCTTCCCGGCCAATTCACTGTTGGTACTGCCGTTGAATGAGTTGAATGACCGGTTGCAATTATGGCTTAATGAATTGCCCAAGCTGTACCAGTTGGCTAGGTTCAATCAGCTGCATGAGGAGATGGTTGCCCTTGGTCTTGGTGAGGTCGCGGAAAAAGCCGCACATTGGCAGCACAAATCCGCCGATCTGGTTAATGCGTTTGATTTGACCTGGTATTCTGGATTGGTAGAGCAAGGCTATGCAAATTCCCTCCCGCTGTTGAAATTCGACCATGTTAAGCAGGCACATCTGCTCGACAGGTTTCGTCAACTGGATCAATCTTCTCTCGGGCATGCCCAGGCAGAGTTAGCTAAATCCATATGGGACAGGATGCCGAGCATCAACCAGCCGGGTGAGATGGCGGTGATCCGTAACGAATTGAATAAAAAACGCCGCCTGATGCCTATCCGCCAACTCATTGAGCAGGCTGGGCGCGCAATTCAGCGCATCAAGCCTGTATTTATGATGAGCCCGATGTCGATTGCCAGCTTTTTACCACCGGGAAAGCTGGAGTTTGACGTAGTTATATTCGATGAGGCTTCACAGGTGAAGGCCGTAGATGCCTTCGGGGCTATGCTACGCGGACGGCAGGTGATTGTGGTGGGAGATACTAGACAAATGCCCCCGACCGACTTCTTCAGTCGCGAAATTGAAACGGACGAAGAGGACAACACCACCAGCGACATTGAAAGCGTATTGTCAATGTTCCGTGCACGAGGTGCACAGGAACGCTATCTGAGCTGGCATTATCGCAGCCGCCATGAATCGCTGATTGCGGTCTCCAATGTGGAATTTTACGATCGCAGGCTGATAATCTTTCCATCGTCTGGAACCAATAAGCATGCTACCGGGCTTAAATTCAGGCACTTGCCGGAAGCACTCTATGATCGTGGCCGAACCCGCACCAATCGGCTAGAAGCGAAAGCGGTTGCCCAAGCTGTGCTGGCGCATGCAGAAAACAATTCCGAGCTCTCGCTCGGTGTCGTCGCCTTCAGCATGGCACAACGCGATTTGATCCAGATAGAGGTTGAACTCTTGCGGCGCGAGAATCCGGAAGTTGATGCGTATTTCAATGGAGCACACCCCACGGAGCCATTTTTCGTCAAAAATCTTGAGAATGTTCAGGGCGACGAACGCGATGTCATTTTCATCAGTATTGGTTATGGCCGTAACGAATCAGGGCGAATCGCCAAGGAGTTCGGCCCGATCAATCGCGAAGGTGGTGAGCGCAGGCTGAACGTATTGATCAGCCGCGCAAAAATGGGCATGGAAGTATTTTGCAACTTTCGTGCGGATGAACTGGAACTCGATGTTTATGCCAGCCACGGAGCACGCGCCCTCAAGCATTTTCTCAAATATGCAGAAACTAGGGAGCTGGATATCCCCAAAGAAACCGGCAAGCAGGCGGATTCGCCTTTTGAGTTGGAGGTCGTGCGTTCGCTACAGGAACGTGGCTACCAAATCGAAATGCAGGTGGGAACCGCAGGCTATTTCATCGACATCGCCGTCAAGAACCCGGAGTTCCCTGAACAGTACATTCTTGCAATCGAATGTGATGGTGCCAGCTACCACAGCTCCCGTTCAGCACGGGATCGTGACCGCCTGCGCCAAAGTGTCCTGGAAAGTCTGGGTTGGCGCTTTCACCGGATATGGAGCACGGATTGGTTTAGAGATTCCCATCAAGAACTGATGCGGACCGTTGCCGCAATTGATTCGGCAAAGCAAGCGATCAAGCTGGATAAGCCGGTAGAGGCGGCAATCAAGCCGGTGAAAGAGCCCGTCATCAAACACAAAGTGGTTGATGAGGATGCGTCAGTCACTGCCGACATGGCTTACTGCAAGGCATCGCTGCGCAGGCCAAAATCTGTTGCGCAAGCGCTGCATGAAATCCCTGCCGACTATCTGGCTGAACTTATAAAAGCGATCGTGGATATCGAAGCGCCAGTGCATGAGGCGGAAGTAACCAAACGCCTGATGGAATCATTTGGCGTATCGCGCACAGGTAGCCGTATATCAGAAAATGTTGGTGCTGCGATAAAACATGGGCATCGCAACAAACTGTTTCATTATGCCGGTGGGTTTGTTTATGCGGATAAAACTTGTGCTGCCAAAGCCAGGAATCGCAGTGCATTTGAGCCATCCGAACGCAAGATCGAGCTGATTGCCAAAGAAGAGCTGGATGCAGCAATTCTTGAAGTGGTCAAAATGGGGTTTTCCATCAGCCCTGATGCCGCTGTATCGGGAGCGCTCGACATGCTTGGGTTTGGACGAGCCTCGGCGAATATCGTCAGTACGATGAACGCGCGCATCAAGTCGTTGTTGAGAGCTGGTCACTTGAAGCTGCACGAAGATAAGCTTGTTGCGATAGATGCTGGAGACATACCTTGAAATTCATCTACCTTGCCGCCTGCAAGGAAATACCTGCTGACCTTCGCTTAATCAAAACATGACTTCAAAACATTCATCTACCAGCCGGTTATTAAATACCGGTATCTTCGACGGCCTGAATTCCTTCGCCGAAATTGAAGCCAGAATCTCAGCCCTGCCCGGCAACAAGGAGCGCGGCGATGCCTTTGAGATATTCGCCGAAGCCTATCTCGCTACCCAGAAAATCGCACTGGCACAGGATGTGTGGCCGTTCGAGGCGATGCCGCTGGAACAGCGCAAGGCGCTTTCGCTCGATACCGGGCGCGATATGGGAGTGGATGGCACTTACCTGACCAGCGATGGCGAGCTGCGGGCGTATCAGGTCAAGTTTCGCAGCAACCGGGTGGCGCTTACCTGGGAGGAGCTTTCCACTTTCATGGGGCTGACCGATCAGGTTGGCCAGCGCGTCCTGATTACCAATTCCGAGGCGTTGCCCAGCCTCATGCAAGACCGCAGCGGATTCATTCCCATTCGCGGAAGTGATCTCGACCGTCTCGCCACAGAAGATTTCGAGGCAATGCGGCAGTGGTTGAGCGGTGGCCGGGTAAAACTGCCGCGCAAGCAATCTCAGCCGCATCAGCAGGAAGCACTGACTGCAATTACCGAAGGATTGAAGCAGAACGACCGCGCTACCGTGGTCATGGCCTGCGGCACGGGGAAATCGCTGGTTGCCCTGTGGGCCGCAGAACAGCATGGCTGCAAAACGCTGCTGGTGTTGGTGCCCTCACTGGCATTGGTGCGCCAGCTATTGCATGAATGGCTGAGACAAACGGCTTGGGAGCGATTCACCTTCATGTGTGTCTGTTCCGACCCGACTGTTGCCAAGGGAGCGGATGACCTGATTGTGCATCAGGCTGACCTCGATTTTCCGGTAACGACTGAAAGCGCGGTCGTCAGCAAGTTTCTCAGCAAGCCGTTCGATGGCATCAAGATTGTTTTCTCCACCTATCAGTCGGCGCAGGTGGTGGCTGAGGGCATGCCAGTCGGCACGGACGGAGTAAAGCAGCCGTTTGATCTGGCTATTTTCGACGAAGCCCACAAAACCGCCAGCCGCGACGGAACCCGTTTCAGCTTTGCGCTGCAAGATGCCAACTTGCCAATACGCAAGCGACTGTTCTTCACCGCCACACCACGCCATTACGACATCCGCAAAAAGGACAAGGAAGGCGACAACACGCTGGTCTACTCGATGGACAAGCCGGAAATCTACGGCCCGGTCATCCATACCCTGAGCTTTGCCGAGGCCGCAAGGCAAGACATCATCTGCGACTACAAGGTCGTCATCTCGGTTGTGACTTCCGAAATGGTCAACGACCATGTGCTTAAACACGGTGAAGTCATTGTCGCTGGCGATACCGTCAAAGCTCGCCAAGTGGCTTTGCAGATCGCCCTGCAAAAGGCGGTTGAGAAATACGGCGTGAGCCGCATCTTCACCTTCCACGGATCAGTCGCCGCCGCGCGCTCATTCACGTCCGAAGATGGCGAAGGCATCCGCTACCACCTGCCTGATTTCACCACACTGCACGTCAGCGGTGAAATGCCCACGGCTCGACGCGAAGATCAGATGAAAGCCTTCCGTCAGGCTGATAAAGCCGTGATTTCCAATGCCCGCTGCCTTACCGAAGGCGTGGACGTGCCTGCCGTGGACATGGTGGCCTTCATCTCCCCGCGCAAAAGCAAGGTGGACATCGTGCAAGCTACGGGTCGCGCCATGCGCAAATCACCCGGCAAGGAATTTGGTTACGTGATGGTGCCGTTATTTGTTGAGCAGGCCGCCAACGAATCCATCGAAGAAGCATTGCACCGTACCGGCTTCGACGACATCTGGGATTTGCTCGGCACGATGCGGGAACAGGATGACGTGCTCACCGACATCATCCGCCAGATGCGCGAGGACAAGGGCAAGACGGGCGGCTACGACGAAAGCCGGTTCAGCGAACGTGTGGAAGTGCTGGGGCCGAGTGTGTCGCTGGATACGATACGGGGAGCGATTACGGCAGAGTGTTTGGAATCTCTTGGAATTTCTTGGGATGAGCGGTTTGGGGAGTTGCTGGCGTATAAAAACGCACATGGCCATGTGCTTGTCCCCAAAACTGGCCTCACTGCTTTAGATGTGTGGGTTTCACTTCAAAGGCAAACCCAGAAGTCGGGAGGCCTTTCAGCCGAGAGAGTGCGACGGCTCGACGAAATTGGCTTTGAATGGGACCCTCTGGAAAAAGCATGGGAGGCGAAGTTTAATGAGATGGTTGCGTACAAGGCTGAACACGGAGATACGAATGTTTCTCAAAATTACTCAAACGATTTATGTGAATGGGTGGCAACTCAAAGAAAAAATAAGAAAAACGAAAAACTCTTACCAGAAAGAGAAAGACGACTGAATGAGATTGGCTTCGTATGGGACGCTCTTGAAGATGCATGGGAGTCGAAGTTTACGGAGTTAGTTGCATATAAAGCTAAACATGGAAATTTAGAAGTTGCTGCCACCTTGTTAGGTTTAGGTGCTTGGGTAGCCAATCAGCGACAAAATTTGCGACGAGGCATACTTTCTTCTGAGCGAAAAGCACAGCTTGATGGCATCGGTTTTCAATGGACTGTTCAGGACACGCAATGGGAAAGTAGGTTTAGTGAGTTGCTCGCATATAAGGCCGAATATGGTGATGCCAATGTACCGCAACATTGGCATACGCGCTTAGGTCAGTGGGTAAGCAAACAAAGACAATTAATAAAGAATGGCAGCTTGACGATTGAGCAGAAAATGCGTCTCGAAGAAATTGGCTTTACTTTGGATGATTTTGAATTTCGATGGGAGGAAAAATTTAACGAGCTAGTTACATACAAGGCTGAACATGGAAATACAAATGTTCCCCGAAAATATAAAAACGGTTTGGGGGGGTGGGTGGGAACGCAAAGGAAGAATCAGAAAATAAATATACTTACCCTCGATAAAAAGAAACGACTCGATGAAATTGGCTTCGAGTGGGAGCTTCATGAAAATGCATGGGAAGCGAAGTTTTACGAGTTAGTTGCATACAAGGCTGAATATGGAGATACAAATGTTCCTTTCAATTATCCGAACAGTTTAGGAACATGGGTTGGTACACAAAGGCAAAATCAAAAAAAAGATAAACTTACATCTGACCAAAAGAAACGACTCGAAGAAGTTGGCTTCGTATGGGATGTTCTTGAAGATACATGGGAAGCGAAATTTAACGAATTAGTTGTATACAAGGCTGAGCATGGAGATACAAATATCCCCAAGAATTACTCAAGCGATTTATATGAATGGGTGGCAACTCAAAGAAAAAATAAGAAAAACGAAAAACTCTTACCAGAAAGAAAAAACCGACTTCATGAGATTGGCTTCGTATGGGATGCTCTTGAGGATGCATGGGAGTCGAAGTTTAAGGAGTTAGTTGCATACAGTGCTGAACACGGAAATATAAAGGTTCCTCGTAATTATCCAAATGGTTTAGGTAGCTGGATAAAGGGACAACGAAAAATAAAAAACAACATGCCGCTGGAGCGCAAAGCACGGCTGGAGGGAATATCTGGTTGGAGTTGGGATGCTTTATCAGATAAGTGGGAGGAAGGATTCTACCATCTCAAGGAATTCGCAGATCGTGAGGGGCATACTATGGTTCCTGGAAAATACAAAACAGCAGATGGATATCGAGTCGGACAGTGGGTAAGCACTCAACGAAGAAATGATAACCTTTCATCTGAACGTAAAGCACTGTTGGAAGCATTACCCGGATGGAGTTGGGGTGCTTCGTTAGACATGACGGAAGAGGAGTTTCGCTATGCGTCTGATCCTGGACTAATATGATTACTACCGAGATAATTTTCTGGACTCAGATTGGCTCCATCGTTGGGTTTTTGTTGGCGTTGTTTGTTCTTTACCGTTTGCTCGTCGAGCAAAAAGAAGCAACGATTCAGCTCCAGAGGGAAAACATCGCCTTTCTGAAAGACAAGCTGGCTGACGCGAAGCTGCAATCTCCAGATGTGCTTGCACAGAGTTTGGCCGGAAGAGTGAAATTGTTTGAAGAAGAACTGAAACGACTTGAGCAGGACAAATACTCTACAGCAGAGCAGGTTGCGGCTAAAGAAGTTGAACTTGCGCAAGCTCGCTTCGAGGCTGAGGCTCTGACCAAAAAGGTTGTCCACGCACGCGAGTTGCTGCGCGATTATCTTTGTCCGCACTGTGGTGCGCCGCTTGTCGAAAGGGCATATCACTCAGAGATGGTCGAGCATGAGGGGCGTGAGCTTGATATCGACCATGACTGGTCCACCTTTGAGTGCGGCCTCGAAATTGTCGACGGTCTAGAACGTCATCCTTGCAAGTCTCAAAGCAACGGAGTCGCACAGAAAGACTTGAACCATTCGTTTCAGCCGCCTTCGACGGCGGCTGAATTAAAACGTTAACCATCATGGGAATAAAGACGCTTCTGCAAAAACACCGATCAGACATCGCGTTGGTCATTGGCAACGGAATCAATCGGTATGGCTCCGCTAGCAATACAAATTCCTGGCATGACCTATTGGTCAAGCTTGCTGGAGCACATCTTCCAGCAAAACTACGTAGCGTCCCGGTTGGAGTTGCGCTTACAGAGTTCTATGACGTTCTTGAGCTTAAGTCTACAAAATCAGATTTGGGGAAGTCTCTCCAGCAACAATTTTGCGACCTAACAGGCTGTTGAAATTCGCCAAGATTCATACATTGCACACATTCTTGCGAACCAACTGAACGACCAACGCTTGCCAATTTGATACTATTTCATTAAATCCCCGGCGTTTTGGGGCGTATGCCACCCGC
>Ga0209211_10012331_pt1 | contig 10768 bp, 6 predicted proteins | sample RifGroA2_FD_183992 | JGI IMG/M metagenome (GOLD analysis project Ga0209211, IMG submission 183992) | Groundwater microbial communities from Rifle, Colorado, USA - Groundwater A2 (SPAdes) (version 2) | ecosystem: Environmental > Aquatic > Deep subsurface > Groundwater | place: Rifle, Colorado...
GTCCGCTTTTAATAAAGTAAATAAATTGGAAGTCGTAGCGACATTGTTTACGGTAGCTATACAAGCCGAAGGACAACCGGAAACCGTCACATCAACTGGCTTTGGCATAGACCAAGAAACTTGCGGCATAGCGCCCATCATATCTCCCGCGCCTTTAGGCATAGCCGGACCCATTCCGATGCCCCAATGGCCGTTCACTTGAGGTATTGGTATTGTGGTCAAAAGCGTATTGGTCAATGTTCCATTGCCTGGGGTAACAGTTCTGACTACGAATTTCCCCGGGCCTCCGGCAAACACATCAACTTGCTCGGTCGCGCCGAAAGTACCGCTTGCCGCTGTGACATTAACATTGAAATTGATAGCCGAGGAAGTGGCGGTCAAAGCGAAATTTCTGGTGATAACGCTTGTGGATGTCGCTTGAATCGGAGTCGGCATACTGTCGCCGAAAAATGCCGTAGTAGTCGCGCCGTTTGAATCATTAATTCCGCTTATGAACGGATCCGTGAACAAGAAGAACTGGCTTCCTCCTCCGAAATTGTTGGTAAGCATCTGACTGCCCACCGGAATATCGGTGAATTGATAATCTCCGGAAGTGTCCGTCGTCGCGTCAACAAGACCGGTCAGCGGAGACATCATATGGATTTTCATATTTACCAGGTTGCCGCCGTTTCCAGTCGCCTTTCCACGGACAGTCGTCGTGGCGCCGCCGCCGGAAGAACCTCCTCCTATATAGACAGGGTTGGCGGAGAATGACTCAAGAAGAGTGCCGTCAGCTTTCTTGGATTTTATGTCAATGCTGTATCCGGAAGTGTCTATGCCTTTAGGTATTGACGGATTTTTTATATCGGCAATCGCGAACCGCAAGAAATCGTGAGTGTCAGTATTGCCATTAAAGAGCTCAGATCTTGTCGCCGCGTCCAAAGTCAAAGTGACGGTTTTTGCCGTTGAATCTTTGGCGATGGTTTTAATTCCTATCGTCCCCGTGCCCGGGCCGTTTATGTCGCTGTTTTGCGAAGTCATAAAAGGATTGCTGGCGCTCGTAGTCGCGGCGCAACAGATGCTGAAATCGGCGGTTGACGGGAATGTGACCACGATCGTGCCGTTTGCGTCTATCTGTTTGGCTATCGGCAATTCAAAATTGTAAGTGCTTGAAGCGTTTATGAAATTGCTTGATGGGCGAATTTCAACCGGAGGCATAAATCCTATGCCGGCGGAACTGAAATCTTTCTGCTCTCCGAAAGTGGTGCCGGTGAAGCTTCCCGGACCGACAAACCCTTGCGATGAAGCTGAAGAAACGGTGCCGTTGAAAGAGCTGGATGTCATAGTGTTGCCGGTCATATCCTTTATGTTTTGGGCGGTAATCGCGAAAGTGGCGTTGGAAGTAAGGCGAACGCCTGTCAGTTTGACTGTTCGTGTCTGGGCGTCATAACTTAACATATTGCCGGCCATTCCGCTCAGAGTCTGGGCGGTTCCGCCGACAGTCAGGGAATAGTTGGCAAGGGTAGTCGCGTCAGTAGAGTTGACCGCCTCGTTGAAAGTTATCGCCAATTCAAACTCATTGCCGTTGGCGAAGAGAATTGACGGAGCGGTGATGTCGGAATTTGTCGCTTCAACGGTATAATTTTTCGTCACATCAGTGCCAAGATACACGCCGGAGACATTTTTTATTGACGCTCCTTTAATGGTAAGAACGAGACTTTGTCCGATTGGCAAAACATTGTTAGGTATGAAATGTCCTTCTTTGGCGACTGGATTATACATCACGTTTCCCGGAAGATTGGCTCCGCCCACGATACCCAAAGTGACAGCGCCGGAAGTGGCCGTTCCCGAATCAATATTGTCATCAAAGGTAAATATAAAATCGCTGGTATTAGCTGAAATAGTCGCGCCCGCGGCTGGCAACACTCCCACGATTGCGGGAGCGGAGCCATCAGCTTGGGCACTCGTTGTGAAAGTTGACGTGTATTGCATCGGAAGACTGATGCTGTTGCTGTTTTGGACGGCCGTCTTGACAGTAACTGTGTAAGCTGTATTGGAAGTCAGAGGAAGGTTGGCCGGGTTTATGGTTGCCGACAATAAATTTTTGCCCGTTGAAGTGCTGAAAGAGAAACTGGACAGAGGCACATTTGTAGCGCCGGCGGCCAAAGTTATGTTTGTGTTGTTCAAAGTGCTGACCTTCATATCCGAACTGAATTCAATGGATATCATCGCGAGGTTGACGGGAATATTAAAGCCTCCCGGGAACGGACTCACTCCCATTACGGAAGGTGGCATAGTATTGGTGAAGGTTTGACCGGCCGCTCCGGTCACGAATGTCGCCGTATAGGATTGATTGCCCGCGGTGAACGAGTTTTGGTCAAGAGTATTGTTTGACATATCTTGAACCCCCGTCCCGACTGTAAAAACGTAAGTCGCGCCGGCAGATAGCGGCAATGATGAGGGGTTGATGGCACATTTTCCGGACGGTTCAAAATTGCCCGGAAACGGATTATAGGTGACGCTTGAGCAGAGATTCGCTCCGCCTCCCGTAGTCAAGCTTACATTTGTCGTATTTATAGTAGTTGAACTCATCGGCTTATTGAAACCGAAACCGATGAAAGAAAAATCAACGGGCACGCCGGTCATTCCGTCCGAAGGGTAAGAGCCGTTCACTTGCGGCGATGACATATCCGGTCCTCCGCCGCCGGCAAATGGAAATTCAACGGGACTGTTGGAATTTTGAGGGCTTATTCCCGCGCCACTTTGTTCTACAAAGTCTCCGGCATTGGTGGAATTTCCATCATTATCCAGCCTGTTGTCGTCATTATCCGTACCGTTGCCCTTGCTTGCGTCTATGCCCCCGGGAGCCATAGTGGTCGCGGTTGAGGTGGTCGTCGCCTTGCGTTCGTAGCTTTTATCATTGGCCAAATCCGCCGGCAGAGAAGGACCTTCTCCGTTCGCCAACGATTGACTGCCCCACGCAATCCTGTCTATGGCGGTGGTTGTGGCGGCGATTCCCGAACTCGTGGCGATTGACACGCCGCCGTTCGCGTTAAATACGCTGAAACTGCTGGTCGCGAACACCGCGTCAAGCGGAGTTGCGCCGCTATATCCTATCTGCGAGCCGATCAAGAAAAAGCCGTGGCTCGGTATTATCCTTTTATAATAAGTAAGAGCGACAGGAGTGGAACTGCCGTTAGGAGTGGAGTAAAAAGTATGCAAGTTTAGAGGAAGATCCGCGAGATTTATGTCGGCTTCTCCGGTGTTGTAAAGCTCAACGAATTCGTCTCCCGCATTGCCCGTTGAGCCTGTTTTCACTTCACTTATCTTGAGCGTAGCCGATTGATTAAGTGTCACTTTCTTGCCCGGATTGAAAGCCAAACCGATACCGCCCGAAGTAGTGCTGGCGTAATTATTTTGCATTCTCAGATCAAAGCCGTGACCGTTGGTGATTCCGCTCACGGCTGTGGTTGACGCGACAACATAAAATTCAGACGGGGTGGAAGTTATTGAAACCGGGGTTGTCGGAGAAAGGACGATCAGAGTGCCGTCCACCATGGGAGTGCTTGAAGCGGCGCCGCTCACAAAAAGGTCTTGGCTTATCTGAAAACCCGGAGTCGTTCCCGACTCTTTCCAAAGCGAAACTCTGGAAATCTCGCCTTGGCTTACGGTTGAAGAAGCAAAAAGCTGGACACCGACTTTGGACAAGGTGTCGGAACCGCTGGATTGAACCAGCATAAAACTGGTGAGAGGAAGTATCGCTCCTCCGCCCACCGTCGGGCTTTGGAAAAATCTGTCTATGGGCGGAGCCTGCACCGTGATTGCCGCTTCGGCAAAATTAGGAGAAAAGAGGAGATTGGCAAATAAAAATAGCAACGGCAAAAAAGCCGCCGCCGACAGAAAAAAACTTTTCAAATTGCGCATAAAATAAAAATATTAAATTGTTAAAAAGACTTTTTAAAAAACTAAAAACGCAACGACTTGACTTATGGGTAAGTCAACATTGCTTTTATTATAATACGTCTGTCAACGGATGCAATTGGGGATAACTCGCGGAAGGTAGTAGGTGGTCGCGCCCGCCATCTCAAGCATGAGTCTGCTCAGGCGTTGCGGGCGGGTAGGTTGTAGGGAAGAAAAATATAATAATGTTAAGCGCCGAGTCCGTCTTCTCAGACAATCCAACCCCCTTAATCCCCCTTGTCAGGGGGAGATCCGACTCTGAGCTCCTCCCCTGACTTCTCCTCCCCTGATAAGGGGAGGGTGGGAGGGGTTGTCAGAGGGTGGGAGGGGGTTATTTCCTCGGGAGGGTGTCTTCTCGGAAGATTGGGAAAGATTAAAATTGGTAATTGTCCGCCGAAGGCGGATCAGACTCAGGCTGAAAAATTCAATATTTTTTTCTGTTAACTTTATAAAGTTTACAGAATCCTTTTACATTTAATAAAATTCTAAAGGACATAATAAATATTGTCCTTTATAAAATGTCCTTTATCAAAAAGATAAAGGACATTTACAAATTTCTCAATTTTTCGTATCTCAAATCTCTGAATTCTATTTCCGAAACCTACCACCTACAACCTAATCGCTAAAACCTATTTAAATGAGCCACCCGTCAGACTTGAACTGACGACCTTCGCTTTACAAAAGCGTTGCTCTACCAACTGAGCTAGGGTGGCGAGAAATCCAAAAAAATAACTTTTTATTTACCGACGGCTACTTGGTATATTTGCCTTTGTATTCTGACACATTCTTCAAAAAGAACGAAGCGGAACCTTTTTTCTTTAAATTTCCTCCAGCCCTGAGAGAATCCAGGAATTTTAATTTTTTCAAGTAAGTTTTTCTTTTGACGCTTAAGGCGCCGTTATATATTGAGTTTGCCGCAAAAGCCGCGAACAATTTGCCATTTTTCTTGTTTAAAACAGAGAAGCGATTTTTTGCGCCGTTGATGGTTTTTTCCACCACCTCATCCGCGCGCTTGCGCAAATCCGAAAAGAAAAACTTTTTTGATTTTTTTTCTTCCATCATCTTCCAGATGATGATTGCCGCGACTGAAAACAGAGAAGATGTGAAGATTATCGTAAGCATAATTATTTTTCCAAAACACTGAACCTTGCGAATCTCGCTATTTCAATTTTTTCCCCAAATTTCTGTATGGCGGACTCAATCAGGTCTTTTATCTTTAAGCCGCCGTCTTTCACAAACGGCTGTTCCAGCAAAATTTTATCAGCAAAATAAGAGTCCAGCTTGCCTTTAAGAATCTTATCTTTAATCTCCGCGGGCTTCCCGGCAACTTCTTTTTCAAAAACTTCCAGAGCCTTTTTCTTTTCTTCCTCGGTCACATCTTCTTTTTTAAGATATATCGGGCTGGTGGCGGCAACCTGCATGGCTATATCATGCGCCAGAGCGTAAAATTCATCATTTTTTGACACGAAATCGGTTTCGGAGGACAATTCCACAAGCGAACCGACGCTTCCGTTCCCGTGAATGTAAGACGCTATTCTGCCGGAACCCAATATTCTGTCCGACTTCTTGGAAGCTATGTCAGAACCTTTTTTGCGTAAAATTATAAGGGCCTTGTCCATATCGCCTCCCGCCTCTTCGAGAGCTTTTTTGCACTGCATCACGGAAACTCCCGTTTTGTCGCGCAATTCTTTTATCTGTTCCATGGTAATCATTTTGTTATTCATATGCGAATGAAAAAAAGTTAAATTGCTGATTGTCTAATTCGGTAATCAACGATAACTTGAATGAAGTTAAGCCTTCTTATTGGAAGAGCCCTTGTTTTTCTTATACGCATTGACTATCTCGCCGACAAAGAAAGATATGCTTGAAATTGAAGAGTCATTAGCGGCTATAGGATAATCAACATCCTTAATGTCGCAGTCGGAACCGGCCAAAGCAATAACGGGAATTCCAATTTTCTTGGCTTCCGTCACGGCGATAGCTTCATTTTTAGGGTCAATTACAAAAATAGCTTTAGGCATCTCCTTCATCAGCAAAAGACCCGAAAAAAACCTTTCCAGATTGGCTATATTCCTGTCTATTATGAGTCTTTCTTTCTTTGTATATTTTGACAATTCGCCTTTTTCCCTTTGCTTTGTAAGCTCTTCCAGCTTGGAAATTCTTTTTTTAATTTCAGGAAAATTCGTAAATGTTCCTCCGATCCATCTTCCCGCGACATAAGGCATATCAATTGAAATAGCCGCGTTCTTTATCAAATCCCTGGCTTCGTTTTTGCCGCCGACAAACAAAATCTGACGGTCTTCCTTGGCGAGACCTGAAACGAAATCCAAGGCGTTTTTGAGAAGGTCCGCCGTCTTTACCAAATCAAAAATCTCCACGCGATTTTTGACGCCGAAGATATAAGGCGAAGCGGTGGGATGCCTTCTTGACCTTGAATAGCCGAAATGAGCGCCGGCTTTGAACATTTCCTCTATGATTTTATCGGAATTTTTCGTATTTTTTGTTTCTTCCATATTCAAACAGCCTAACAAATAATCAGCCTTATTGCAAATTTTCGGGCAGTTTTTTATGCCAATCTTTAATTACGAAACGCAAAAATTTACAGGTCTATTGAGCAATCCGTCAACCGACGGATAGAAAACAAAGAGATTTTGAGGCTCAAAGAGCTAAATTTTAGCGTTTCGTAATTCAAAGACCGATACTCGTAGTAAATGGAAAATAGCGCGCCGAGAATATGGTTCGCGATTCAAAATCAGCTATCATACCCATAAGGGTGTTTTTCGTACCATTTCCTTAAGCTTATAACGCTTTCTTCTATGTTCTTTTCGGGTTTCCATTTTAAAATTTTGAAAGCTTTTGACGGATCGGCGTAAATTTTGGCATCTTCGCCCTTTCTCGCCTTTCCTTTCTTTTTGTTCATTTTTTTGCCGAATTCTTGTTCAACTTTTAAGACAATCTCCGCGACCGACCATCCGGCGCCATTACCCAAATTAAATATATCACTTTTACTGCCCGCCATCTTAAGATATTCGTAAGCCAAATAATGGGCATTCGCCAAATCTTCAACATTCACATAATCTCTTATCGGCGACCCGTCGGGGGTGCCGACTTTTTGAAAAGTGTAAGAGAACGGTTCAATTCCCATCGCCCCCCTTACTGCGTTCTGCACCAAAAGCGATGAGGGTTTTTTGCTGTCGCCTATTATTCCGTCAGTATCAGCCCCGCAGACGTTAAAATATCGGAATATAACATATTTAAAATTATGCAAACTGCCGTACCAGCGAAGCATTCTTTCCGTCAGCATTTTTGATTCCCCATACGGACTGGCCGGGTTTTGAGGATGTTTTTCATCCACGGGTAAATATTCAGTTTCGCCGTAAGTGGCGCAGGTGGAGGAAAAAATTATATTTTTCACGCCAGCTTCTCTCATCGCTTCAAAAAGATTCAAACTGCCGACGACATTGTTTTCAAAATACAGTTCAGGCCGTTCCATTGATTCATTGACCGAACAAAGAGCCGCGAAATGCGCCACTGCGCATATATTATTATCTTTAAAAACTTTCTGAATGTCTTTTTTATTTCTCAAATCTCCCTTTACGCTTTGGAGTTTCCCGAATTTCTTGAGAATCTCCAGCGGCTCCTTGAATCCGCGAGAAAAATTATCAAAAGAAATGACTTCAAATTTTTTTTCCAGAAACAATTTGACCGCATGGCTTCCTATGTATCCAGCTCCTCCTGTTATCAAAATTTTTTTAGGCATATAGCAAGAATAGTTAATTTAAAATTTATTTTATCTTCACTTTATGAACTTTCTTTAAATTACGAAACTGCATATATTCTTATATCGTCATTGCGAGGTATTCCGAAGCAATCCAGTCTTAAGTTAGATTGCCATATCGGAATACCGGCTCGCAAAGACGGAAAACGGGAGTTCGTAATTTAAAGAACTTTATAACTTTTTGCCAACCTTCTCCATAGCCTCAATTATCGGCCCGATTTCGCCTGCGAGTATTTTTTCAATATTGTGCCAGGATTCCTTAATCCTATGGTCGGTAATCCTGTCCTGCAAAATATTGTATGTTCTTATTTTTTCGGAACGGTCGGCTGTTCCCACTTGTTCTTTTCTTTCGGCGGAGTATTTTTTCGCCTCCTCTTCTTCTTTCAAAACTTCCAGTTTGGCGACAAGAATACTCATCGCTTTTTCTCTGTTTTTCTGCTGGCTTCGTTCGGCGGTTGAACGGACATCAATGCCGGTCGGCTTGTGTATGAGCCTCACGGCCGTTTCAACTTTGTTGACATTCTGCCCTCCGGCTCCGCCCGACCTTGAAAACTCAATTTCAATGTCGGCAGGTTTTATTTCAATCGCGGTTTTTTTCCTTATCGGTAAAATAGCCACTGAAGCCGTAGAGGTGTGAACTCTGCCCATTTTCTCCGTTTCCGGCACTCTCTGTATTCTGTGCACGCCGGTTTCAAAACGCAACTCTCGGTAAACATTTCTACCTCTTATTTCAAAAACAGCCTCTTTATAACCGCCGAGAGAAGTTTTTGACTCGTTGATGACTGAAAATGACCACCCTTTTGAATCGGCGTATTTTTTATACATATTGGCCAAAGTCTGGGCAAAAAGCGCCGCTTCCTCGCCTCCAGCCCCCGCTCTCACTTCAAGAATTATTTCATTCGGAAATTCTTCTTCCAACACATCATCGGCAAAGATAGATTCCATCTCTTTTAAAATTCCTTCTTTTTGAATTCTTAAAACATTCAACTCCTCTCGCGCCAATTCAACCATAGTCGGATCTTTTTCGGACATTTCCAAAATACTCCTCTCTTCTTTTGAGAGTCTTTCATATTCCCCGGCCAGAAACACCGTCTTCTTATTTTTTTTAAATTTTTCAATGTCAGTCATATGTTTTTAGGTTGTAGGTGGTAGGTGCTAGGTTGTAGGCAAGAAAGCAGGCAAGACAAAAGATATGTGAACAATCCTCCTCCTCTCTTTCATAAAAACCTACAACCTAAAGCCTACTACCTACAACCTTCTCAAAATACTAGCATCAAAAAAACCAAACAGCGAGGTGTTTAGTCTTTGTGATTTAGTGAAATGAGTTATTTCTTCTTTGCTGTCTTTTTTGTTCCCGCCGCCGCCTTTCTGGCTTTGAATTTTTCTACCCTGCCGGCTGTGTCCATCATCTTTTCAGTTCCGGTATAAAAAGGATGGCAATGGCCGCAAATTTCAACGCTGATTTTCTCTTTGGTTGAGCCAAAATCATATTTAGCGCCACAGGCGCAAGAAACTTCCGCTTTATCAAAATATTTCGGGTGTATATCTTTTTTCATATTGGAATCAGTCTCGAAAATAACCGCTTAAAATAATATGGTGCTCAAGATCGCTTGAATATCCAAACGTCCAAATTTCGGTAAAAAAAAGAGTTTCGTCAGTCGTCGCAACGAAAGTTGCGTCTCTTTCCTCATCCTCTATTTTTTCCTCGAAATTTTGCCGTTTGTATTATTCATTATTTTCGAGACTGATTCCATAAACATAACACAAAAAAAATATCGCGCAAGCGGAAATAAGTCGAAAGTTTATAAAGTCTATAAAGTCCTTAATGTCGGCAAAGAGGAGACAAAGAGTGTAAATTTGTTTTGCAATTTTCTTGCCCTCACTTTATAGACTTTAAGGACTTTATAGACTTTTAACTTTTATCAACTCCCTTGCAAAATATCAATCATTGTCTCCTGAATATTTTGCGCCTTAGCCATTACCTGATTGCCGTAATAGCAGGATGAACCGCCCGATCCGTAATACTTGCAAGCGGCTTTCTTTTGGGCGCTGTAACTTCCGCTATCGGCCCCTAAGTCGCTAAGATAAAGGGCTGAAGCGATTATGGCATCTTTAGGTTCCCAAGGGTCCGGGACAGGCTTGCCGATTATGCCCGCTATTCTTTCTTTAAACAATTGCCATGTTGAAGGGATAAATTGCGCCGGCCCCATAGCGCCGCCCCAAGGACCCGCCGACGAAATAGGACACGAAAGAGGAGTATTGTCCGCGCTCCTGCCCAGACTCGCCATAATATCAATAAACGGTGTCTGGTCGTCGCGAGAAGAACAGGCGATCTTTGCTTTTTTGCAACTTTTTTTGTTCTGCAGATAGACTTGATACTCAGTCGGACCGGGCATAATATCAAGCCATTTTTTCGTGTCTTGCGCCCTATTGCAAGTGCCGACATTTTTCCCCAAATTGCTTTCTTGCTGCAAAATTGCCAGCAAAAAAGCCGGTTTTACGCCGGTTTTCGCCGCCGCCAGATTGGCATATTCAAGCGCCTTGCCGAAAGGAATGGCTGCGCTATCGCGAAGAGCGAAAAGGGCGGTTCTTATTTGGGCCGCTTTTTTTTCTCTCTCTTTCAGTATTTCTTTATAGGCTTTTTCTTGCTCTTTGTTAAGGCTTAAAAGTTTCTTTTTCTCGTCTTCATTTTTCTCCACCTTTCTCTTTTCGGCTTCTACGGCCACTTTCGCGTCCACCTCTTGGTCCTTCCTCGCGCTTAAATATTCCTTTTGCTTTTCAGTCGCGTCTTTTGTTTCTCGCACATCGTCAAGAGTAATCTGAAGCGATCTTTTGATTGAATCAAACGAGTCTATGTCTATGAAAAATTGCGACAAGTCATTGTCGCTTAACGCCATCGTCAACAAAGAAGAATCGTCTATTTGGTAAGACTTGCGGAGAAGATCCCCTATTGAATCTTTTCCTTTCTCAATCTTCCGTTCAAGATTGTCTATATCTTTGGATTTAACCGATATGTCTTTGGAAAGTCCGCTAATCTTTATGTTCTTGGCT
>Ga0209211_10012334_pt1 | contig 10765 bp, 10 predicted proteins | sample RifGroA2_FD_183992 | JGI IMG/M metagenome (GOLD analysis project Ga0209211, IMG submission 183992) | Groundwater microbial communities from Rifle, Colorado, USA - Groundwater A2 (SPAdes) (version 2) | ecosystem: Environmental > Aquatic > Deep subsurface > Groundwater | place: Rifle, Colorado...
CCGGTTGTTTCCGATTCCGTTTTCAAACTTAATCGCATCGGCATCGGATCTTACGGGACTTCAACGTCGGCATTTACGAACATAACTTTCGGAGAAGGGAACGAGGCGAATATTATGAATACCGATCCGGTTGGTTTGACGGAGTAGAATGCGGGTTTTTTGATCTTGACATCATTGGTCTGTAGTTGTAATATAATATTTAAAATTTTAAAATGTTTTTTGACATTAAATAATATTTGATAAAGGAGCTTTTGTATGATTGAAACATTATTGTTTCTTATGCCTTTTCCGTTGCTGATTGGTTTAATTGGTTTTCTTTTGGGTAAGGGTAAAATTACCATTAAGGAATATGCGATTCAGGAAGTAGTAATTATGCTTATTGTTTTTTTGAGTTGCGTTATTGGACGGCAATTCGCTTTGCGGGATACGGAAATTTGGTCGGGACGCGTTTTGAATAAGCAAAAAGTTAGTGTTTCTTGCGAACATTCGTATCGAGTTGTAGTTGGTCATGATTCAAATGGTAATCCAATTTACGCGACTCGTTACTATCATTCTAATGATTGGGATTGGGAGGTAGAAACTTCCGACAAAGGGATTATTGATATAAGGCGTGTTGATGGGAGGGGCAGCAAGGAACCGCCGCGTTGGACGCAAGTTTACGTAGGAGAGCCGACGGCTTCGGCTCATAATTATGTTAATTATATAAAAGCAAGTCCGTGGACTATTTTAAAAAGACATGGACAATTGCAAGAATTTCAGAAATGGGGTTTGATCCCCGTTTATCCCAATGAAATTTACGATTATTATCGTATTAATAGGTTTTTGAACGCGAAAACAAGCATACTAATGGAGGAAGCCAGGGAATGGAATAAAGAGTTAATGAAAATTAACAGCGAATTAGGTCGTAAAAAAGAAGTTAATATTATAATAATCGCCGTGAATACTAAAAATAGTTCTTATATTCATACCCTGGAAGAAGCGTGGTTTGGCGGTAAAAAGAATGATTTGGTGGTAATATTAGGCGTTCCCAGTTATCCTCGAATTGATTGGGTTAGAATAATGTCTTGGACTAAGATGGAAATGTTAAAAGTTGTTTTAAGGGATAAAGTGGCTGATATCGGCGATATGACAAGGCGTCAAGATATTTTAGATGTAATTAAAAAAGAAATTGACGAGAAATTCGTCAGGACGCCTATGGCAGATTTCGCTTATTTAAAGGCTACGTTAAGGCCGTCGTTCAGGGCAATGCTGATTTTATCTTTTTTGAGCATAGGAGTGTCTGCGGGGCTTTCTATTTTTTTCTGGAAAAATGAAACAGTATAATGTAATTTATTTATTTTTAAGGAGGTGGATGATGCCAATTAAATGGATTATGTGCAGTGTATTTGGTTTTGTAGCAGTTACGGGATTAATGGTCGGCGGTTGGCTGATCAATATTAATAATACTTGCGTAAGGTATGAACAGACAATACCGACGCAGTTTCAACAGAATAAAAACATTTACGATAATTATTTTAAGAAAGTAAAAGAAGCGGCGCAGGTTCCGGATGCGTATATAGAGGGTTTGAAACAGGTTTTTGATAGCGCTATGAAAGGACGTTACGGCGAAGAAGGATCAAGAGCTGTTTTTCAATGGATACAAGAACAAAATCCTCGAGTTGACCCGATTGTTTATAAAAAAATACAGGATATTATTGAAGCGGGCAGAAATGAATTTGCCGCGAGTCAACGGACACTTTTGGATATAAAAAATAGTTATGGTTTGTATAGAAAACCATTTCCGACTTCATGGGCAGTAAAAAAATTGGGATATCCGGCAATAGATTTAGATAAATATGATATAGTGACTTCTCAGCAAACCGATGATGATTTTAATTCAAAAAAATCAGACCCCATTAAATTAAAATAGTAGTTAAAATAAATAAAGTGGCATTTAACGCAAATGCCACTTTTATTTTTAACGATTTTTTGTTAATCTTATGGTATGATAAATAATATATATAAAAATATTAATAACTTGGAATGCAATGGCGATATGTTTAAAATTCCGGAAAATGAAATTTTTTTTGAGACAATGCGTTCCGGCGGACCGGGCGGACAAAACGTCAATAAAGTCGCGACTGCCGTAAGGGCGCGATGGGATTTTGAAAATTCGCCGAAATTGAACGATGGGCAGAAAGAATTGATTCGGCAAAAAGCCAAAAATCAGTATCGCCGCCATTATATCAAAGAAGGCGTATTAACCGTTAAAATAATAGAAACGCGAAGCCAGGAAATGAATAAGCGGATCGCGTTGGATGTGTTGCAGAAAATCGCGGACGATGCCTTGACTGTCGTTAAAGAACGTCAAGAAACAAAGCCGACTTATGCTGCAAAAGAAAGGCGATTGGAAGGGAAAAAAATAAAAAGCGAAAAAAAGAAAACAAGGAGGGATCAAATAGAATTTTAATAACATATTTAAATGAACAATAAAATCATTTTTGATATTGAAACAATTGGCATTGATTTTGAGGCGCTTGATGAAAAATCGCAAGAGTATCTTTTGAAATACGCAAAAGATGAAGTGGAAAAAGAAGAAATTAAAAGCCAGCGTTTGGGGCTTTATCCCGTGACGGGCGAAATTGTCGTGATAGGAATGTATAATCCGGATACCGAAAGAGGCGCGGTTTATTTTCAGTCTCCGAAAGAAGAAATTGCGCCGTATGTAAAAAAAAGCGTTGAGTATTCTACCGGCTCCGAAAAAGAAATTTTGGAGAAGTTTTGGGCGGATATAAAGAATTATAACCAATTTGTTACTTTTAACGGCAGGTGTTTTGATTGCCCGTTTATAATGATGCGTTCCGCGATTTTGGGCGTTAAGCCGACTCGCAATTTAATGCCGAACAGATACTATATGACGCATATTGATTTGATGGACCAGTTGACTTTTTACGGCGCTTTCCGTAAATTCAATCTTGATTTTTACGCAAAATCGTTCGGCATAAAATCGCCGAAAGAAGGAGGCATTACCGGCCTTGACGTTAAACCGTTTTTTAAAGAAAAGAAATACAGAGAAATTGCGGAATATTGCGCCGGCGATGTAATAGCGACCGCGGAGCTTTTTGGAATTTGGAACAAATACATAAAATTTGACGACAGGAATTATTAAAAAAATAATATAAAATATTAATATGAAGGGGAAATTGGTAGCATTTGTCATAAGCGAGGCGTTGCGGGCGAAACCCGGCAAAGAAGAATTGCATATCCAATCCAAAAGAAGCGCTCCTCATTATTTTGGAGAAACGATTCCGCACCAATTTATAGTCAGTCAGGAAAAGGTTTTTATTCGCAATCGCCAAGGCGAGGTTTTTTTGAAAACATATAAGCCGGATATGCTACTTGTTGAAATACGTTTTGACGTTGAAGATATATTCAGCGATGAAATTTTTGATTTAAACGATGACGCCATAAAATATTGTTATAATTTTCTGAAAGAAAAGGGCGGGAAAGACGTGGATAAATTTGCCGAAGAATATTCGGTTTACGTCGTATACGATTATGAAGGCGATCCCGAACAATTTTTTATCAATAAATCCAAAATAGTCGCTCTTTTGAAATCCGAGAGGATAGAACTTGATCCCGAAGAAGTTGATTATACGATGCGCGCGCAAATGAAATACGCCAATAATGATCTTGTCATAGTTGATTGGGATGGAGCTTTCATATTTGAACCGAATGGAGAATTTGAGTTTACGCTTGAACTTCTTCAAATAGCCAATCTCCAGCTGGTTCGTTATCATTCTCTTGATTCGGATATCGACGAAAAATTAAAACACGTGGTACGTTTGATAAAAGCGGCGCCTGCAAAAAGTCAATTTTTATTTAATGCGGCGGAAGTGGCGCAAGTATTTAAGAAAACGATGCTGGTGCGTTCGGAATCAATTTCCGAATTTCAGGCGGTGGACAGGGAAATAAAATTAATTGGTGATTGGTATTCCGCGCGTTTGTTTGATTTGGTTTCAAGGAAATTTAAGTTGGACGAATGGCGCAAGGTAATTAAAGGAAAGTTGGACGATTTAGAGGATGTTTACAGCGTTGCATCTGAAAATTTTACCGTTTCCTGGGAACGCCGCGGACATAATATAGAAATGATCGGTTGGTACATTTTGCTTGTCGGTTGGATGGTTTTTTTACTGAAAGACATATTCGTGCTTTTGTTTTAAAAATAATTGAAATTACTTTATAATAAATCATCGGATCGTTTGCTTTTTCCTGCGGGGTTTTTGTGGGGGACGGCGATTTCAAGCCACCAAACAGAGGGTGGTAATTTTAATGATTGGACGGAGTGGGAGATAAAAAATGCAAAAATCAAAAATCAAAATGCAAAATTAAAGAGTTGGCCGGCATATGTTTTAAACGATTATCCTAACCCACTGCAAGAGGAGAATTATATTTCCAGCCGCGCCTGTGACCATTATAACCGTTACGAAGAAGATTTTGATATTGCGAAAAAACTTAATAATAACGCCCTGAGGTTTTCCATTGAATGGTCGCGCGTTGAGCCTCGCGAAGGCGAATGGGATCAAAAAGAAGTTGAACATTACCGGAATGTTTTGCGCGCGCTTCGCGCGCGCGATATTGAGCCGTTTGTAACGTTATGGCACTGGACTAATCCTGTTTGGTTTGCGGAAAAGGGCGCGTGGCTCAATAAAGAAGCGCCTTTTTATTTCGCGCGTTATGCCGAAAAAATCGTTAAAGAGTTGGGCAATTTGGCAAATTTTTGGATTATTTTAAACGAACCGGCGGTTTTGGTCTCAAGTAGTTATTGGCGTGGTTTATGGCCTTCGCAAAAGAATGGTTTTTTAGCTTCGTATAGAGCGTTGAATAATTTGGCAAAAGCGCACAATCTCGCTTATGAAAAAATAATTTTTTTAAAACCACAATCCCGAATCGGCATCGCTTATAATTTTATCCGTTTTGAAGCATATAAGGAAAATTTTTTCAACAGGATAATAAAATATTTAGCGGACTACTTAAATAATCATTATTTTTTGGGAAAAATAAAAAGGAAAATGAATTTTATCGGCTGTAATTATTATTTTTATAATCGCATTAAATTTAATTTATTTCATCCGGTTAAATCTTTGAAAGATAATGAGAATAAATTCGTATCCGATATTGGCTGGGAAATTTTTCCAAAAGGCATTTATCATATTTTGAAAAACTTGAAAAAATATAATTTGCCGGTTTATATTACGGAAAACGGCGTTGCGGACGCGCAAGACAAATATCGCGCCGATTTTATAAAAGATCATCTTTTATGGATGCATAAAGCAATTCAAGAGGGGGTTGATGTTCGCGGATATTTTTATTGGTCACTTTTGGATAATTTTGAGTGGGATAAAGGTTTCTGGCCGAGATTTGGGTTGGTGGAAGTGGATTATAAAACAATGGAGCGTAAAGTAAGGCAGAGTGCCTGGGAGTATGCGGAGATTTGTAGGAATAATGAGATAATGTTGTAGTTGTTCTGGCTGTTGTAGTTGCGTTGCGTTCTACAATTAAAACATTAGAACAGTTACAATATATAAACAGATATGTTGTGGCTTTTAATTTTAATTATCGGTCGTTTTCTCGATGCCTGGGTGGCTATAATAGATAAGCTTATCTTAAAGCATACTGTTTTTAAGCCGGCATCGTATGCTTTTTTTACCGGCATTTTTAGTATTTTTACGGTCGGATTCATTATTCCGATTTCCTGGTTTATAAAAAGTTTCGGCGTTTTTGACATTCCGGATTTGCCATTGATGTTTTTTGATTTTTTTACCGGCATTATTCTGTTTTTCGCCATTTTTTCTCTTTTTTCCGCTTTTCACAAGTCGGAAGCTTCGCGAGTCGCGACACTCATCGGGAGCTTAACGCCAATTTTTACTTTAGGATTGTCTTTTTTTATTTTTAGCGAAAAATTGCCGGGGAATTACATCTGGGCATTTGCTTTTTTAATTTTCGGAAATTTTATCATCGCTTCCGGCGGCAAAAGTTTTCGCATCGGCGGAGCGTTGCCTTACGCGCTTTTGTCGGCTTTTTTGTGGGCGCTATTTTTCGTCTTAATTAAAAAGATTCTCGGAACGCAATCTTTCACTACGACTTTGTTTTGGATGGAACTCGGGCTTATTATCGGAGCTTTGCTATTTTTATTGAAACCAATGGCGCGAAAGGAAATTTTCAAATCTGACGCTGCTATTCCTACCCAAAAGTCGCATATCGCTTTATTTCTGCTTAACAAAGTGCTCGCGCGCGTTTCCTCTTTATTGATACTTTTCGCCGTTAGTTTGGGAAATGTGACAATGGTCAACGCGCTAGAAGGCGTTAAGTACGTTTTTGTATTCCTGATAGCGATTTTGTTTTCCATGATATTTCCAAAAATTTTGAAAGAAGAATTAAGTTTTTCAATAATTATGCAAAAAACGCTGGCGATTATTTTAATAGGAATCGGGATATTTATGTTAATTCCTTGATTATTTAATTTTAGACTTTTATTTTTTATTGTCTAATTCGCGCGAATTAGACAATAAAAAGAAAGGGGCGGTAATGAGTTTTTGCGTAATAAATAATCAATAAAAAAATTGGTGTACATTTGTCTAATATACATCAATTTAAGCGATGACTGGCGCAAATCATTTAAGTCGTTTTTTTAAATCTGATTTTTGTGAGATCGTAGCCGGCGGTTGATATGAAAACAATTTGAAGTATTGCGAAAATAATATCCCCAAGATAGATGCTGTATATTTCAAGGCAAAGTCCGGCAATAACGTAAAAAATGTCTTTGGCTTTTCGTTTTTTAATTAAAATTCCAGTAGTAATGAATAGGAGACCTATGATTCCAATAATTTTGAATAAGTTCATAATTAGTTGATTATTCGTATGTTATAATTGAATTGTAGTAGATTATTAATTCACGCGCAATGCTTTATAAAACAATCATAACTTTATTTAGAAAGACAATTTTCACCCCGTTAGAAACTTTGTTATGTAATTTTTTCGCGAAAAGATTTTTTAATCATAACCGAAATTGGATGTTTCTAACGGGGTTTATACTTATTTCTATTTTTTTAGCCGCGATTATTTTTGTTGCGTTTTTTTATTTTACATTAGATGATTTGGATATTAACCGCGATTTGAAATTTGGCGTCACTTTTATTCCGCGCCATGCGACGGAATTGGAGCTTAATTGGCAAGAAACTTACTTGGCGGTTTTTGACGATTTGGATGTGCGGCGATTACGGCTTGTCGCATATTGGAATATTATAGAAAAAGAAAAGGGAGTTTATGATTTCAGCGAATTGGATTGGTTGGTTGGCGAAGCGGAAAAGCGTAGCGCGAAAATTATTTTGGCAATTGGAATGCGTGTACCCGGATGGCCGGAGTGTCATATTCCCGATTGGGCAAAAGAATCTTTATTTTCCGATGATCCGTTCGTAAGATTGCAGTCAGAGCAAGCTTTGCTTAAATATTTACGGGTAATAGTGGATCGTTATCGCGATTCTTCGGCGATTTGGGCATGGCAGGTGGAAAATGAGCCGTTTTTGCAATTCGGCGAGTGTCCTATATCGGATAAAGAATTTTTAAGTAATGAAATAAAGTTGGTAAAAACTATTGATAAGCGTCCGATTATAATCACGGAATCCGGCGAATTCGGAAATTGGCGCAAAGCGGCACCGTTCGGCGATATTTTGGGAACTACGCTTTACCGCAAAATTTATTATAAAAGATTTGGATACATTAACTATCATTTGTCGCCGAGTTTTTATCGTTTAAAGTCGCTTTTGGTGAAAAAATGGACGCGACCGGACAATATTATCGTGGTTGAACTGCAAAGCGAGCCGTGGGTTGCGGATCCGCCAATCAATAAAGCGTCTATGGAAGAACAATATATTACGATGAATCCGGAATTTTTTCGCGATACTTTGGATTATATCCGTTATACTGATTTTAATGAATTTTATTTTTGGGGCGCGGAATGGTGGTATTGGATGAAGCAGGAAGGTCGTCCGGAAATTTGGGATATTGCCAAGGGCGTTTTTGTGGAATAATTTTTTTTAAACTCTTGCTTTTCGCGCGGATTTTTTTTATACTCAATTTATATTACATTATTAGTTTTGCGAGATAATATGAGACAAACATCTAAAATTAGAATAGCGATAATCAGCATATTTATTTTATTCGCGTTGGCGGGCAGTTTGGATTATCCGGCTTTTTGGAACAAGGGAGCGGATTTTTTAAATCCTAAAATAGACATTACGGGAATTAAAATTCCTCATTTTTGGAATAAGCCGTTTTCTTTGGGATTGGATTTGCAGGGCGGCGCGCACTTGATTTACGAAGCGGATCTTTCAACGATTGCCGAAGAAGAAAAAGATAATTCCATGCAGGGATTACGGGATGTGATAGAAAGGAGGATAAATATTTTTGGTGTGACCGAACCGCTTGTTCAAATAAATAAAGCGGGCGATAGTCGCCGATTGATTATTGAACTTGCGGGCATTACCGATGTTAATCAGGCGATTCAGATGATAGGCGAAACGCCGTATCTTGTTTTTGCCGAATTGGAAAATAAAGAAGAAACGGATCAGACCAAGTGGAATTTTAAACCGACCGAATTGACGGGAGGAAAATTAAAACTGGCGCGGCTGGAATTTGACAGCACGACTTATGAACCGATTGTCGCCTTGGAATTCAACGAAGAAGGCGCCAGTCTTTTTGAAGAAATTACCGCGAGGAATATAGATAAAAATGTGGCGATTTTTTTGGATGGTTTGGTTTTAAGCGCGCCGAAAGTTCAGCAAAAAATTTCCGGAGGAAATGCGGTTATTACCGGACGGTTTTCCACAAAAGAAGCCAGGGATTTGGTTTTACGGCTTAATTCCGGCGCTTTGCCCGTGCCGATACATTTAATAGCGCAAAAAACTATCGGCGCGACTTTGGGGACAATTTCTTTGGAAAAGAGTTTAAGGGCGGCATTATGGGGATTTATAGCCGTAGTGGCTTTTATGATAATTTATTACAGATTATTCGGATTTTTCGCGATTTTAGCGCTTGGAGTTTATGCGGTTCTCGTGCTTGCGATTTTCAAACTTATTCCCGTTACTTTGACGCTTTCTGGCATAGCCGGTTTTATTCTCTCGATCGGAATGGCGGTTGACGCCAATATTTTGGTATTTGAAAGGATAAGAGAGGAACGGGCGGCGGCAAAAAGTTTCGGTCTTGCTCTTGAAGACGGATTTTCGAGAGCGTGGTCATCGATTAAGGACGGTAATATCTCAACTTTAATAACGGCTTTGATACTTTTTTGGTTCGGCACGAGCGTTGTTAAGGGTTTCGCTTTGACATTGATTGTAGGCGTTGCGGTTTCAATGTTTTCCGCCATATTTGTGACAAAAAATCTTTTGAAAATATTCGTCGGTAGAAAAATAGCGGATGTCAAATGGTTGTGGCAATAAATAGAATTTGGAATTTAATTAGAAAAATATATGTCTATAATCAGTCATTATAAAAAATTTTTCATATTTTCCGGTTTGTTATCCGTAGCGAGTATTGTCGGTTTGAGTTTGTGGCAGTTGAATTTCGGCATTGATTTTACCGGCGGTTCGTTGATGGAAATTGAATTTGAAAATGTAGAATTAAAAGCCAATGACATCAAGGACTCTTTGACTGATTTGGCGTTAGAAAATTTATCCGTTCAGCCGGCGGGCGAAACGGGTTTTATTTTGCGTTTTAAAGATGTTGATGAAGAAACGCACCAAAAAATATTAGGCAAAATTAAGGATAAAGCCGGAGTTAATAATGGCGCGGATGCGGGAAGTTTCAGTGCCGGCAAAGACGCGGCCGAAAATGATCTTATTATTACGCCCGTTGAAGGCGGCGATAAAATATCCGGCAATATTGAAGCTGAAGTTCAGTCGTCCGACGGGAATGTTAAGAGTGAAATTGTCAGCGTAAGGGAAACGCGATTTGAATCTATCGGTCCTGCCATTGGGAAAGAATTACAACGGAGAGCGTTTTGGGCGATTATTTTGGTCGTCATATCAATCATTGTTTATGTCGCGTGGGCATTCAGAGGCGTTTCCAAACCGATTTCTTCATGGAAATACGGCATAGTGGCTATCGTGGCTTTGGTTCACGATGTTCTGATTGTTGTCGGCATATTTTCTTTTTTAGGAAAATTTTACGGGGTTGAAGTCAGCTTGTCTTTTGTTGCGGCAATACTGACAATTTTGGGATATTCGGTCAATGATACGATTGTCGTGTTTGACAGAGTCCGCGAAAATTTAATGAAAGATTACGGCAATAAGAACTTTAGCGTAATAGTGGATAGCAGTTTAAATCAAACAATCGTAAGGTCAATCAATACCGGTTCATGCGCGCTTTTGGTTTTGGTGATAATTTTTATTTTTGGCGGATTATCGGTTATTGATCTTGTTTTGGCATTAATTTTCGGAATTATCTTCGGCACTTATTCGTCAATTTTTATCGCTAGTCCGCTGCTGGTGGAATGGGATAAATGGACAAATAAAAATAATTAATCTTTGTTTGTAAAAAATTATATAATTATATCGTCCGTTCCGTACGAAAAATTTTAGAGTATGACAAAATTGTAAATATGGAATTTTTTAAACCGTTTGCCGCTAAAAAAATATTGATTATTTTCGGCGCGATTTTCGTTGCCGGTTTTGTTTTGGGCTGGTTTATGGCCGGGGAGATTTATATAATAAACAGTTTGTCTTAATTG
>Ga0209211_10012335_pt1 | contig 10764 bp, 6 predicted proteins | sample RifGroA2_FD_183992 | JGI IMG/M metagenome (GOLD analysis project Ga0209211, IMG submission 183992) | Groundwater microbial communities from Rifle, Colorado, USA - Groundwater A2 (SPAdes) (version 2) | ecosystem: Environmental > Aquatic > Deep subsurface > Groundwater | place: Rifle, Colorado...
GTCCCGACGCTGGATGAAAGCTTTGTGATCGTCCGCTTCCGCGATCCGAAAGGCGTGAATTTCCCATACCTGATGACCATGATCCCGAATTCGTTCATGTCGCGCGCCAATACCCTGGTTGTGCCCGGCGGGATGATGAGCGTTGCGATGGAGGTGATTTTCGCGCCGGTCGTGCAAGAGATGATGGAGCGCAGAGGCAGGTAAGCGCCTTGCAGAAAGGATATCGGGGGCTTGCGGACTGGTTTTGTTTTTTTCCTTGTTTGTGGTGCCTGATGCTTCGGGTTGACAGACAAAACGCCGGATGATGTTGTAGTATTACGCTATTGTCGGCAGGCTGCGAAAATTGGGAATGCAGGCGCTTGTCCGTAAAAATTCGCAGCGCAAATATTCGCAGCGCAATATAGTTGAGATAGAATACGCGTTTTTGGCACTGGTCGGATTTTCCGGATACTGGTCAGCTGCGGTTTTGCGGGCATTTTGATTGATAGAATTCTGGTTTGATAAGAGATTCCGGTTGCGGCACACGTTCGTCTGTAACGAATTTTGGCACTCCCCGAAACTTGCGTTCACCCGGCTGGCCGCATGAATTTACGGCGCTCTGCCGCGAAGCTTCGCGCCCGTTAGCGGCTATTCAATCAAAAGGGATTCGCATGTGCAGGCGGCCTCATCGCACACTCGCAGGTTTCGTGTGTGCTATCACGCAAACTGTATAACACGCAGATTTTATGGAATATTTTAGCTAAGCCTATATTTGGATATTTCCGGGTAACCGGGCAGATTTATATTGACTGAAGGAGTTTTTCGATGCATCAAGCGCAAATGGTTACGATCGACGGGAATGAGGCCGCCGCCTATATCGCCCACCTGACCAACGAGGTGATCGCGATTTACCCGATCACGCCTTCCTCGCCGATGGGCGAATATTCCGATGCCTGGTCGGCAGCCGGCACGCCCAACCTGTGGGGCACGGTTCCCGAAGTCATCACCATGCAGAGCGAAGGCGGCGCCGCCGGTACGGTGCATGGGGCATTGCAGACCGGTTCGCTGACGACGACCTTCACCGCCTCGCAGGGCTTGCTGCTGATGATCCCCAATATGTACAAGATCGCCGGGGAACTGACGCCATTTGTCATGCATGTGGCGGCGCGTTCGCTGGCGGCGCAGGGACTGTCGATTTTCGGCGACCACAGCGACGTGATGTCGGCGCGCTCGACCGGTTTTGCCTTCCTGTCCTCCAACACCGTGCAGGAAGCGATGGACATGGCGCTGATCGCGCAGGCCGCGACGCTCGAAGCGCGCGTGCCGATCCTGCATTTCTTCGACGGTTTTCGCACTTCCCACGAAGTGGCCAAGGTCGAGCAGGTGCCGATCGAAGTCGTGCGCGAGATGATCGACGACAATCTGGTATTCGCCCACCGTGCCCGCGCATTGGCTCCCGACCATCCGGTGATCCGCGGTACGGCGCAGAACCCGGACGTGTATTTCCAGGCGCGCGAGACGGTCAATTCCTATTACGACGCGATGCCCGGCATCGTGCAGAAGGCGATGGACAAATTCGCCAAGCTCACCGGTCGCCAATATCACCTGTACGACTACGTCGGCGCGCCAGATGCCGAGCGCGTGGCGATCCTGATGGGTTCGGGCGCGGATGCGGCGCAGGAAACGGTGGAACACCTGACCGCCCATGGCGAAAAGGTCGGCATCGTGAAAGTGCGCCTGTACCGTCCTTTTACGTCGAACGAGTTCCTCAAGGTCATTCCGGTCACGGCTAAGCGTATCGCCGTCCTCGACCGCAACAAGGAACCCGGTGCGGACGGCGAGCCGCTGTACAAGGATGTGGTGACGGCGCTCGCCGAAGCCTTTACCGCCGGCAAGAGCCGATTCACAGCCCTGCCGCGCGTGGTCGGCGGGCGTTATGGCCTGTCCTCCAAAGAGTTCACGCCGGGCATGATCAAGGGCGTGTTCGATGAACTGAAAAAGGATCAGCCCAAGAACAACTTCACCGTCGGCATCATCGACGACGTCACCCACACCAGCCTGAAGTGGGATGCAAATTTCCGCAACGACGCCAGCAAGGGGGTGAACCGTTGTGTGTTCTACGGACTGGGTTCGGACGGCACGGTGGGCGCCAACAAGAACACCATCAAGATCATGGGCGAGGAAACCGAGCTGTATGGTCAGGGTTATTTCGTGTATGACTCGAAGAAAGCCGGTGCAATTACCGTCTCACACCTGCGTTTCTCGCCCAAGTCGATACACTCTCCCTACCTGATCGGTAAAGGTGATGCGAACTTTATCGGTTGCCACCAACCGGGATTCCTGGAGCGCTACGAGATGCTGGATTATGCCGCCGATGGCGCGGTGTTCCTGCTCAACATTCCGGTAGCGCAGGACAAGGTGTGGGACAAGCTGACGCGCAAGATGCAGCAGCAGATCATCGACAAAAAGATCAAGTTTTACGCGATCGACGCCTACGCCATCGCCAAGGCGACCGGCATGGGCAGCCGCATCAACACCATCATGCAGACCTGCTTCTTCGCCATTTCCGGCGTGCTGCCGCGCGAACTGGCGATCGAGAAGATCAAGTCGGCTGCCGAGAAATCCTACAGCAAGAAGGGCATGGCGGTGGTCGAGGCCAACTGGAAGGCGATCGACGAGACTCTCGCCAACCTGCACCAGATAGAAGTTCCGGCTAGCGTCACCAGCAATTTCGAAATGCCGGAGCCGGTGGGTGCCAGTGCGACGGACTTCGTCAAGCGCGTGACTGCCGAGATCATGGCCGGGCGCGGCGACCTGCTGCCGGTATCGGTGTTCCCCGCCGACGGCACCTGGCCCACCGGCACCGCAATCTGGGACAAGCGCAATCTGGCGCTGGAAATTCCGGTGTGGGACGAAGAGTTGTGCATCTACTGCGGCAAGTGCGTGTTCGTCTGCCCGCATACCGCCATCCGCTCCAAGGTGTTTCCCGTCGGGCTGGCCAAGGATGCGCCGTCCACCTTCAAGCATATCCAGATCAAGGGCAAGGAATTCGAGCAGGGCATGCATGTCACCTATCAGGTGGCGCCAGAGGACTGCACCGGCTGCACGCTGTGCGTCGACATCTGCCCGGCGGTATCCAAGACCGACCCGAACCACAAGGCGCTCAACATGCGCGACATTTTGCCGTTGCGTGAGCAGGAAAAGGAAAACTTCGAGTTCTTCCTCAACCTGCCGGAATTCGATCGCACCAAGCTGCGCACCGGCACCATCAAGGGCGCGATGATGTTGCAGCCGCTGTTCGAGTTTCCCTCCGCCTGCGTCGGTTGCGGCGAAACGCCCTACATCAAGCTGGTCACCCAGTTGTACGGCGACCGCCTGGTGGTGGCCAACGCCACTGGCTGCTCTTCAATCTATGGCGGCAATTTGCCCACCACACCCTACAGCAAGAATCCCGAAGGGCGCGGCCCGGCCTGGGCCAACTCGCTGTTCGAGGATAATGCGGAATTCGGCCTGGGCTTCCGCGTCAGTATCGACAAGCATGCCGAACAGGCGCGCGAACTGCTGGCGCGGTTGAAGGATAAAGTCGGCGCCGAACTGGCCGACTCCATTCTCAACGCCGACCAGTCCGAGGAAGCGGGTATCTTCGCGCAGCGCGAGCGCATCGAGGCCTTGCGCAAGGTGCTGGCCGGCATCAATAGCGCCGAGGCGCGCAATCTGGAGAGCCTGGCGGATTATCTGGCGAAGAAGAGCGTGTGGATATTCGGTGGCGATGGCTGGGCCTACGACATCGGCTTCGGCGGGCTGGATCACGTGCTGGCTTCCGGTCGCAACGTCAACATCCTGGTGCTCGATACCGAAGTCTATTCCAACACCGGCGGCCAATGCTCCAAGGCCACACCGCGCGGCGCCACGGCGAAATTTGCCGCCGGCGGCAAGCCTACCGGCAAGAAGGATCTGGGACAGATCGCCATGAGTTACGGCCAGGTTTATGTTGCCCAGGTCGCCTATGGCGCGAAGGACGCGCATACGCTGAAAGCCTTTATCGAAGCCGAATCCTTTGACGGCCCGTCGGTCATCATCGCCTATAGCCCCTGCACCGAGCACGGCTACGAGATGCACATCCAGCACCAGCAACAGGAGCTGGCGGTCGATACCGGCCACTGGCCGCTGTACCGTTACGACCCGCGCCGCGCGGAGGAGGGCAAGAATCCATTGTCGCTGGATTCGCAGGAGCCTTCCGCGTCGATCCGCGATTTTGTCAAGAACGAGCCGCGCTTCCGCGGGCTGGTGAAAAAAATGGATGAAGATAGCGGAAAAACCGTGGCGTTCTACGACAAGGAATTGCGCAAGCATTATGCGATTTTCGAACATTTGGCAGGTGGTACAGGCGGCGCCAAGAAGGATTCAAACGGCGCATAATCCGGATTGCAGGGTTCAGAGCGGTGGGCACATGTGCCCACCCTGCGCATCTGGATTTGTCATGATTTGCGCAAAGATCAATAACATGCTGACTTTAAACAGGGGGTGTCATGGGTAGCGATAAGAGATACATTTATTCGTTCGAAGAGGGCGACGGCAAGAACAAGATGCTGCTGGGCGGCAAGGGTGCAAACCTGTGCGAGATGACCCAGATCGGGCTGAATGTTCCGCCCGGCTTCACCATCACTACCGATGCATGCAACGCCTACCTGGAAAAAAACAAGCTGCCTGAAGGCCTGATGGGCGACATTAAGGCGTATATGGTGGCGCTGGAAAAGAAAACCGGCAAGGGTTTCGGCAGCGGCGCGAACCCTTTGCTCGTGTCGGTGCGCTCCGGCTCGTCCATGTCCATGCCGGGTATGATGGATACCATCCTCAATCTCGGCCTCAACGAAACGTCCCTGCAAGGCCTGATCAAGCAGACCGGCAATGAGCGTTTTGCCTATGACACTTACCGCCGTTTCATCCAGTTGTTCGGCAAGATCGCGCTCAACATCAGCGACGAGCATTTCGACGAACGCATGGCCGCGATCAAGCGCAAATACGGCGCGCCCCAGGATCTGGATCTGAACGTCGATCACCTGAAAGAGCTGGTGGGTGAATTCCTCGCCATCGTCCAGAAGCATACCGGCAAGCCGTTCCCGCAGGATCCCTACGAACAACTGGAGATTTCGGTGGGCGCGGTGTTCGGTTCATGGATGGGCAAGCGCGCGGTGGATTACCGCAAACAGTTCAGGATCACCAAGGATCAGGCCAGCGGCACGGCGGTGAATATCTGCACCATGGTGTTCGGCAACATGGGCAACGATTCCGGCACCGGCGTCGGTTTCACGCGCAATCCCGGCACTGGAGAGAACCAGATCTATGGCGAATACCTGGTCAACGCGCAGGGCGAGGATGTGGTGGCGGGTATCCGCACGCCCAAGGCCATCGCCGAGATGGAACAGGAGATGCCGGAGATCTACCGCCAGTTGATGGCGCTGCATAACCGGCTGGAGTCGCATTACCACGAGGTGCAGGATTTCGAGTTCACCATTGAGAAGGGCATCCTGTACTGCCTGCAAACGCGCAACGGCAAGATGAACGCGCGCGGCATGGTGCGCAGCTCGGTGGAGATGTTCAATGAGGGGCTGATTTCCAAGGAGCGCGCGCTGCTGCGCGTCGAGCCGGCGATCCTGGAGCAATTACTGGTACCGCAACTGGCGCCGAATTTTCATGGCAAGTCGCTGGCGCAAGGACTGCCGGCCTCACCCGGTGCGGCCTCCGGCAAGATCGTGTTCGATGCCGATACCGCCGAGGCGCGCGGTCGCGCCGGCGAAAAAATCATCCTGGTGCGCGAGGAGACCAAGCCGGAGGATATTCACGGCTTCTTCCAGGCGCAGGGCATTCTGACCAGCCGTGGCGGCAAGACCTCGCATGCCGCCGTGGTGGCGCGTGGCATGGGCAAACCCTGCGTGTCGGGTTGCGACCAGATCGTGATCAACGACCATCTGCGCAATGCGCAGATCGGCGAGACCACCCTGCAGGAAGGCGACATCATCACCATCGACGGCGGCACCGGCCATGTCTATGCCGGCGAGGTGCCGACGGTAGAGGCAGAGTTTTCCGAGGAAATGGCCACCCTGCTGGCCTGGGCGGACGAGGTGGCAAGGCTCAAGGTGATGGCGAACGCCGACACCCCAGGCGACGCCATGCGCGCGCGCGAGTTCGGCGCGATGGGCATCGGCCTGTGCCGCACCGAGCGCATGTTCAACAGTACCGACCGCCTGCCCATCGTGCAGGAAATGATTCTGGCCGAAACGCAGGAAGCACGTCAGTCGGCGCTGGATCGCCTGCTGCCGATCCAGCGTGCCGACTTCAAGGGCATTTTCAAGGCGATGAAGGGGCTGCCGGTCACGGTACGCCTGCTCGATCCACCGATGCACGAATTCCTGCCCACTGCCGCGCAGCTCGAACTGGAGATCGCCCACCTGCACCAGTTGCGCGACACCATCGAAGGCCTGGAGGAGCTGCCGGATACGCTCAAGATGCTCAATCCCAAGCTCTATCAGCAGTATGCCGACGGGTTGAACAAGCTGATGGGCGGATTGAGCACCTTCAAGGAATCGCACATGGAGGAAGATGTCATCGGCAAGAAGGAGGTGATCCTGAAGAAAGTCAGGGCGCTGGCCGAAGTCAACCCGATGCTGGGGCATCGCGGCGTGCGGCTCGGCATCACTTACCCGGAAATCTACTCGATGCAGATCCGCGCGATCCTGGAAGCTGCCGCTTTGTGCGCCAAAGAGGGGGTCGAAATTTACCCCGAAATCATGGTGCCGCAAGTGGCTACCGTGGAAGAACTCAAGCGCATCCACAGCTTTGTGCAGCGTATCCACAAGGAAGTGAAAGCGACGCACGGCATCGAGGTGCAATTCAAATTTGGCTCGATGCTGGAAGTGGTGCGCGCCTGCGTGCGCGCCGGACGCATGGCGGAAACCGCCGAGTTCTTCTCCTTCGGCACCAACGACCTGACCCAGGCGACGTTCTCCTTCAGCCGCGAAGATGCGGAAAACAAGTTCCTTCCTGCTTACACCGAGGGCGGCATCCTGGAAGACAACCCGTTCGAGGTGCTGGACATCAAGGGTGTCGGGCAGTTGATGAAAATGGCAGTGGCGAAGGGCAGGGGAACCAATCCCGATTTGAAAATGGGTATTTGCGGCGAACATGGCGGGCATCCCGGTTCGATCCATTTCTGCCATCACATCGGGCTCAATTACGTCTCCTGCTCCGGGCCGCGTGTGCCAATCGCACGTCTGGCGGCGGCGCAGGCCAAACTACAGGAAGATCAATACCGGGAACCGAGCTGATCGTCCGCGCGCCAATTCCGTTTTCTGTCAGCAGTGCAATCTTAGGGGCGCATGAAGCAGACAGCCAATTACCCATTGTTTCTCAATGGGTAATTGGCTGATTAATCGCACTCTGCCGCTTCCCTAAATTTGTGCGCTGCAATATAATTTGCAGGTTGAATTTTTGATTGAACGCTTCGTGCACCGTGTTGTCTGCCACAAGTGGGTTCAGCGTAACGCACAAATTTGATGCGGTCGGTTTCGTGCGGTGTGCAGGGATCCCGTCCATCGCCTAATAACGTTCACGCTTGTTGTCCCTTCGGCAATTTGGCCGGATTTGCGGTAGCGCAGTCGTTCACGTGTTTGATGCAAGTTGTTGCATACGGTTTCTAGGGGTGGCATAGCTTTTATTTGCGATAGTTCAGCCGTCCCGAACCAGCCGTAAATTAATTATTTGAGGTCGTACTTATGTCTACCGTCATATCACGCCGCCGCTTTATCACTTTCGTGGCCGCTGCCGCCGGACTGCCGCTGTTGATGAAGGCGGGAGACTCTCAAGCCAAGCCGGTGCGCTGGGAAGGCACCGCCTTGGGCGCGCCCGCTTCCATCCAGCTTTTTCATACCGATGAGGCACAGGCACGCGCCGCCATCGCTGCCGGGCTGGATGAACTGAAACGCCTCGAGGCGGTTTTCAGCGTTTACCGCGCGGATAGCGCCATCTCGATGCTCAACCGCGAGGGTGTACTCGAAAACGCACCGGACGATTTCGTCGCCATGCTGACACGCGCCCTGTCGCTGGCGAAAATCAGCGATGGCGTCTATGACCCTACCATACAGCCGGTGTGGCAAACCTATTTCCGCCACTTCACTTCAAGCAACCCCGACCCTGCCGGACCGGCGCCGCGCGATCTCGCTGCCGCGCTTGCGCTGGTGGACTGGCGTGCCGTCAAAGTGGATGCAGCAAACAAGCGTGTATCGTTCGACCGCCCCGGCATGGGGCTGACGCTGAACAGCGGCGCACAGGGTTACATCACCGACCGGGTTGCCGATGTGCTGCGCGCTCATGGTTTTGACCGCATGCTGGTGGACATGGGCGAGCCGCGCGCGCTGTCGGCTAAGCCGGACGGCTCAGCCTGGCGTATAGCCATAGCCAACCCCGCCAATCCAGCACGCTCGGTCATAACGCTGGATCTGGTGGACAAATGCGTTTCCACCTCGGGTGGTTACGGCACCCTGTTCGATTCCGCAAGCGCGTTTACGCACCTGATCGACACCCGCACCGGACGCACCGCGCCGGCGCTGCTGGGAGTCTCGGTGGTGGCAGACACCGGCAGCATTGCCGATGGCCTTTCTACCGCGATGCTGATGGCGCCAGTCGAGCGCCGCCAGGATATTCTTCGCTCTGCCGGCGGGCAGAAGGCGATTTACGTCACGCCTGATGGCGTGATTTCCACCGTGGAAGCATGACCATGGGCGGAGCCGTGGACGACATGACGGATTTCAGTGCACCCACCCTGACCGAGGGCATCGCCCAGGTGGTCGAGGTGGAAGGCAACATGGCGTGGCTGGTGCCCGAGTCGGGTTCCAGTTGCGGCGGTTGCAGCTCTGCGGCGGCATGCGGCTCCAAGGGCATCGGCACTGTATCCAGCCGCTTGGAGGCGCGCCGCTTCCAGCTTGTCAACGACTTCGGGCTCAGGATCGGCGAACGGGTGGTGGTGGGTGTTCGCGAGAACGCACTGCTGCGCGCTTCGATCACCGCCTACGTCATTCCGCTCGCCACTTTGCTGATTAGCGGTGCGCTGGCGCAATGGGCGGCCGGCAACGATTTCGTCACGATGGCGGCGATGCTGGCGGGGCTGGTGTTCGGGTTGTGGCTGGCGCGCGTGAGGGCAGGGCAGTTGATGGCCAAGGGCGAACTCTCCCCCCGTTTTATTCGTCGCGCCAGCATGGGCGAAACGTGCAATTCTTGAACAGGCAAGGAATAGCAAAATGCAAGGGACAGCAGAATGAAAGAATATGCACTTTTGATTGTGAGCGCGGCGCTGGTCAACAACGTCATCCTCGCGCGTTTTCTCGGCCTGTGTTCGTTCATGGGCGTCACCACGCGTATCGACACCGCAGTCGGGATGGGCATGGCGACCACCTTCGTGATCACCGTTTCGTCGATGGCCGATTGGGCGGTCGGAGCCTATCTGCTGGAACCCTATAACCTGTGGTATTTGCGCACCGTGACTTTCATTATGGTGATTGCCGCGGCCGTGCAATTCACCGAGCTGACCGTGAAGAAGGTATCGCCGCCGCTGTTCCAGATGCTGGGTATTTACCTGCCGCTGATTACCACCAATTGCGCGGTGCTGGGCGTCGCCATCCTGCTGGTCGAGCAAAGGATGAATTTTATCGAAGCCACGTTGTTTGGTTTCGCCTCCTCTGTCGGCTACAGCCTGGTGATGGTCATGTTCGCCGGATTGCGCGAACGGTTGGCGCTGGCCGATACCCCGCGCCTGTTCGCCGGCCCGCCGATTGGCTTCATCGTCGCCAGCCTGTTGGCGCTGGCGTTCATGGGCTTCTCCGGCATGACGAGTTGAGGATATAGATCATGTGGATTGCTATCGGAAGTCTTACTGCGATGGGCCTCATTCTGGGGGCCTTGCTCGGCGTGGCGGCAAAATTTCTTGCCGTTAAAGAAAACCCGCTGGAAGAAGAATTGAAGGAAATGCTGCCCGGCTCGCAATGCGGCCAGTGCGGCTATGTCGGCTGCAGCCAGTACGCGGCTGCGCTGGCGAAGGGCGAGGCGGCGATAACCTTGTGTCCGCCCGGCGGCAAAGCGGTGATCGAGGCGCTGGCCAAGAAGCTGGGCGTCACCGCCGACCTTTCCGAACACGAAGAGAAGGTGCCGGAGCACGCCTTCATCGTCGAAGACCTGTGCATCGGCTGCACGCGTTGCATCCGGGAGTGTTCGACGGATGCCATCATGGGCGCCAACAAACTGATGCACACGATCATCGTCGATGCCTGTCACGGTTGCAGCAAATGCGTCCCGGTCTGCCCCACCGATGCCATCGTGATGGTTCCGGTGCGGGTGACGTTGCGCAACTGGCATTGGCCCAAGCCGGAAATTGAAAATACGCACTCCAAGCCAGAAGTTGGCCACGCGCACTAAAGGAGCAGTCATAGATGAAACTTTTCCCCATTCTCGGCGGCATACACCCGGAATACCGCAAGGAGCTGACCAGCGAGAAAGCCATCGTTGTCATGCCGATGCCGGCCGCACTTTACATTCCGCTACAACAGCATATCGGCGCACCGGCCGAGGTGCTGGTAGCCGAGGGCGATCTGGTCAAGAAAGGACAGATGATCGCGCGCAACCAGGGCACGGTATCGGCGTCGCAGCATGCGCCCACGTCCGGCCGTATCAAGACGGTGACCGAGGTGACTGCACCTCATCCTTCCGGGTTGCCGCAGACCACCATCATCCTCGAAC
>Ga0209211_10012337_pt1 | contig 10764 bp, 7 predicted proteins | sample RifGroA2_FD_183992 | JGI IMG/M metagenome (GOLD analysis project Ga0209211, IMG submission 183992) | Groundwater microbial communities from Rifle, Colorado, USA - Groundwater A2 (SPAdes) (version 2) | ecosystem: Environmental > Aquatic > Deep subsurface > Groundwater | place: Rifle, Colorado...
AAAATAGGCATCAACGTAAAGAAAGATGAGATTGATGAAAAAAGAATTGTTTATCATCCGCAAATACCTGAGCTAAATTACCGGATTTATCCTTAGATTTGGGGGAAATTATTTTGAATGTTTCACTTAATTATTTAAAATAATGATAAAGTACAATAAAATTCCAAAGATCGCTATACATCTTTTTATCTGGTCAATCTTACTGCTTTTTCCATTTTTAATTTCTCCCCGACAAGAAAATGATTTTAGTAAATTAATTTCATATAACGGAATTTATTTATTACAATGTGCTATAATATTTTATCTTAATTATTTCATTTTTTCTAATCAATATTTTTTTCAAAAAAAATATGTTTTTTTCCTTCTCGTTAATAGTTGTATCATTTTAATATTTCTCTGTATTAATTGGCAACTCCGCAACTTATTTATGAAGGTTGACTTACATGCCTTTCAACCTCCTAATATGCAAAATAATTTGAATCGGAACCCCATGCCATTTAATAAAATGCATCCGCCTTTAGATGATTTTTTTATTTTTAAAGATTTGTTTTCATTTTTCGTGCCTGTTATTTTTTCAATAGCTGTAAGGGCTACAGAAAATTGGATAAAAACCGAAGCTGAAAAAAAAGAAATCGAAAACAGAAATCTTGAATCAGAACTTCAACATTTAAGATATCAATTACAACCACATTTCTTTTTTAATTCACTTAACAATATATACTCATTAATTGAAACTTCACCTGCTAATGCCCAGCAAGCAGTACATAACCTCGGTAAACTCATGCGATATCTTTTATATGATACCAGGCAAGAAAAAGTGGAACTATCTCAAGAAATATCATTTTTAGAAAAGTATATACAAATTATGGAACTGCGCCATACAGATAAAACACTAATAAATTATATATTCCATGAAACTGGAAATGTATCCTATTCTATTGCTCCATTATTATTTATTCCATTGATTGAAAATGCATATAAACATGGGATTTCAGCAACTCGAAAATCTTTTATATCATTTGAAATAAAAATAAATGGCAACCAATTACATTTTACTAGTGAGAACAGTAATTTCCCTAAAAATGTAACCGACAAAAGTGGTTCTGGAATTGGTCTGGTTAATTTAAAAAAACGATTGGATTTGATTTATAAAAATAAGTATGAATTGTTATACGAAGTAAGAAAGAATGTTTTTTATGTTTCATTAAAAATTGAGATAAATCGAAATGAATAAACTAAAAATAAAATGAAAAAAATATCCTGCATTATAGTAGATGATGAACCATTAGCTATTGATTTATTAGAAAGATACATTTGCAAAACACCTTTTCTTGATTACAAGAACAGATATAGCAATGCAATTGAAGCACTTGAAATACTAAACAAACAAACTATTGATTTAATTTTTCTTGACATTCAAATGCCAGATCTAACAGGTATCGAATTTTCAAGATTAATGGGAAAAGAAATTAGAATTATTTTTACTACAGCTTTTAACGAGTATGCAATTGAAGGATTTAAGGCAAACGCAATAGATTATCTTTTAAAGCCATTTAATTACGAGGAATTTCTAAGAGCAGCCAATAAAGCTAAAGAATGGTTTGAGTTAAAAGATTCACATAATAAGCTTGAAGTTAATAACAAGGATTACATTTTTGTAAAATCAGAATATAAACAGATTATAATTTATCTTGATGACGTGCTATATATTGAAGGACTTAAGGATTACGTTAAAATTTATTTAAAAAGTGACCCTAAACCTATTTTATCAATTTATTCTTTAAAAGCACTGGAAGCAAAATTACCGGAAGCAAAGTTTATGCGTGTACATCGTTCTTTTATAGTTAATTTAAGCAGTATTAAAACAATCGAAAGATCCCGTATTGTTTATGGAAAAGTTTATATCCCAGTTACAGATCAATATAAGGAAAAGTTTCAGGAATATCTAAGTAAAAATTGCTTATAGAACAATTTTATAAGTGAGGTTTTAGCTCATTTAATATTTTATACCCATCTTTTTTCAATAGTATAATTGCTATAGGAATCTAGCTTTATAGATTTAAGAGAATTTTGTTATATCAATGTGATTTACATCTATTATGTGCCAGAATATAAATTATGTAGCATTAATGATTAATAAGCGGCTTTGGTCGTTACTTTAAACCTGTTCTTCTACATATTCACCTGCTTCTTCTATTTTGTTTTTTAATAGGTGTCTGCTACTATACATTTGCATACTTCCTACAAATAAATTGTGTTTAATATGGTTTTCAAAACATTATTTAATATTCTTTTATCCAGTAGATATGTTATACATATTGTTATTCTGGTTTTGCTTATTGAAAATTCATTTGCTCAACAAAAAGAATATGTATTTAATTCAAAAGGAAACATCTGTAATTTTAATTATATATGTTACTCACAAAATAATGAATACGAATCAATAAAACGTCCTTTTATTTTTATTATAGGAAAATCAGGCGAAACTACTATCGAAACTTATATTAATGATTCGTTAAAAAAAAGCCCTCAATTTTATAATTATATGTTTGTTTACGTTCCAAACAGAGGCAGTAATGCAAAAAATAAACTGGAATGTATTGATGGACTTACCAGTTTGTTAACATATAATTTCAAGTATGGGCATAATAACTTATTTCTTACTGTTTACGACCCAGAGATTACCCAAGCTGATATCGATGCAAATCGTTTAAATGCAATTTTTAAAAACATTATACTTTCAAAGCCCGATACTAATAAAATAGCACTGGTAACAAATAAGAATATTATTGATGATTTTAAAGAAACTGCGATAAAATATGATACTGAAATAAAAAAAGATGAAAATGAATTCGGAACATATTACATAGAAGAAGAGAATAGTGAATCAGATGAAAGTACTAAAGAAATTAAATCACAAAAAAATTATTTTGGTCCACCTACCACATATAAATTCACATTAACGGGTATTGTCCGTGACAAATCAACCGGTGAAGCACTACCGTTTGCGACAGTAATGGTAAAAAGCACCAGTATTGGTGCTTCAACAAATGCCGATGGTTATTTTACACTATTAAAAGTACCGACTGATACTACAACACTTATTGTTCATTATATGGGCTACAATGAAGAAGATGTGTTTCTGACTCCTAAAAGTCCAAAAAAAAACCTGCTTGTAGAACTTTACCCTTCCACACATACCTTGAAAACAGTAACTGTAGCAGGAATGAAGGAAGAAGTAGTTTTAGTGAATAAAACGGATATCAATACAATCAAGATTGCTCCTAAAAGATTGGAACAGTTGCCAAATGTTGGCGAAAGAGATATTATGCGTTCTTTCCAGTTAATGCCGGGAGTAAGTGCATCAAATGAATCATCATCCGGTTTGTATGTTCGTGGTGGTACTCCCGACCAAAATCTTGTACTTTATGATGGCTTTACAGTTTATCATGTAGATCATTTGTATGGATTTTTCAGTGCGTTTAATTCGAATGCTTTAAAAGATGTTCAGCTTTATAAGGGAGGTTTTGAATCAAAATTTGGTGGACGTTTATCTAGTGTTACTGAAATAACAGGAAAAGACGGTAATCAGAAGAAATTTAATGTAGGTGCTGATTTAAGCTTATTAAGCATGAATGCTTTTGTTGAAATACCTATCGGTAGTAAATTTTCTTCAGTAATTGCATATCGTAGATCATACAAAGGTCCTATTTATAACGCAATATTTAAAAAGTTTAATAAAAGCACATCAACAACTTCAGAACCAACGGGAGGTGGACCTGGAGGAAAACAAATACAAAACACTAAAGTAACCTCGTATTTTTACGATCTTAACGGAAAATTTTCATATCGACCTACCGACAGAGATATTATTTCATTAAGTATTTTTAATGGAACCGATAAATTAGACAATAGTTCTTCTTCCAATGCCTCTTCTTTTGGTGCTTCAAATTCAGATTTTAGTATGAGTTCGACCGATTTAACAAAGTATGGTAATGTTGGTAGTAGTTTAAAATGGTCAAAAAAATGGAATGATAAACTTTATGGTAATACCATTGTCAGTTATTCAAATTATTATAGCGACAGAAATCGTTCACAGGAACGGACCTTGACAAACTCAAGTGGCGAAGAAACAACAACGAGCAATGGAGTATTTGAAAACAATGATTTAAAAGATTATAGTATTAAATCAGATTATCAATGGGATATTTTCAACTTCAGCCAGCTTCAATTTGGTGGATTTGGTACGTATTTCGACATTAATTATTCGTATGCACAAAACGATACATCTATTGTTCTTGAGCGACAAAACAAAGCCATGCTGACCGGGGGATATATTCAAAGCAAAACAAAACTTTTTAATGATAAAGTTCAATTTCTTCCAGGTATAAGAACCAGTTATTTTGAGACTACTAAAAAAACATATTATGAACCTCGTGCATCCATTTCTTACAATTTAACAAATCGAATAACATTAAAGGGAGCTACCGGCAAATATTATCAGTTTGCAAATAAAGTAACCCGTGAAGATATTATGTCGGGTAGTAAAGAGTTTTGGCTTCTCTCTGATGGGAATTCTGTTCCGGTAAGCTCTTCTGTCCATTATATTGCTGGATTATCATACGAAACAAACAATTATTTATTCAGTACCGAAGCTTATTATAAGCAGATAAATAACCTTACAGAATATTCACTACGATTTAACCCAAGTCCAATGGGTGTAAGTTATGATGAAAATTTTTTTAACGGATACGGCTTTTCACGTGGAATCGAATTTCTTGCTCAAAAAAAATCGGGAGACTTTAATGGATGGGTTAGCTATACATTATGTCAGGCTAATAATCATTTTGATATATATTCCGACAGTTATTATCCGGCGAACCAGGATGCTACTCATGAATTTAAAATAGTAGCCTTGTATAAATATAAACGATGGGATTTTTCAGCTACGTGGATTTTTGCTACCGGTCGTCCATACACTGCGCCATCTGGAGCATATAGCATTACACTTTTAGATGGTTCAACTCAGGACTTTTTTACTGTGACCTCAAAAAATGGTTTGCGTTTGCCGGATTATCACCGAGGTGATATTTCGGTAAATTATAAATTACTGGCAGGAAAAGTAGGCGAAAGAAAAAGAAGAGAAATTGGTTATATCGGTTTCTCTATATTTAACCTGTACAACCGCACAAATGTCTGGTATAAACAATATACAATCGAAGATGGTGAAATTTTAGAAACTAATGTTAATTATTTAGGTATAACACCAAATTTGACGTTATCATTGAAGTTCAGGTAATATTGATTGATTTAAACTCATATAAAATGAAAACAAAAATAAATGATATTTTTTTTATCTTTCTATTATTTGTTGTTATTGTGATTGGTTGTAAAAAAGGAGACAACCAGAAATTTACCGATACTCCGATTATTGAATCTTATCTCGAACCAGATAGCTTTTTAAATATAACCATAACAAGGCAAATTCCTTTTTCGACCGATGTTGATTATTCTCCAGATGATATTAACAATCTTTCAGTTAAAATACTTTATAATAATTCTACACATATATTAACTCCTATTGGTAATGGAAAATATGTTGATAGTACATTAGTAGTAAAAGAAGGAGATAATTACAATTTATCATTTACTTATAATTCAAAAAATGTATCTGCATATACATATATACCTTCTAAGCCAGTTAATATAGTGCAATCCGAAACTGTAATTAAAATCGAAAGAATGGATAGTACATCCGGTCCTCCATCGTTAGGAACAATGCCCGATCCTGTTACAATTACCTGGGACAATACAGATGCCTCCTATTACCTTGTTATTGTTGAAAATATGGAACCAACTCTGGATCCGATTCGTGATTTTGGCGACAAAACACCTCCGGGAAATATGTTTAGAAAATCTCCTACAAATTCAAGTTCAGAAGAGATTAGGGCAATGGATTTTCAATATTATGGAACACATCGAGTAATATTATTTCATGTGTTACCAGATTATGCCGCATTATATGAACAAAACAGTACAAGTTCACAAAATCTGACCAATCCTTCTTCCAGTATCGTTAATGGTTATGGAATATTTACAGGATTAAATTCAGATACATTATACATTGAAGTTTCCGAACCATAATATAAACCATTGGTTTTATTAGCTTTCTTAGTGAATCAAAATGAATTGTTATGAAAAAGGTATTAAGTCTAATCTCAGTAATAGTAATAAGTTTAATGGTATTAACTTCCTGTTCACCAAAACTTATATACAAATCTCAATGGCAATCTGCTCCTGTAATTATTGATGGTTCAGTTTCTGAATATCAGGATTTTCGTTTCTATAACAAAGAAACAAAGATGTTCTATTCATTATATAACGATAATGCAAATCTATATGTCTGCCTCAAAACAAATGACGAAGCTATGCAAATGAAAATAATGAAAGTAGGAATGGAAATATGGATTGATACATTAGAAAAATCTAAGGAACAAAATGGTATCCTTTTTCCTCTTGCGAAAGGTAATAGTATAAATATGGATGGCATGAAACCCCAAACGAATCATGAAAAACAAAAACCTGATTTTAATACAGTGAAAAATAATTTCTTTTTAGAGCAAAATTTTATGATTCTAGTGGGATTTAAGAATACGACAAAAGGGTTAACTTCTTTAGAAGACAAAAGCGGAATTAAAGTTAAAATAAACTGGGATAGTACCAATTCCATGATTTATGAAGCCATTATTCCTTTTATAACATTTTATAAAGAATCATTATCAAATATTGACAGTACAAAATTTTTTACTCTTACTCTTAATATAAATGCATTTTCAATACACGAAATGCCGCAAAATGGAGGCCCAGATTATGGCAGAATGTCGGGAGGTATAGACATGCCGGGTGGAGGAGAAATGCCAAACGGTCCCCCGAACGAAATTAAAGGCACTGGAAATATGAATACGATGTCGGAAAAAAACACTTTTATTGAAAAATTCAAATTAGAAGTAAAAGAACCATAATATGAACCAAATAGAGGGAGTTTCTTTTTAGCAAAGTACTAAGGTTGTTAGTAAGTAGTAAGTTGCCTAAGTATGTAATGCATATCTTTTTCATAGCTCCCCCTTTTGGTTCACCAATAAATTACAATACAAACAAATAAAATATAGCCAATGCTTAAAAACAAAACCCAAATAACCCTTGATTATGAATAACCAAGGAAAAATCACATATAATACTAAACCTGAAGAAAAAATAGTTGTTAAAAATATTGTTCCAGCTATTGAAGTAAAGACTCATTTTAAACCCTTAAAAACACTAATTGTCGAGGACGATGAATACTCCGAAAAATTCATTACAATTAGAATTAAAAAGTTTTGTAAAGAAATAATAATAGCTAGGACTGGAGTTGAAGCTGTTGAAATTTGCCAAAACAACCCCGACATTGATTTGGTTTTGATGGATATTAGAATACCTGAAATGAATGGATATGAGGCTGCCAGTCAAATCCGACAATTTAATAAAAATGTGGTTATTATTGCACAAACAGCTTATGCTCTTTTAGGTGACAAAGAGAAAGCAATAGAAGCAGGTTGCAATGATTATATTTCAAAACCCATTTTAAAAGATGAATTTTATACTTTAATACAAAAGTATTTCAAATAATAATTCAGAATAAATTGACAAATAATTGCCTGTAAATAAATTGCTGTCTATATGTTTTTATGAAAAATCTGGATGTAAAATTATTTATATTGTTATTAATTACATTTTTCCTGTCTGTCTCTATTACTCAGGTAGAAGCACAAACTTATTCAATCAAAGGTAAGGTAGCTGACAGTACTGATATGACACCTCTTCCTGGTGCAACAATTCTATTAGTTAATATTTCGGACACCACTATTATTTTCGGAACAACAACGAGCAGCAATGGCTATTTTCAATTTGCTAAATTAGCTCCATCACATTATAGGCTTAAAATATCTTTTATTAGCTACAACACATTTAAACAAAGTATAAATGTTAATAATTCTGATGTAATTCTACCTCCTATTAAGCTTAATAAAATTAACACACAGTTAAAAGAGGTTACTGTTACTACAAACCAAATTCGGGTTGAACAAAAAGGCGATACCTTATTGTATAATGCAAATGCCTATAAAACCAATCCCGATGCTACTGCCGAAGATTTAATAAAAAGAATGCCGGGTATTACTTCCGATGGAACAACAGTTAAAGTAAATGGTGAAGAAGTTAAAAAAGTACTTGTAGATGGAAAAGTTTTCTTTGGTGACGACCCATCAGCAACGCTTAAAAATTTTCCTGCCGAAATGGTGGGTGAAGTCCAAGTATTCGACAAATCAAGCGACCATGTACAGTTTACAGGATTTAAAGATGGTGATGAACAAAAAACATTAAACATTGTTACAAAAGGTGGTGAGAAAAGCGAAGGTAAATTTGGTAAATTTTATGCAGGTTATGGAACTGACGAAAGATATAATGCTGGTTTAACTTTTAATTCTTTTAACGATAATAGAAGAATTTCTATAATTGGGATTTCAAATAATATAAACCAACAGAATTTCAGCATAGCAGATATTATGAGTGTAATGAGTAATTCAAGTGCACAAAGTGGTGGTCCTCCGGGACCCAATTCTCCGATGGCTAATTTCTTTTCAGGACAACAAAGCGGAAATACTAAAACGACTGCAATTGGGTTAAATTATATTGATAACTGGGGCAAAAAAATTAATGTATCAGGTAGCTATTTCTTCAATCAAACCGATAACACTAATTCATCAAGTAGTTTAAGGAATTATTATACTGACAATAAGCTAATTTACGATCAGAGCAGTATAGCAAAAACTGAAAATTTGAACCACAGAATTAATTTTAAATTCGAATATGCTATCGATTCAGCAAACGCTATAAAAATATCTCCGAGTGTAACGTTTCAGACAAATAATAGCAATATCAATAGCAGTAATAAATTGTCTGGAAGCAATGCCTTTTTAAGCAAAACTATAAATGATAACAATTTTAAAAATACCGGATATAATTTTCAAAATGATCTGTTGTTTCAGCATAAATTTAGTAAAAAAGGAAGAACTATTTCATTTAACATTAATACACAACTTAACAATCGTGATGGTACAGGTGATTATTATTCATCAAGTTTTTATAATGATACAGCAACTATTAGTACTATTATACATCAGGAATACAAAAATTACAACAATGGAACTACCTGGGGCGGAAATATATCTTACACTGAACCCATAGGTAAAAATGGACAGATTATAGCAACTTACCGTCCTGCACAAACAAAAAATGATGCAGTTAAATCGACCTATAATCTTGCACTTAACGAAAATAATAATCTTGATTCTACTTTATCAAACAAGTATGGAAGTACTTATACAACACAACGAGGAGGAATCAGTTATAGAATAAGTAACCAAAAATTAAATTTTTCGGCAGGTGCTGATCTACAACAATCCGAATTTGAAATTAAACAGATATTTCCATATAGCTCATCCATCAATAATGCTTTTATAAATACATTTCCTACGGCTTTGTTCAATTATAAATTCAGTAAAACTAAAAATTTGAATGTAATATATCGTACACAAACAAAAACTCCAACCAATACACAACTTCAGGATGTGATTGATGTTTCTAATCCGTTATTAGTAAAATCAGGTAATAGCAAATTGATTCCATCTTATGAAAATAACCTGATAATGCGTTTAGGATTTACCAATAACGATAGAACCCGCAACTTTTTTATATTTTTAATGGGTAAACAGACAAATAATTATATTGGAAACTCAACTGTTTTAATAAATAACGATACTTTAATCAGAGGTTATACAATTAGTAGAGGAAGCCAGCTTACTATACTAGAAAATCTGAATAATTATTATAACCTGAAAACTTTTAGTGTATACAGTTTTCCTCTAACAAAGATTAAAAGTAACCTGAACTTAAACATTGGATATACACTTTCACATATTCCAGCTTTAATTAACAATAGTGTTAATTATTCAAGTAACAAGGCAGTTAATGGTGGCATCAATTTAAGTAGTAATATAAGCCAATATCTTGATTTTTCATTAGCTTATGATGGAAGTTATAACACCGTTCTTAATACTATGGAAACTCAGTCAAATAGTAATTATTATAATCATACTGCTACTTTAAAAGTGAATTATATATTATTAAAAAAGATTGTATTAAATACTGATGTTAATCAAATCACATATTCTGGATTATCACAAAATTATAATCAGAATTATATTTTATGGAATGCCTATATAGGATATAAATTTTTAAAGAACCAATCGCTTGAAGCAAAAATTTCTGTTTATGATTTGATGAACCAGAATCGCAGTATTAGCAGGACTATTACCGAGACATACTCAGAAGATAGTAACACAGAAATATTAAAAAGATATTTGATGGTTACACTCACTTATACATTTAAAAAATTCAAAAACGCAAATGCCCAAGACTATGAACATAATGATTTTCCAAAAGATATGCCACCTCCTCCAAAATAATATGCCACATCCAAGGGATATGCCACCACCACAATAACATTTTTTATTAAATAATAAACACAAAACATTTAGCTAAGTGAAACATTCAAAATAATTTCCCCCAAATCTAAGGATAAATCCGGTAATTTAGCTCAGGTATTTGCGGATGATAAACAATTCTTTTTTCATCAATCTCATCTTTCTTTACGTTGATGCCTATTTT
>Ga0209211_10012341_pt1 | contig 10761 bp, 8 predicted proteins | sample RifGroA2_FD_183992 | JGI IMG/M metagenome (GOLD analysis project Ga0209211, IMG submission 183992) | Groundwater microbial communities from Rifle, Colorado, USA - Groundwater A2 (SPAdes) (version 2) | ecosystem: Environmental > Aquatic > Deep subsurface > Groundwater | place: Rifle, Colorado...
GGCGCAAACCGCCGGTACGGATGTTAAAATCATCCCCCGCGCCGAATGGGGCGCCAATGAGGATTGGAGATTTTGCACTTCTTGGGACGCAGTCAAAGACACTTGCGCCGCCAAATCACCCGATCCGAAATGGCCGCCCGAAATTTATCCGGTTAAAAAATTCATAATCCATCACACGGCCGGCGACAGCCATAATAAAATAGATCCCAAAGAAGCGATCCGCAATGTCTACCGATGGCATGCCATTATCATAGAAAGCGGCTGGGGCGATATCGGCTACAATTACATCATTGACCAGCAAGGCAATATTTATGAGGGGAGATTTGGCGGAGACGGGGTACAGGCCGGCCATACCTTCAACGGCCCTTATTGCAAGCGGATCGGCACGGCCGGCCAGGATGCAACTCCTTGCGGCGTTTCCAAAGGCGATGTGGAAATCGGCTATCAAATGAATGCTAGTACCGTGGGAATCGCCGTTTTGGGAAATTTCAATACGGAAGTCGCCAATGAAAAAGTAAAGGCCGCGATCGCCAAATTGATTAATCTAAAATCCCAAACCGCTCAAATCAATGCGAATGATACGGCTGATTGGAGCGTACCGATCAAAGTAAAAAGTCCGGACGGAATGGAGCCGGGCATTGTGGAGAGCGCGATCAGGGATTCAGGCGCGCTTTTGACCGGTAAAAATCTCTTGTTTGATTTTGATTTTACCGATCCGGCCAAGCCTTTGGCCGTTATCCATGGATTGCCGACCATAATTTCCCACCGCGATGTGGATCGCACTTCTTGCCCGGGCGATAATTTTTATCCCCAGCTTGAAGAAATCCGAAGGTTGGCCATAAATCCTACCACCGAATACGAAGCCAAATTTGAGTCTTCCACTCTGCCGGCCGCGATGTATGTTTCAAAGGCCGACAACGGAGAAATTAAAATTAGAAATACCGGATCGCGTTCTTGGCTCAAAGCCGATGTGGATTTACGCATCTTTGATAACGGACGAAAACCGAGTCTATTCAAAGACGGCCCATGGAATGATTCGACAGGTAAATTTTCTTTTAATGAAATCGAAGTGAAGCCGCAAGAATTGGCCTCGTTCAAGGTGCCGCTTTTAGCGCCCCAATACGCCGGTATGTACAAACACGAATTCGCGCTTTTCAAAACAGCGGACGATACGGAAATATTCGGCTCGGCTTTTGACAGAGAAATGCGCGTGGACGAGACGCACCAGGGAGAATTTATTTCTTCGTCTTTGCGCGCGGCCGTGAAGACAGTCTGGCGGCCGAAAATGAAACTGACATTTAAAAATACCGGATTTGCCACTTGGTCAAAAAATACTGTTCTGGAAATTTATGATCCAACAGGTGCGCCAGGCGCTTTTAAGACAAAAACCCAGAGCGGATACACTGCCGCCAAATTGGGCGTCACTGTCAAAAGCGGGAAAAACGCGGCTTTCACTCTAAAGCTCACTCCCCCGCAAACTCCGGGCACATACAAACAAATATTCAAACTCAAAGACGGAAACAAAGAAATCTGGCTGGGCCGCCCGGAGGTGTCAATTATGACAAGGGTGGATAAATAACGATTGACTGATGACTATTAACCGATGACTAATGACTTTGACTGAGTCCGTCTTATGGCGGACTTTGTTGTTTCGGCTTGAAATTTATCTAATAAAATAGTAGGATAATGTTATTGGTATTAAAGAGAAAAATAAATCAAGCCATATAAAGGCGGCGAAGCTTTTAAAAAACTTATAAAAGAATGATGATTTGGTGGGGTGGCTGAGTTGGTTTAAGGCGGCAGTCTCGAAAACTGCTGAGGGTGTAAGCCCTCCGTGAGTTCGAATCTCACCCCCACCGTTTTTAACAAAGAGGTTCTGCGCCCAAGGCGCATCCTCTCGCTTCCGAATAAAATAATCTCTATTATTCTTAAGCTAAAAATTGCTAAAGCGTTTGGCGTTCCAATGGAAGATTTGGTAAAATAAATTCATGAAACCACGAATCACCGTCATTACATTGGGAGTTGATGATTTAAAAAAATCGCTCAAATTTTATCGCGATGGTCTCGGCCTGAAAACGGACGGGATTGTCGGGGAAGAATTTGAATATGGCGCAGTGGTTTTCTTTGATTTACAGAACGGAATGAAATTCGCTCTCTATCCAAGGAAAAGCCTCGCTCACGACGCAAACATTGCCCAAACCCCGCCGAACGCGACCGAGTTCTCCATCGGACATAATGTGAATAGCAAAAAAGAAGTTGATACGGTAATGGCGCAAGCGAAAAAAGCCGGCGCGAACATAATCAAACCCGCGCAAAAGACATTTTGGGGCGGCTATGCAGGATACTTCCAGGACCCTGACGGACATTTGTGGGAGGTTGCTTGGAATCCCGCATGGAAATTTGAGGATTAGTTTCTAAAAGAATTTACCGCCTCATGCCTAAGGCAGATGAGCCTCTGGCTCAAAAGAAAAACTTGAAGTCGGCCTTTCCGCTCCGGTTCCCGCCTCGCCCAGTCAGTTCCGTTCGAGCTATTTCTAAAATACACCGCAATTTTTCAAAAATCAATTTATGTCAAATAGCAATAAAAAGAAATTATCACCGGGGCAATGCGAAAAACTGCTCAAAATATTGAAAGCCCGTTTTGAGAAAAATATGAACCGCCATAAAGGTCTTCAATGGGCTAAAGTGCAAGCAAGGATGGACCCCGCCAAGGCGGGGGAAAAACTGTGGTCGCTCAATGAAATGGAAAGAACCGGCGGCGAGCCGGATGTGATTGGTTATGATAAAAAAACCACCGCCAAGGCGGGACGGGCGGATGAATACATTTTCTATGATTGCTCGGCGGAAAGTCCTAAAGGGCGAACAAGTGTTTGTTACGATCGTGAAGGACTGGATTCAAGAAAAGCATTTAAACCGAAAAATAACGCTGTTGATATGGCCGCCGCCATGAGTATTGAGCTTTTGACGGAAGAACAATATCGCCAATTGCAAAAACTGGGAAATTTCGATATGAAAACATCGAGCTGGGTGAAAACGCCTGCTGATATCAGAAAGCTCGGCGGCGCGCTCTATTGCGAGCGACGCTACGGCCGCGTCTTCACTGGTCACAACGGCGCGCAGTCTTATTACGGCGCCAGGGCGTTCCGGGGCGAGCTTCTGGTCTGAATTTTCCCTCCCGCTTCCGTTTATTTTCAGAAGTCAATTTGTTTTTGGAATGGCAAAAATTGCGAAAGCCCTAAATATTTATATTGAGGACTCACTAAAGTAATATGATTTATTTAATTGGCGGTCCCCCAAAATGCGGAAAAACAACCCTAGCCAAGAAATTGGCGCAAGTGTATCAGATTCCCTGGATTTCGGCTGATACGCTCCAAAATATTGTTTGGGCATATACGCCAAAGGAAAAGTATTCTGAATTATTCCCTCATAGTTATTTACGGAAAGAAAGTAATGATGAGTTTTATTCCAAACACTCTCCGCAGGAAATTATCAAAAACTATATCGCACAAGGGAAAGCTACCTATGATGCCATCAGTATGATGGCGGAGACATACTTGACTGATAAAGATGATTTTATTGTTGAGGGGTATCAAGTTACTCCGGAAATAGTAGATTGTATTTTCAAAAAAATTGGCAAAGAACATGCTAAAGTAGTTTTCCTTGTAAAATATGATGAACAAAAGTTTATTCAAGATATTCATAAATCAACAACGCCGAATGATTGGATAATACGGAAAACAAAAAACAAGGCCACTTACGGACGAATTGCAAAAATGATCGTTGAATATTCTCATTATTTTGAAAAAGAAGCTAAAAAATACGGGTTCAAAATTTTTAACATGGATAATGAATTTGAGAATCAGCTGAACGCAATAGAAAAGGATTTGATGCCCTAATGATCTTTATTAGGGATTTGCCGCCGGTCTATCTTGATTCTTCGTTTATTATCGGATATAGTTGCATTATATTCAAAGTTAATCCAAGCTCTTTAGACGAATCAGTTAAGCCAAAATTCAAGATATAGAAAAATACAAAAAAACTTCACATAAAAACGAGTCGTACGATTATAAATTAAAAAAATATTTATGAAGAATAAAAAAATCATCATCGTTGCTATATTAATTATTTTAATTGCGATTGCCGTTTTTATTGTTGAAAAAACTCCACCGAAATATAATAATGATTCTTTTGATAAAGTACGATCTTTTTTGTCTTGCGCGAAAGAAGGAGAAACAATCGGGGCTTCAGGTATGCCGAATTCATGCTGCTCTGGATTAAAATCAGTCGGGGGATGGCCCGGCGGTTATAGTGGAGATTGTGCCTTACTTCCGCCACCAGGTGGTTTGAGTACATGCGCCAAATGCGGTGACGATATATGTGATGCTCCTAATAGAGAAAATAAATGTAATTGTCCAGAAGATTGTAAATAATTTTTGCGAATTTATAACATCTCACAACGCTGAATATGAGGTTTAATAAATTTACGCAATTATACATCCGAAATTAAAATATGTTTACCTCCGCCGCAAGAGTCCGGAATGCGTTGGTAACAAATCAATTCCGAGCGAAATGGAAAAATAGCGCCGGAGAATATCCAAAAGCGTGAAAAAATTTATATAAAAATATTGTGGCGCGACGCATATAGTGGCCGGCTTATTTATCCGGCAATGCAGTAAAATAAGACTATTGAAGAAAATGCCCGAATATGCCATAGTGGAATTAGATTATCATTGATCTTAAAAATACTATGGAACAAGAGCAAAAACCGCCAAAACGATTATACCGCTCTAGAAAAAGCCGCGTAATATTCGGCGTTTGCGGCGGATTGGGCGAGTATTTTGAGATTGATCCTTTTATTATCCGCATTATTTTCGTGGCTATGACACTGGCCGGAGGATCCGGTATTTTGCTGTATCTCATACTGGCGTTTCTTATTCCTCTCTCGCCCAATGGCACTTACAGCGCGGAGAATCCGGAACGAATTGATATTAAAGAACGGGCTGATGAATTGGTTTCGGAATTAAGAGCGCAAGGATTCAGATGGACAGCTTCAAACTGGATCGGCGCCGCGATCATAATTCTCGGCGTAATGCTTTTTTTAAACCAAATTTTCCCGTCTTATTTTTTCAACGGCGGTCTTTTTTGGGCATTGGTGATTATTATAGCAGGAATCGCGATTTTGTCCCGCAAGAAAAATAATCCGTCAACTGCACCAAAAAATCCTGTTCCGCCGCCCGCTCAATCTTCCGAACCGCTATCAGAGCAAGCCAAAGAAATCAATCGCTACTATCCGAGAATCGGATTTTTCCGACTGACCGTCGGGATTATTTTGCTGTTTTTCGGCATCGGATTGCTGGCGCAAAATTTCGGCATTGTCGCGGATTTTGATTTTTGGCAAATATTCCAATTTTGGCCGGTCCTCATCATCTTGGCCGGATTATCGCTCCTCTCGCGCGGATCGGCATTCGGAAGATTGATTTCCGGATTAATAATACTCGCCGTTTTAATCTTAATTTTAATTTCTTTTTTCTGGCAATTTGATTCGCGGGAAATAAAACAGTATGATTTTCAAGTCGGGAAAGATTCGGCCATTGCGCTTTCCAATGTCCATATCAAAACCGGAGCGGCCAATCTCAATGTGAGCGGCGGATCAATTGATCTGGTTTCCGGCAATCTCAAATCAAATATCACCCGTCTGGAAACAGAAAACGAAGTGGGAAACGGCAAGAGCGATACTACAATTGAAACAGCGAATGGCGCGCGATTTTTTGGCGGACGGCTCACCAATGATTTGAATATCAATCTTTCCGATGAGACCCCGCTTGCCCTGACTGTTGATTCGGGCGCGTCAAAAATGGATATTGACTTGTCAACCATTGCGGCCGAAGATGTAAGCATAAATACCGGCGCTTCATCGCTTGATCTGATTATCGGAAGCAAAGCGGTAAACGCGAATTATTCCATCAGCGCCGGCGCCAGCTCCATCCGCATCACTCTGCCGAAAGAAATCGGAGCAAAAGTTTCCTCCGCCTCCGCCCTTACCTCAAAAAATTTCACTGATTTCCGGCAAACAAACCAAAATTATTACGAATCGGATAATTTTTCGTCAACCGATCATAAAGTTTATTTCAATATTGAAGCCGGAGTCTCCAGCGTTGATATAAATTGGCGATAGAATTGTCATCAGATATCCGGTATCCGGCCGTTGACTTTTCGTCTATTATCGTATACTATTGGATATAGTTAGGTTATATCCATTTTATGACGGAAAATACATTTAACAAACGAATAAAACTTACTCAAGATGTCTTGGCGAAAATAGCCAAAATAGACGAATTCAAGGGTATTTGGCAAGGAAGTCTCCGTTTGAGTACTCAAATTTTAGGCCGCCTTAAAAAGTGGGTCATTATCACCTCCACCGGCGCCAGCACTCGTATTGAAGGCGCTAAAATGACTGATGAAGAAATTGACCGTTTTTTGCGCGGACTTAAAGCCAAAGCGCCGACGAGCCGAGACGAACAAGAAGTGGCCGGCTATGCTGATTTGATCGGCAGAATTTTTGACAATTGGCGCACTCTTCCGTTATCGGAAAATTGGATTTTGCAATTTCACGACATATTGTTACATTTCTCGGAAAAAGATCAGGCTCATAAAGGCCGTTATAAAAGCGCGCCCAACACCGTGGTAATGAAAAATAAACTAGGAGAACAGGTGATATTGTTTGATCCTACCCCTCCGTATCTCGTAAAACCGGAAATTGAAGCCATCATCGCTTGGACAAATTCCCAATTTGAAGCCAATGGAACTCACCCTCTTTTGGTTATTGCGAATTTCATTTTTGAATTTTTAGCCATTCACCCTTTCAAAGACGGCAACGGCAGGATTAGCCGCGCTTTGACGAATTTATTGCTTCTCAAGGCTGGTTATGGCTATGTTCCGTATGTTTCTTTGGATGAAATTATTGAAGAGACAAAAACAGATTACTATCTATCCCTCCGAGCCACTCAAAAAAACCATAAAACCGATCATCAAGATATTGCCCCGTGGCTGGAATATTTTCTAAAAGCGCTTCTGGAACAGACCAAACGGGCGAGAAAGATTATGGAAGAAGACCGGCCGGAAAAATTGCTTTCGGAAAAGCAATTGGAAATTTACCGCTTATTTGATAAAAATGAAAATTTGAGCGTAGCCGACATTGATAAACTGCTAAAAAGCAAAATACCGCAATCAACAATCAAACAAGCGCTATCGAGATTAGTTAAATCCAAGCTCCTTGAACGGATCGGCCAAGCCAGGAGTTCACGATATAGAAAAATCGGAATGTAGTTTTTCTATGCTTTTGTAATAAAAGACATAAAAATATGCCCGCGATTGAGATTAAAAATCTTAAAAAATATTTTAGAAAAGTCAAAGCGGTTGATGGAATATCGCTGGCCGTTGAGAAAGGCGAAATTTTCGGATTCTTAGGTCCCAATGGCGCCGGCAAAACCACGACCATCCGCTGTATGATGGATTTTATTCGGCCGACCGAAGGCAAGATTAATATTTTAGGATTTGACGCGCGAAAAAATTCGGTGGAACTTAAAAAAAATATCGGGTATCTGTCTTCTGATATTTATCTGTACGACGAATGGACGGGCCGGGAACACATTGATTTTGCCGCGTCTATTAAAGGCCCGTCCCCTCGCTTAGTTTCTTTGATCAAACGGCTTGATTTCAATCCGAAAGCAAAAGTGAAAACTCTTTCCACCGGTAATAAACAAAAGCTCAATATAATCTTAGCGCTTTTGGGAAATCCGGATATTTTGATTTTAGACGAACCGACCAGAGGCCTCGATCCCCTATTGCAAAACGAAATCTACGCCATCTTGCAGGAATTTCAAAAAGAAGGCAAAACAATATTTCTTTCGTCGCATAATCTGCCGGAAGTGGAAAGAATCTGCGGGCGGGTGGGAATCATCCGCCAAGGAAAAATAGCCGCGGTGGAGCGGATTGGAGATGTGAAAAGCAAATCAATGCATACCGGACACATTTCATTTGAGGGCGCTTTTAATAAAAACGATTTTCTGGCGGAAGGTTTCGCGATCACGAGCGAAAACGCCAATGGATTCTTTTTCACGATTCGCGGGGAAATCAATCCTTTCTTAAACACATTGGCAAAATACCGCGTAAAAGATTTTGAAATCGCGCACGCCAATCTGGAAGACATTTTTTTAACATTTTATAAGTAACAAAATATGCTCATCATTGCCCGGCGCGCCCTTAGAGATAAAAAAGTATTTCTTCTTTCATTTGTTCTGGGCGGAATCGGCCTGGCCTGGATGTACGCGGCTCTTTTCCCCACAATCGCCAAAATGAGCGGATCTTATTCAGAAATTCTCAAATCTTTTCCCGAAGCTTTTTTGGAAGCATTCGGGATCGGCGAAGAAATGCTTACCGGATTTGAAAGCTATATGTCCAGCGAGCACTTTGGTTTAGTGTGGCCGATTATGCTGATTTTTCTGATCGCCTCTTTTGCCGGCGCCTCAATTTCAAGGGAAATTGAAAAAGGCACGATGGAAATACTGCTCTCTCTTCCCGTTTCGCGCGTAAAAATATTTTTTGGAAAATATCTTTCCGGCATCGCCGCTCTCTTGATTTTTGTTGTTTCTTCCGTGCTGTCAATCATTCCTCTGGCCGAAGCCTACAATATTGATTATGTCGTTTCCCATTTTTTCACAATGTCGCTTCTGGGATTTTTATTCGGCTGGGCGATCTTCGGCTTAAGCATTCTTTTTTCCGCAATTTTTTCCGATAAGAGCAAGGTGTATATGGCGACGGGCGGCATTATGATCGGGATGTATGTGATCAGAATAGTCTCTATCCTAAGCGACAAATTTGACAAATTGAAATATTTTTCTTTTTTCCATTACTACAACGCGCCCGATGCGCTGTCAAAAAATTCCATCGCCCTGGAAACATTCATTGTCTTTATCAGCGTCGCCGTCATAACAACGATTCTCGCGGCTGTCTGGTTTTCGAAGCGCGACGCGGCCGTGTAAGTCATTAGAAAATATCCGTAATGCGGAAGGCCTCGCCCCGACAAAGGCAGAGCTGCCTTAATAAAGCAAAACTGTGAAAACAAAGATTTTGATCGCTTTAATAATCTTGATCGCTTTGAGCGCGGGAGGTTTTTTTATTTATAAAAATCTTTCTGTTACCGAAGTTAAGAATGGAGAAAAAGAGACAGGAAAACTTCCAGTACCCCTAACCGACTACCTTGCCGCAAGGACATGTGGAAACGCGATATGCGAGATTGGAGAAAATAGCGCAAGCTGTGTTCAAGATTGTCAGCAATCCAATATAAGCGCTGACAGATGGACACAGGTTAACGGTCCTTATGGCGGCCTGATAACTGATTTGGAAAAGGTGGACAATACTTTATGGGCGGCTACATCATTTACATACGCGCTGGGCGGCAACGGTATTTTCGAGGTAACGAACAAAGGTTTGGATTGGAAAGCTTTGGGAGGCACTAATAAGCGCGTGTTGGATGTTACAGTGGACCCCAGCGATACTAAAAATATTGCATTCATTGACGATGCTCCTTTTATTACCTGGGATGGCGGCGAAACCTGGCAGAAAATTGAGCTCGAAGCTGATTCGTATACTTCAGTTGCCATGAGTAAGGCAAATCCCTCTCTTATTTTTGTAGGCGCTGTTTTGGACGGGAAAGGATTACTTTTTGTATCATCCGATAATGGGAATAATTGGATAAGAGCCTCATTTTTGCCAGAAACCATGTGGAGCATGAAGCCAATCTGGGCAGGATTTCCGGACGAAGCAAAAAATTTTATAAGAGTCATTGAGCCCCATCCCGCCAACGAAAACATTTTGTTTGCCGGCACGAATTCGGCCCTATTCAAAAGCGAGGACCAGGGGCGCAATTGGCAAAGGATTGACAAAACTTTTCATAGAACTGATATATTGGGCATTAAAATAAATCCTCAAAATCCGAATGAGGTCTATGCAAGAGTGGGGGTTTTTGAGGATTTGACTTGTTTTGAAGTCGCCGGCAGTGAGAATCCGAAAGCTGCTGCCAAGCTGGAAAAAGAAAAATGCGCCGGCGTATACAAAAGCAATGATTTGGGCAAAACATGGCAACAGCTTGATGCCCACTATTTTGATCCTTCAGAAGGGGGCGTTTTTATAGATGATAATAATCCAAGCATTGCTTACGCTATTTTCTCCAGAAAAATTTTTAAAACAGAAGATGGCGGAAAAACATGGAAAGATTTTTTCTTCACCCATGACCAGCCGTTCATCTCAAATTCCGGCATAGAAAGATTGACAACTGGCGAGCATAGCGACGAGGTATTTATTGCTGGCAGGCAGGGCCTTTTCCACACGGAAGACGCTGGCGGGCATTGGCACGAAAGAAACAATGGTTTCATTGGAAGCGAAGTGGTGGATATTGTAAAAGCTGCGGATGGCACGCTTTACGCCGGCACATATTCACTGGGCATTTTTAAAAGCACGGACCGAGGACAGAGCTGGACATTTTCATCCTATAATTTAGAGAATCCGTACATAATGCTTATCGCAGCGCATCCCACTGAATCCAAAACAGTCTTTGTTACAACTAATGGCGGAGTGTATGCCAGTCTTGATGGCGGATTAACTTGGGAGCGTATCGCCAAAAAGTTTTTTAAAGATTCCGAACTGCTTCCGGGAATTGCTCATTTCCATGGCATTGCCTTTGATCCCAAAGATTCAAACCGC
>Ga0209211_10012344_pt1 | contig 10759 bp, 7 predicted proteins | sample RifGroA2_FD_183992 | JGI IMG/M metagenome (GOLD analysis project Ga0209211, IMG submission 183992) | Groundwater microbial communities from Rifle, Colorado, USA - Groundwater A2 (SPAdes) (version 2) | ecosystem: Environmental > Aquatic > Deep subsurface > Groundwater | place: Rifle, Colorado...
CGGGGAGTCCGAACACATACTCCACCCCCTCCAATTCCAAACAACGAATCAATGTCTGAGCGCCTGTAAGTTTCATGATGGATTATTTTCCCTTCATCCCTTCGAACCAATCTAAGATTAGTTTGTTAAAATTTCGTTTATATTCGTGACCGAGCCCTTCTATTTCCTTGTACTCCACTTTCAGCTCAGCCTGGCGCAGTTTGTCCACGCCTTTTTTCACGTCCTCAAGCGTCAACTGTCTGTCTTGAAGACCCACATCCTGTTTACCGTTTATGATTAAGAATGGCAGGGGCAGCCCCCTTACCTTACGGTAGGAAATCATGTTCTCGTAAACGGGCGTGATTCCGCCGCCCACGGGTGCAGCGGCCGCAAAACGGTCCGGATAACGCAGGGCCAGATAAAAAGCGTAATCAGCGCCGTCTCCAAACCCGGTGAGCAGAACCCGCGAAGCATCGATGCTGTGGTTCCGTATCACTTTGTCCAAAATCTTAAAAACCATTTTGTCGCCCTGTTCGGGAACCTCTCCGCGTGAACGCCACCAATCGGGACAAAGAATCACGTAACCGCGGTTTTCCGCATCCGGGCCCCATTGTTCCGTAAAGCTTTTTTTGTGCTCCGGGCCCCATTCGGCAAAAGCAAGGACCAGCGGCCATTTCTTTCCCTGTTCAAACGATGCGGGCAAATAAAGAAAATAGCCGGTTTTCTTGTTTTCCTGCACCCATTGCAATCCGGTCTGGACCTGGCCGTAATAAGTCGCAAAAAGAGCGGCCGGCTTCGTTAAGGCCAAAACAGCTGCTAACAAAAATAGACAAAAATTCCTTTTCAAGGGATGCAAGTTAAGCCCTCTCCTTTAATAAGATTGAAATTTAAGGTAAATCCCGAAAGGAAGTTTAAATTTCCCCAGGCGCTTAAATTGTTGTAACCTGCTGAAACGACGAAAGTTAATTATAGCAGAAGAAAAGGGGCTGTCTAGCGCAAAATGAATTCCTTGGGCTGCTGGAGCTTGATTTCATCCGATTTCAAGAGCTCATAAGCCCTTAGAAGTTCAGCCACGCTCCAGGCCTGGGAAACACATCCGCGCGCGGTGTGCGGGTATTCGGCGTCAAAAATCTCTGAGACGCTTCCAAGTCCAATATCTTCAACATGTTCAAGGAGTCCATCAAGCTGGCGGCGGATTTTCATTTTAACTTCCTTGGCTTTGCCAAAAGCCCGCAGGCAGGCGGCCACGTAAGTCCCCATCAGCCAGGGCCACACCGTTCCCTGGTGATAGCTCATATCCCGTTTTTCAGAATCCCCTTCGTAAAAGGGCACGTATTTCGGATCTTTGGGCGAAAGGGTGCGCAATCCCATCGGCGTTAAAAGCTCATCCTCCACCGCGCGCAAAACGTCTTTCCATTTCTTCTCATCCAGCACGGGAAACGGCAGTCCGACGGCAAAAATCTGATTGGGCCGGAGCGAAGCGTCGGGTTTAGCGCCAATCACATCATAAAGACAATTCTTCTCCACGCACCAGAACAGACGGTTAAAGCTGGCCTTCACCTGTTCGGCCAAAGCCGCGTATTCTTCCTTCAGCTTATTGTCTCCAAACCTTTCGGCCAAACGTGCCATCACGCAAAGTGCGTTGTACCACAACGCGTTTACCTCCACGGGTTTGCCGTGCCGGGGCGTGACCGGCACATCCCTCACCCGGGCGTCCATCCAGGTCAAGGCCACGTTTCCAGAACCGGCCTGAATCAATCCGTCCTTGTCCATTTTGATACTGAAATGCGTTCCCTCGCGGTAATACTTGACGATTTTTTTAAGTACCGGGTAAAGTTGGGTCTCGACCGTGCTTAAATCGTCGGAATATTCCAAATAATCATAGACCGCGTTGATATACCAAAGCGAGGCATCAACGGTATTGTATTCCGGCGTTTCCCCGAAATCCGGAAACCGGTTCGGAATAATGCCCTGATTCACGTAATGCGAATAGGAAACGAGAATATCGCGGGCTTCCTCAAATTTACCGCGCAGCAGCAAAAGACCGTGCAGCGATATCATCGTGTCGCGCCCCCAATCACCGAACCAATGATAGCCGGCAATCACTCCCTTTTCGCCGCCGCGCCTGTCCACCAAAAAAGTTTCCGCTGTCTGCCAAAGGTAAGACCATACCCTGTCCTTGGTGGGAAAACTCGCCGCCACCCGGGTACGGCGTTCAAGCTCTCTGTCGACGGCGTCCGAGAGATCAAAATCTTTTTTGTTCTGCGTGGAGGCGACCAAATAGACTTCATCAGTAGTCACAAAAGAATAAATCAACGAAAAAGGCGCGTATAAATCCTCACGGTAATCCAGGCCGCGCTCTAACTCCCGTGCGTATTCGAAATTTTTATACCAATATCCGGATTTGTCCGTGATCACCGCGTTGTGCAAAAAATGAAGCGGGGGCAGATTTTCGTAGGGATGAATTTGGATTTCGCCCTTGCCGGTTTCAGCCCGGCGGTTGATCGCTGGATTTTCCGAGGCCAGTCCGTGATAACCTCTGAACGCGATCAGCGGCCGGACCTCGAGCTTTACCGGAACCTCGCTTTGCAGCAGCTTATAGGTGATGACCACCGCGTTTTCCTTCTGCAGCATGAATATGGTTTTCCGGATTTGCGTTTCACCTATTTCATAGATAAAGGTCGGGAAAGGGTCCATGGAGAATTGAAGCAGGTATTGAAAACCGCGGGGATGGACGGAACCCGGATACAAATGGGCCGACAAAAAAAACTTTTCCTGTTCTATTTCCAGCGACTCTTCAAGGGAAGAAAGGAGCACGTATCTCTCCTCGGGCGGTTTGGTGGCGGCCACGAGCAGACCGTGGTAACGGCGCGTGTTGATCAGGCCGACCGTGGATGAGGCGAATCCGCCCAGGCCGTTAGCATCCACCCACTCGCGCTGGACGCATTTGGCTAAATCCTGGCAGATATTTTTGCCTATCAGAATAGGCTCCATGAGAAAAGTCCTCCGCGCTAAATCAAGTTTACCTCATTCTCCGGGAAGAAGAGGCTGGCTCAGTTGTTTTTAACCGCCTTCAATGATTCGACTTTTTCCACCAATTGTTTAGCGCGGTCGCGGATGGTGTCCCAGCTGTCGGCGCGGATCAGACTTTTTTCCAAAATCCCGTCACTCAACACAATGGCCGTGACGCCCATTTTGATGTAATCCATGGCATTATCAAGCGTGATGCCGCCGGAAGGAATTAATTTTGGGGAAGGCAGCGGGCCCTTGAGCGCCTTAATGTAGGCAGATCCGCCGAAAAGGTCGACCGGATAGACTTCCACGATATCCACGCCCAGCGTCACCGCGTCCATCACTTCCGTGGGCGTTAAAGCGCTCTGGATGACCAGCACATCGCTGTTTTTACAGACCAGGATCACGTCCTTATCCGTGTAGGGTGACATCACAAACTTGGCCCCCGAGTTGATGGCGCGCTGAGCGACTTCCCCGTCCAGCACGGAAGACGCTCCGACCAGCACGCCTTCCTTTTTGGCCAGATTTTCAATCAGCCTGTAGGATTGCGGAATACTCACGGAAACGCCGAACAGACGGATACCGCCTTCCAGCAGCGCTCCGATCAAAGCTTCGGAATCTTCGGGGACCGTGGTGCGGATCAAGGCCAGCAGCTTGTGTTCGTCTATTTGTTTGTAAGTTTCCTGATTCATCTAGATTTGATTATACCTTCTTTTCAGAAGTTGAAAAGTTTTTTATGGCCGGCCGGACTCTTTTTTTGATTCGGCTTCCGCTTTCCGGATTTGATCCCGGAATTTCGCGGCCTTTTCAAAGTCCAAGGCGCTCGCGGCCCTTTGCATGCGCTCCCTCAGATACGACAAATACGTCTGGGCCTCGTACTCGCCGCGAGACTGGCCGGATGCGGAAAGCACGACTTCTTCCGCTTCGCGCACCTTTTCAATCCCTTCCCTGATGGCTTTCTGTATGCCGCGCGGTGTCACGCCGTTTTTCCGGTTGAATTCCTCCTGCATTTTTCTCCGGCGCCGCGTTTCCGAGACGGCCTTGCGCATGGATTCCGTCATCTGGTCACCGTACATAATGACCTTTCCGCTGACGTGCCGGGCCGCGCGCCCCGCGATTTGAATCAGCGAGGTGGTGCTGCGTAAAAAGCCTTCCTTGTCCGCGTCCAGAATCACAACCAGCGAAACCTCCGGCAAATCCAGGCCTTCCCTCAAAAGATTAATGCCCACGATGCAGTCGTATTTTTGAAGCCGCAAGTCTCTCAGTATTTCGACCCGCTCGATAGCGTCAAATTCCGAGTGGAGATAATGCACCCGGATGGCGACCTCCTTGAGGTAACGGGACAAATCTTCGGCCATGCGCTTGGTAAGCGTCGTGATCAGCGTCCTTTCCTTTCTCGCGGCCCTTTCCTTGATTTCCTTGATCAAGTCGTCGATTTGCCCCTTGGTCGGGCGCACCTCGATTTCGGGGTCCATCAATCCGGTGGGACGTATCACCTGTTCCACCACCGCCTGGGCCTTTTTCATTTCATAAGGACCGGGCGTGGCCGAGACATAAAGCACCTTGCCGGTCATGGCTTCAAACTCCTCGAATTTGAGGGGCCGGTTGTCTAACGCGGAAGGCAGACGGAACCCATGATCCACCAGCGTTTTCTTCCGTGAATAATCGCCGTGATACATGCCGTGAACCTGCGGGACGGTGGCATGCGATTCATCAATGATGATAAAAAAATCCTTCGGGAAATAATCCAGAAGTGTGTAAGGTTTGGAGCCCGGTTTTCGCCCGGAAAGATGCCGTGAATAATTTTCAACGCCCGAACAATATCCGACCTCCACCAGCATTTCCATGTCATAACGCGTGCGCGATTCCAAACGTTTGGCCTCAAGGTTTTTCCCCAGCCCGGCAAGTTCCCTGACCCTCGCATCGAGTTCTTCTTCAATGGAAACGACCGCTTCCTTCAAACGTTCCGAGGGCGTGACGAAATGTTTGGCCGGATAAATGGACACCTTCTCAAGTTCTTTGACCACACGGAACGTATCTTTTTCCAGCTGATATATTTTTCTTACGGTTTTTCCTTCCATCTCAACCCGCAAAGGCGCCTGTTCATACGACGGGAAAATATCAATCACGTCGCCGCGCACCCGAAGCTTGCCGCGGGTAAAGGCCCTGTCGTCTCTCGCGTATTGGATCGTGATTAGTTTTTTAAGAAATTCTTCGCGCGTGATGGTTTCGCCTTTCGCTACCTGCACCAAAAGCCCCATCCAATCTTCCGGCGCTCCAAGTCCGTAAATACAGGAAACACTGGAAACAATGATCGCGTCGCGGCGCGAAAGAAGCGAGCTGGTGGCCGCGAGCCTCAGCCGGTCGAGGTCATCGTTGATGGAAGCGTCTTTTTCGATATAGGTATCGGTGTGCGGGACATAGGCCTCAGGCTGGTAATAATCATAATAAGAAACAAAATACTCCACCGCGTTTTCAGGAAAAAATTCCTTAAGCTCGCTGTAAAGCTGCGCGGCCAGGGTTTTGTTATGGGAAATCACCAATGTGGGCATGCCCATTTGGGCGATCACGTTGGCCATAGTGAAAGTCTTGCCCGAGCCCGTGACCCCCAGGAGCACCTGCTCCTTCATGGTTTCAAAATTGCGGGATAGACTGCGTATGGCCTGGGGCTGGTCGCCCGCGGGTTTGTATTCGGAAGACAGGCGGAAGACTTCCATAAAATAGCCGGATTCGATTACTTGCTATTCATCCAGGGCATCATGTTGGATGGGCTGACGGCCGGGCTTTGGGCTGTTGCGGGCTTTCCCTGTTCGACCCTTACCGTGCCAGTCTCCTCGCTGATCATAAAATATCTCAAGCCTGAGGATGAATCGATGGGGTCCGCATGGACTTCAAGCTCCTGGACGGAGGATTTGAGATAAAAACGGTAGGGCCCGCTTTCGCCGTCCGCGAATTCCTTGGATATCATTTTTTCCTGAACCAACTCTTCAAGGCCTTTAAGGGGCGTGTTGCGTTCCAGATAATAGGCGGCCGCCATTTGGTAGATATTTTTAAGCTCCGCGATGGCCTTGACTTCCCAGGCTATGTTGATGAATTTTGAAAATGGATTGGACGCATTCCCCTTTTTCGTATTCGAACCGCCGCCGGGAAACTGAAAGCTCCCGTCTTCTTTGACACCCAGCATGCTCCGGAGCTGCTCCAGCATTTGGGCCAGAGGATTCGTCTCTTGCTGGGGCTGGCCAGCCGAGTCCATGCCGCCTGTTCCAGTCCCTGATTTGCTGCGGCTTCCGGGAGCGTTGGGGATGGGCGGAAGATAGGAGGAGGGCTCGCCGCCCGTGATATGAAACTGCCTTTCCTTGCCCGACTTTTCGTCCACAGCCTGAATGGATGTTGAACCCACAGAAGTGATTTTGTATCCCTGGTAAGAGTCGCCTTTTTTCAGAAAATTACCGTCCACCACGGCGTAGGAATTCTCGCCGTTCTTCCCGTCATAAACGATGCCTTCGATTTTAAGCTCTCCCTGGGGAGCGGCAAAAAGGGGCGGCGCGGACAATAAAATGAGAAATACCCAAAGAATGGATTTCATAGCTTGATTAAAATATATCCCCTCCGCGGCCAAAAAGCAATGAAACGTTGATTAGCGGATAGAAGAAACGGCCGGGATAATATCCAGCGAAAAAAAATCAAGGTGCGGCGCCGAATGCGTGAGCGCACCGATAGAAATCCTCTGGACGCCGGTCTTGGCGTAATCCCGGACTTTTTCAAATGACACTCGGCCGGAAACCTCGAGCAGGGTTTTGCTGCCGAGGGAACGGACAATTTTCACCGCTGCTTTGACTTCCGGCACGGTCATATTATCGAGAAGAATAACGTGAGGATGCAAACGGATGGCCTCCGGAAGATAGGAAAGACGGTCCACTTCGATGATGACTTTTTTCCGCTTCACCCTGGAAAGGCTTTGAGCAAGCTTGATCCAATCATATTGAATGGCCTCAAGGTGATTGTCCTTGACCATCACGGCTTCGTAAAGATTCATGCGCTGGTTCACACCGCCGCCGCAACGGACCGCGTATTTTTCAAGAAGCCTGAGAGAAGGAAGCGTTTTACGGGTGTCCATGATTTGGGTTTTGTGGGGTTGGATGGCGTCCACAAAACGCTTTGTGATGGTGGCGATGCCGGAAAGATGGCTCAAAAAATTAAGCGCCACGCGCTCTCCGGTCAGGATAGACCTGAGCGGTCCCTCGACGCGGGCGATCTGCGTTCCGTGTTCCACCTCATCCCCATCCTTGCGCAGGTCAATCACCCTGACCTTGCGGTCAAACTGCCTGTAAATTGAGCGCACCAGCGGCAGTCCTGAAATAACACCCGGCGATTTGGCAATGAGATGAGCTTCACACCACTGGGCTGTCGGAATCAAAAGATCCGTGGTAACGTCTTTTCTGCCGATATCCTCTCGAAGCGAGGTCTGGAGAAGCTGACGGAGCGCGGCCTGCGGAGGAAACTTCATTGGATGGACCCAAAAAGTTCCAGGTTTTCACGCAACCGCACAAGAAGCGACTCAAGCTCACCGCGCCGGGCTTTCTCTTTTTCCACCACTTCAGCGGGCGCGCGGTCGGCAAAATCCTTGTTGCCGAGTCTGGCCTCAAGCTGGGTCAGATAGCGGGATGTTTCCTCGATTTTTTTCCGTATCCGGTCTTTTTCCGCGGCCACGTCCACCACGCCTTCAGTGCGCACAAAGACCTCCGTGTCTTTCATGATATTGCTCAAAAAACCTTGCTGACGATCAAAGGCCGTGACCACTTCCAATTTTTCAAGGCGGGCCAGGTGTTTGATAAGAGAGGCAAAACGTTTCAGGCTCTTCTGGTCAGCCGCGTTTTTCACTTTCACCACCACTTCAAGGGGCTTGGCCGGGAGCACATTGAGCTTGGCGCGCAAATCGCGTATGCCGGTGACGGCTTCCCGCATCATGTCGACTTTCCGTTCCGCCGCGGCCGATATTTTTTTACGGTCAGCCTGCGGCCAAGAAGCCAGCATGATGGACTCGCCCATGGTTTCAGGATTGTTAAACCGGCCCTTAAGAAGCTGCCAAATTTCCTCCGAAATATAGGGCATAAAAGGGTGCAAAAGCCTTAGGAAAGTTTCCAGGACATGCAGCAGCACGCCGGATGTTTTGGCTTTGGCTTCAGCGTCTTCCCCGTTAAAAACCGGCTTGCAGAGTTCAAGATACCAATTGCAAAATTCATGCCAGAAAAAGTGATACAGCGCGCTGGCCGCGTCATTGAAACGGTAAGCGGCTAGCGATTTTTCCATGTCACGGTTCAGGCGCTCAAGCGAGGACAAAATCCACTGGTCAATGACGCTGAGTTTTTTGACATCCGGGACCAAACCGTTTTGCCCTTCTTTGAATTCCTTAAGATTCATGAGGGAAAAGCGCGACGCATTCCATATTTTATTGGTGAAATTCCGGCCCACATCAAACTTCTCTTTCGAGAGATAGGCGTCCTGCCCGCTGGCCGTGAGCATGATAATGCTGAAACGCAGGGCGTCCGCTCCGATTTCCTCGATGACTTGCAAAGGGTCAATGGCGTTACCGAGCGATTTGGACATTTTCTGCCCGGAATCCGTGCGCACGGTGCCATGGATATAGACCTGGCGGAAAGGCACCTCGCCCATAAAATGAAGCCCGGCCATGATCATGCGCGCCACCCAGAAAAAAATAATTTCCTGCGCCGTGGCCAGCGCTGTCGTGGGATAAAAATAAGCAACGTCTCCGGATTTATCGGGCCAACCCAGTGTGGAAAAAGGCCACAGCCAGGATGAAAACCAGGTGTCCAGCACATCTTCATCCCGGCGCAATTTTTGATTGCCGCATTCGGGACAGGCGGTGGGGTCTTCGAGCGCGACCACCATCCCTTTTTTATTCTGATTCAGGCACGAATCGCAATACCAAACCGGAATTTGATGGCCCCACCAAATTTGCCGGGAAATGCACCAATCCTGGATATTGTTCAGCCAGTGGAGATAAACCTTGGTCCATCTCTTGGGGAAAAATTCGATTTTCTTTTCTTTCTGCGCCTTGAGCGCCTTTTCGGCCAGCGGTTTCATTTTCACAAACCACTGTTTGGAAAGATAGGGCTCCACCACGGTGTGGCAGCGGTAACAATGCGGCACCTTGTGCTGATGGGCTTCTTCTTTCACGAAAAGGCCTTCCTTTTTAAGGTCTTCAATCACCCTTTTCCGGGCCTCAAAACGGTCTAAATTTTGGTAGGGTGCCCCGTTTTGATTGACGCGTCCGTCCGGATGCAGCACATTTCTGAATTCAAGGTGATGCCTGTGCCCCATGGTGAAGTCATTGGGATCATGCGCGGGCGTGACCTTGACAATGCCGGTGCCGAATTCGGGGTCTATCAATTCATCCTTGATCACGGCCAGTTTGCGGTTCTGAAGCGGCAGGTAAATTTCTTTTTTCTCAAATCCCCTGTAGCGTTTGTCCTTGGGATTCACCGCGAGGGCCGTGTCGCCCAGCATGGTTTCAGGACGCGTGGTGGCTATCACCACTTTTTCATCTTTTTCAAGCTGTCCGGTTTGCGGATTTTTCACGAGATAATGATAATAATAAAGTTTGCCTTCCATTTCCTGATAAGGCGCTTCTTCATCCGACAGCGCGGTTTGACAGCGGGGACACCAGTTGATGATGCGATGCCCCTGATAAATAAGCCCGTCTTCATAAAGCTTCACGAAAGTATGGCGCACGGCGCGGGAAAGCCCCTCATCCATGGTGAAGCGTTCGCGGGTCCAGTCGCAAGATGAACCAATCTTTCTCAGCTGTTTCACAATCGTGGAGCCGTACTCTTTTTTCCATTCCCAAACCCGCTCCACGAATTTCTCGCGTCCCAAATCAAAACGGGTTTTGCCTTCTTTGGCGAGTTTCTTTTCCACCACATTCTGCGTGGCAATGCCCGCGTGGTCCGTGCCCGGCACCCAAAGCGTGGGTGTGCCTTTCATACGCTGCCAGCGGATCAAAATATCCTGGATCGTATTGTTCAGGGCGTGGCCCATGTGAAGAATGCCCGTCACATTGGGCGGAGGGATAACGATGGTAAAGGGTTTCGCGTTTTTATCGATGCGCGGCGTGAAATAGCCCTTGGACTCCCAGAGAGGATACCATTTGGCTTCAACCTCTTTTGAGGAATAAGACGAGGGCAAAACTTCCTGCGGTGCTTCCATTATCCCCGGTGCAATTTGTATTCGATGGCGTCCACCAAGGCCAGCCAGCTGGCTTCGATGATATTGGCGGAAACGCCCACGGTCTGCCAGGTGTCCTTGCCGTCCTGGAATTGAATGAACACCCGCACTTTGGCGGCTGTGCCGGCCTGCGAATTGACCACGCGCACTTTGTAATCCGTGAGATGAATGGTGGAAATCACGGGATAAAAACGTTTGAGCGCTTTGCGGAGCGCGTTGTCCAGCGCGTTGACCGGACCGTCGCCGGATGAGGCCGTGTGTTCTTCTTCGGCTCCCACCTTGAGTTTCACCGTGGCTTCCGAAACGACGCCGCTTCCCGCGGCTTCAGCGTCCACCACTTTGAAGCCCAAAACGTCAAAATGTTTTTTGTATTTACCCGTCATTTTTTTCATCAACAGTTCAAAAGACGCTTCAGCCGCCTCAAATTGATAACCTTCGCTTTCGAGCTGGCGGATTTTATGCAGGATGTCCTTGGTTTCCGGGGTTTCCTTGTCCAAATCCACGTTGAATTCCTTTGCCTTCA
>Ga0209211_10012347_pt1 | contig 10756 bp, 9 predicted proteins | sample RifGroA2_FD_183992 | JGI IMG/M metagenome (GOLD analysis project Ga0209211, IMG submission 183992) | Groundwater microbial communities from Rifle, Colorado, USA - Groundwater A2 (SPAdes) (version 2) | ecosystem: Environmental > Aquatic > Deep subsurface > Groundwater | place: Rifle, Colorado...
AAAATGTTTATTTAAATTTGAAAATTTATAATTTTAAAATTAGTTTATTTGTACTTATAATCATCTAAATTTAAATATAAAATGACCAAATACTCTTTTTCTATGATGAAAGTACTTTTATTGTCTTTTATCTTTTTGTTTTCAATTTCTCTAAAATCACAAATTAATAAGGATAAAATATTATTTGAAGAATATAAATCAGGGTTTTATGAAAATTTTATTTTAAAAGATAATGCTAAAACAGAAGTAGAGAATACAACAAAAGTAAAAAAGTATATTAGCTGTGATATTAATAGTAGAAGTTTCCCAAACGATACTTCCTTATATAAATTAATCTGGCATAACAAACCTATATCACAAGGAAATACTGGCACTTGCTGGTGTTTTGCAACTACTTCTTTTTTAGAATCTGAAGTTAAAAGAATATCGGGAGAGAAAATTAAACTTTCTGAAATGTACATTGTTTATTGGGAATATGTAGAAAGAGCTATTGATTTTGTTAATACACGTGGAACTACTTATTTTGCAGAGGGTTCGGAAGCTAATGCTGTGCCTAAAATTTGTAAAAAATATGGAATTGTTCCTTTTGAGGTTTATACTGGAAAAACAGGCGATTCAAAATTTTACAATCACAGTAAAATGTTTGATGAAATGAACGAATATTTAAAGTCGGTGAAATTAAATAATAATTGGAATTCTGATTTGGTTTCAGGTTCAATAAAAGAAATTTTAAATAAATATATCGGTGTCCCTCCTGAAAAATTTAACTATAAAAAAGTTAGTTATACTCCAAATCAATTTTTTAACGATTTTCTAAAACTTAAAACGAATGATTATTTTAGTTTTATGTCAACTAAAGAGTTTAATTATAACGAGAAGCATGAACTCATTGAGGCTGATAATTGGTGGCATTCCAATAATTATTATAATATTTCGTTGAATGAATATTTTAATTTAATTGTTAATGCACTTGAACATAATTTTTCGATTAGTCTTTGTGGAGATGTAAGCGAAGTTGCTAATTTTAGAGATGAAGGAGTGGCAGTGATTCCTGATTTTGACATTCCTTCTGAATATATCAACGAAGATTCTCGACAGTTTAGATTAAGCAATAATACAACAACTGATGATCATTGCATTCATTTGATTGCTTGTAAAAAAATTGAAGGAAAATATTGGTTTGTAGTTAAAGATTCGGGAAGTAGTTCGTTTGATAGTCCAGTTTCTGGTTATCGTTTTTTTCATGAAGATTATATTAAGCTAAAAATGATGAACATTATGGTTCATAAAGATGCTGCTAAGGATATTTTGGATGGGATAATTAAGTAGGCTACTTATTTAGATTCTATTCTGGTTTCTTTTTGCCATGTAGTTGTTTTAGAATTCTTTCAAGATACAATTCAATACTTTCACCTTGTTTAATTGGAATATACTCTAATGCAGAAGTAAATCCATTAATTAAGTCTGTATATTTTTTGAAATTTGATTTTAGAATTTCTAAGTCGTTAGTTTCCCAGTATTGCCCCTCATCTTGCAGATTAAAATCTGCAAAATATTTTTTATCAAGATGACGAAATAGTTGGATAATAAATTGATGAGTTTCAATGCCAGCATATTGTGTTTTTACTGAAAGCATGTATAAATATTCATGTTCATTTTGAATATCTGTCTTACCATATAGCCTAAGGTTTAAAACATCACTCATTCGACCATTTGAGAGAAAACATATCGAAATTGTTTCGCAACCAGTGGGAGTGAAATTAATTCCATAGATGTTCTGGTTGTACTTTTCTTTTTCACATGTGTTGTTAGGAAATTGTCTGTCGAAAACAAAATATTTCCAGTTATAAGCTTTAGCAATATCTTGAATTTCATCGATTAATTCAGGTAATAACTCCAGTTTAGAAATTTTTCCATTATAATGAAAACTTAAGCCCATTTAATAGTTTTAAATTAAGTTAAAAAAATCAAATCAATTGAATTAAAGTTTAGTCGGCGGATTCGAACTTATAAAGCAATTCTTACAATATCGTCTTTATGAAGCCAGCCTTCGTTGCCATTTTTCAATTTAATATTATACCAGTTTGATAGGCTATCTTCAATGCTAAGTTTTGTACCTTCGTGAAGTACAAAAATATCTGTACCTTTTTCATCTGGTGAGCTTTTAATATTTACAGTTGGTGTTAAAATTAAAGCTGAATTACAATCAGTTATGTCAGATTTTTGTATCGAAGCAAATACATAAGATTTTATAGATAATATGAGAAATAAAATTGCTAAACCAAATGTCAGTTTTTTCAAAAACATAATCCGTGAAAATAGAAATAACAAAACTAAAATAAGGACAGTGATAAATGAAATTAAGCTTATGTATGCCCATGTGTCAGAGCTAAATATTGAAATTATTTTATTAAGCCATTGTGTTAAGAAAAATTCAGGTAATATTTCAATTTTATCGGTTATATATTTATTAGCTAAATCAAGATTGAATTGAATGTCTTCGTCTTCGGGAGCGAGAAGTTTTGCTTTTTCATAATTTAAAATTGCAGAAGTAATTTTATTTGATTTGAAGTAAGCATTTCCTAAGTTAAAATATATTTCTGATGATTGGTATCCTGATTTAATAATACTATCATAGGCATTTATTGCTTTTTCGTAATATGCTGATGAGTAGTAGCTATTTGCAGAGTCGAGAAGAGCATTGTTATTAGATGCTTTTGAAAAAGTTGTGGAAAATAAAAGAAGATAGAATATAGAATACAGAAGAAACAAGTTGGATGTTTTTCAACTTTCAACTTGCAACTTTCCACTTTTAACTTATTTTTATTAAGTTTTTGCATTTCTTTTGATTTTATTGTCAAGTAATCCAATTATATTAATTGTTGAATTATAAATTTTATCCATTTCGCCAGCATCTGAATTAGGAGCAAATCGTGCATATTCGCAGGTGTCTAATAAATTAGATAAGTTACTAATTGTTTCTGTTTCAATATTGTTAGAGTTAAGTATTTCAAATGCTTTTTCACGATTTAAGTCTGAAACCGGAATACTTAATTTATCGCTTAAATAGCCCCACATTGCTTTAAGTGTTTCGTCGTAAAACTGTTCTCGCTTGTTTTCTTTTAAATATTTAGATGCTGAATTAAGTCTTTTTTTTGCCATTTTATTTGCTTTACGATTTTTAACAAGCATTGCATTTGCATTTTCTTTAATTTGCTTTCGACGAATAACAACAATTACAATAAATAATGCTAAAGTTAAAGGATAAGCTGAATTATGCCATAATGAACCTAATACGAAATGTCCAGTTGGCTTTAATTCAATATTTTTGGTTTTAATAAATCGAATATCAGTTCCAATATATTTTACATCTTCTTTTGAAAAATTCGACATAACAGTTCCATTATTATCGTCGGCACCTTTCTCAACCGTAATATTAAATTCTTCAGATGAAACTTGTTTGTATTGTTTAGTTTCAACTTCAAAATAACTAAACTCAACAGGGGCAATTCTGAAATTTCCGGCATGACGAGGAATTAATAAATATTCATAAGTTTTACTTCCAGATGTACCAGCAGCAGTGCTTGTAATATTATCGCTAACTTTTGGGTCATAAGTCTCAAAATCAGGAGGGAAGTTAACTTTTGGGACATCAGCTAATTTTAAATTTCCATTTCCTGATATTTTAATTTTTAAGGTAATAGCATCGTTTGTTTTTACATTGTTTTTGTCGATTGTTGCCTGAAATGTAAATTTTCCAACTGCTCCGTTAAATGATGTAGGTTTACCATCGGGCAGTGGCTTGACGTTAATTTTAACCTTTGGACTTACAACTTTTTTCTTTACGTTTTGATAATTTCCAAAAAAATCATCGAAAATGCTTCGTTGACGATTGTTAACTTTCTGACGGACAATACAAGTTAGTTCAAATGGGTCGATAGTAATTTCGCCACTCTGTTGTGGGTAAAGGAGTTCTTTTTTAATTACTCCCATATTGTAAATCACGCCATTAACGTTTTCTCTTTGCAAAGAAATCTGGCTGGGAGTTTCAATATCCTGACTCCAAAAGCCATTAAACGATGGAAATTTAAAATTATCAAAACCTGCCAAATCAAGTTTTGTGTAAACTTTTAGTGTTGCAACAAGGTGTTCACCTTGATAAAGTGTACTTTTATCAACAGAAACTCTGACAAATAAATCGTCACCATCGACATCAGGAATTGAACTACTTTGTGTTTGCTGATTGTTATTATTTTGAGAATTTGCTTGCGTTTGTCCACCCTGCCCTTTTACAACTTCAATTGTTAATGTATTTGACTGATAATCTTTGCCTCCAGTAGCAATTGTGGCGGCATCAATTTTGTATTTTCCTTCTTTTGTTGCTTGTATGAAATAAGTATATGAATATGTAACACTTTGTGTAACTTGCCCATTAACAATACTCATATTTGAACTACTAGAAGTGTTTGGTCCTGAAATAATTGAAAAATCTTTAAAAGCAGGAACTCTAAGGTTTGAACCTTGTGCATTAAGTGTATAGGTTAATCTAAAGTTTTCGCCTACTGCAACAACATTTGGTGCCGAAACTGTAAATTTTGTTTGAGCATTTATAAATGCTGAACTTAAAAGTGAAATTATTATTAATATATATTTTATAGACATATTCATGCTTTATTTCTTTTACCACATAGACACAATAGAAACATAGAAAAACACATAGTACACTCTTAAACTCATAAACTTTTCAACTTATCAACTAATAAACTCTTCAAAACTACCAATCTTTCTCGACATTTCCTTTTTGTCCTTTAATTAGTTGTTTTTTTAATTTTTCTTGTAAATCTTTTTCGTCATTATCCATAGATTTCAACATTTGTTCAGCTTGTTCTTTTGATATTTTTTGTTCTTCAGGTTGCTGTTGTTGTTGCTGGTCTTTCTTTTCATCTTTTTTGTCTTGTTGTTGCTGTTGATCTTGTTTCTGTTGGTCTTTGTTTTGGTCTTTATTGTCCTTGTTGTCTTGGTTTTGTTGCTGCTGCTGCTGTTCTTGTTTTAACATTCTCAATGCTTGAGATAAATTATATTTTGTTTCAACATCTTTATCCTGAAGTCTTAACGATTGTTTGTAAGCTTCTATTCCTTCTTTTAATTTTTTATTTTGAATATATGAATTTCCTAAATTATGATAAACTTTTGAAAGTGTTTCTTTGTCAACATCCTCGTTGCTAAGTGCTTGAAATTGAATTGCAGCTTCTTCGTATTTTCCCTGACGGTATAATGCATCGCCTAAGTTAAATGCAGCATCAAACGATTTTGGGTTATTTTCAATAGCTTTTCTATACGATAGCTCTGCATCATCGAATTTTGTATTGTCGTATTTTTTATTACCATCCCTAATTAATTGCTTATCTTTTTGAGAAAAGCCGTTAATAAATGAGAATAGTAATATTGCAATTAAAAATAGTTTCATCTTAGTTGTTGATTTTAAAAATATTAACATTTTTAAAGAATTTATTTTTTCTTTCCAATAATATAAACTCAAGTAATAAAAAGAATAATGAAAGTCCTATGAAATATTGAAATCTATCCTCGTAATCGGAATAAATATCAGAATCAAATTCTTTCTTTTCCATTTTATTTAATTCGTCGAATAATGTACTTAATCCAACGCTAGTATTATTTGCACGAATATAAATTCCGTTACCGGCAGCAGCGATTTGTTGTAGCATAGTTTCATCTAGTTTTGAAACTACAACCTGCCCACTTTTATCAGTTTTAAAATCTCTTTGTCCGTATTTTCCAATTACAGGAATTGGAGCTCCTTGTGGTAAACCCATACCAATTGTATGAACTGTAATTCCTTTGTTTACTGCATCAGAAGCAATACCAACAGCATCATCTTCGTGATTTTCGCCATCAGTAATAATTATTATTGCTTTATTTTTATCAGCTTCAGGAGTAAACGACTTAGTTCCTAGCTCAATAGCTTTACCTATTGCTGTTCCTTGTATTGGAACAACTTGAGTATTGATTGCATTTAAGAACATTTTAGCAGAGGCGTAGTCGGTTGTAATTGGTAGTTGCACATAAGCGTCGCCAGCAAAAACCAACAAACCAATTTTATCATTGTGAAGATTATCAACAAGTTTTGAGATTGCTTGTTTTGCTCTTTCTAATCGGTTTGGTTGAATATCTTCAGCCATCATACTGTTTGAAACATCTAATGCAATTACTAGTTCAATTCCTTTTCGTTTAACTTCTTCGAGTTTTGAACCTATTTGAGGGTCGGCAATTCCTATTATTAAAAAGAATAATGCAATTGATAATAAAAGGAATTTATAAAATTGCCTTTGATTTGAAATGTCTGGCATTAATGAATTAAGTAATTGTAAATCACCAAATTTCTTCAATGATTTTTTCTTCATTCTTTTGTATAACCAGAATAAAAGATAGAATACTGGTATCAGTACTAAACTATATAATATTTGAGGATGGGCAAACTTAAACATAGGTTATTGCGCTTTTTCTTAAATTAAGTTTCATTAAAAATAAATTTCAGTTGTTCTTCTTCGATAATTTTTTTCAAATCTTCTTCTTTTGGTAAATTTATTAAATATTTATTTACAAATATCTTATGTGATAGCCCTGCTGTTGCATACTTAACTAAATTTGCATTTTTATTTGCACAAAGAATAACTCCTATTGGAGCATTATCTCCATCGGTCATTTCATTATCTTTAAAGTAGTTAATATACATATTCATTTGACCTGCATCTGAATGGTCAAACTCACCTATTTTCAAGTCAAATAAAACATTACATTTTAATATTCTATTATAAAAAACCAAATCAATACGATAATGAGTATTGTCGAATGTAATTCGTTTTTGACGTGCTTCAAAACAAAAGCCTTTACCTAATTCGATTAAGAATTTTTGAATTTGATTTAAAATTGCATCTTCTAAATCTGATTCAGAGTATTCTGCTTTTTCTTCAATATTTAAAAATTCTAATATGTAAGGATTACGAAACATGTCTTCGGGTAATAATGTACTTCCGTTTATATGCTTTTCAATTACTGCTTCTTTATTTTTACTTAGCCCGGTTCGTTCATACAACATGCTATTCATTGCTCTTTGCAATTCTCTTACCGACCAATTATTTTTAATTGTTTCGGTTTCGTAAAAAGCACGTTTTAATTCAGTATCAGCTTTCAGCAATTCAATAAAATGAGAAAAACTAAGACGATTAATAAGTGTATTTGTATCTACTTTTCTCAATTGGTCAGACGGTGTCTGACTTTTTGATTGCGTTAGGAATTGTTCAGACAGTGTCTGAACAATTACAATATCAGTATTTTTAAATTGTTCAGTCAGTGACTGAACAATTTGAGGATATGCTAAATAAAACTGGTTGTATAAATGAAGATTAGTAAATGAAAATCCTTTAATTCCTTTAGCTTTAAGGCGTAATGCAAGATTTTTGAAAAGCTTTTCACCATATTCGGCACGATTTAAACCATTTTGTTCAAATTCAAAAATATGAAAACCAATAAGCCAATTACGTAGAGTTAAAGCAACATTTACTTGCTTTTGAACTTGTCGTAAAAAATAGTTATTTGTGTTTTGTATATTTAAAACAAGCACCTCTATATTATCAGCCGATTTTTTTGACAGTTTTTGCATTAACTATTTTCTATTGTCTTAATTTAAATTTAATATTGTTCTAATTTATTTAATATTTAATCGCAAAGATATAAGGTTATGAAAACTAAAACTTTTAAATATTACATATTAAATAATACATTTTTCTATGGAATACTCTTCAAGTAAGTATATTTCAACAGCATTTCCAAAACAAATAAAATCAAAGCTACCAGTCCAAATAAATAAAATTCTTCTGACCTTTTGCTAAATTCTTTTACATCAATTTTTGATTTTTCAAGTTTATCAATTTCTTTATATATATCTTTTAATTTTGAATTATTAGTTGCTCTAAAGTATTGTCCATTTGTTAATTGCGAAATTTGAGTTAAAACGCCTTCATCAATTTCTACCGGCATATTTTGAAACTGCATTCCAAAAGGTGTTTGAACAGGATATGGAGCAGTTCCTTGTGTTCCAACTCCAATAGTATAAACTCTAATTCCGAATGTTTGTGCAATTTCAGCAGCAGTTAATGGAGCAATTGACCCTCTGTTGTTTACGCCATCGGTAAGTAAAATTATTACCTTTGATTTTGCTTTGCTGTCTTTTAATCGGTTAACGGCATTGGCAAGTCCCATTCCTATTGCAGTTCCGTCTTCTATCATTCCGCTTTTAATGTCCTTAAATAAGTTTATTAAAACGGCATGGTCTGTTGTTAGTGGACATTGAGTAAAGCTCTCGCCACTAAAAACTACAAGTCCAATTCTATCGTCAGGTCTGCCATTAATAAATTCACTTGCAACAGTTTTTGATGCTTCAAGTCTGTCGGGTTTGAAATCCTGTGCAAGCATACTGCCAGAAATATCTACAGCCATTACAATGTCAATTCCCTCTGTGGTTACATTTTGCCAATTATTTGACGATTGTGGTCGAGCAAGAATTATTATTAAAAGTGAAATTGTTAAAACCCTAAAAACAAACAGCAGATGTCGTAAATAAATTTTTACTGAAACCGGAGTTTTTTCAAATCCTTTTAAGTTTGATAATTGTAGGCTGGCACTACTATTTTTTTGCTTTAAAATATACCAGACTATCATTGGAATTAATCCAATAAATAGGAAGAAAAAGTTTGGATAAGCAAATTCTATGTTAAAAATACTACTCATTTTTATTTAGTCTCGGAATTTATTCAGTTGTATTTTGTTTAATTTCAGGTTTCAATTCGGCTTTAGTATTTGTTACGAACGAATATGCATTTCTCATTCCAGAGTCATGCTCATCGGGTAGAGGGTTAGCTTTTGCAAATTTTACCAAATCGGCTAAAAAGAATATTTGATTTAATAATTGAAGGTTTTGAGCTTCGCATAAGTTACTGTTTCTGAAAGTTGACAATATTTCATCAGATGTTTGTTCCAATGCCATAACATTGAAACGGAATTCAATATATTTTCTGATAATTTCGGTAAGCTCAGTATGATATTCCTTGATTTTTCCTTGTTGCCAAAGTTTTTTATCTTTCAATTCATCTAATTCTCTAAAGGCTATTAGGTGAGCTGGTTCTTTAGGCTTTTGAATAATTCGGATAATTGGTTCGTTTTTCTTGCGTTTTTTGATAAACCACCAAATAGCAATAATTAGGAATATTATGCCTAAACCAACTAAAATATATGGTAAATATTCTCTGAACGATATTGGTGCTTCAAATGGAGGTTTTATATCTTTAATGTCCTGAACAGCAGTGTCCGGAGGAATAGTGAAAACCTGATAAAACATCTGTCGAGTTCTGATTGTGTCAGTTATTGTATCAATATGAATTACAAAATCTAAAGGAAAAATTTCGTGTGGACCGCTATCAAATGAAGTAAGGACGAGGTTTTGTTTTAGATTTAAAATGCCATTAGCAACTACAGTATCTATTTTTGATGCAGATAATATTTCAACACTACTTGGAATTGTATCTGTAAAAAGTGGAAAGTCAATTTTAATATTACTTGGTTGCGATAAAGTAATTTTCATATTAAAGTGGTCGCCAATTAATATTGCATTTGTATCTATTTCAGCACTTAGAGTAATATTTTGTGAAAAAGAAGAAATGCTTAAAATTGAAAATAAAACGAATAATGTAAACTTTAAATTAGTAAGCATATTTAATAAGATTTTCCGTGTATTTTATTGCTCATTTTTTTTTCTTTTGCATTTTTTTAAAAAGGGCTAAAGCCCTAAGTTTGTTTATTTTAATTAGTTCCACAACCTATGTTTCGACTACGCTCAACAACCGAAGGACGTGACAATTGAAATAACTTATTACATAAATATACCAAACTATTTTGTATTCAACAATTTAACAATGTAACCATTTAACAATAACCTCAAACATCAAACTTGCAACTTTAAAACTCAAACCATTTAACAATATCTTAATGTTTCCCTCTTCGTTTAAATAAGTTAATCAATGGTTTAATATAATCCTGCTGGGTTGAAATAGATGCGTTATCAACACCACTTTTGCTAAAAATATCTTTTTGTTTTAATGTTTGAATATTCCACCATTTTGCATAATTATCTCTTACTATTTTGCTAGATGTATCAACCCAAATTTGTTTTCCAGTTTCAGCATCTTTTACTTTTATCATGCCGATTGAAGGAATTTCAGCTTCACGTCTATCGTAAACTCTTAAAGCTATTAAATCGTGTTTTCGGTTTGCAATTTTAATGGCATCTTCATAATCAGAATCAATAAAATCGGAAATTAAAAATGCAATAGATCTTTTCTTAATAGCATTAGTTAAAAATTTTAATGCTTCAGCAATGTTTGTATTTTTATTGTCAGGTTCAAAATTTATTAATTCTCTGATTATTCTTAAAATGTGAGTTTTTCCCTTTTTGGGAGGAATAAATTTTTCAATTTTATCTGAGAAGAATATTACACCAATTTTGTCATTATTTTGAATTGCTGAAAAAGAAAGAACTGCTGCAACTTCAGTAATAACATCCTTTTTTAGTTGATTTACTGAACCAAATTCTTTAGAACCACTTACGTCAATAACTAAAATAACTGTAAGCTCACGTTCTTCTTCAAATACTTTAATGTAAGGATGGTTAAATCGTGCTGTT
>Ga0209211_10012349_pt1 | contig 10755 bp, 9 predicted proteins | sample RifGroA2_FD_183992 | JGI IMG/M metagenome (GOLD analysis project Ga0209211, IMG submission 183992) | Groundwater microbial communities from Rifle, Colorado, USA - Groundwater A2 (SPAdes) (version 2) | ecosystem: Environmental > Aquatic > Deep subsurface > Groundwater | place: Rifle, Colorado...
CACGGTCAGAATGATCCCTACATTCACCCGCTCCGTCGCTACCGCTGCCCCAGCAGCCGCACCCGTGCCGCTGGCGATATTAGTGGAAGTGGGCAGTGTGATTCGCAGTATCCTCAGGCTTTGAATGGTCGAGGGATAGTTGTTCAGGGTGACCACCGAGGGACGAGAGATGATCCGAATATTTCCTTCCTTCTCGGCGGCACTTAAACGGGCCGCGAGATTATTAAGGGGTCCGAACCTATTCTGAATGACCGAGAAAAAGGGCGTCCCTCCAGCGGGAGCCCCGGCCGGAAATGACGATCGCACCGCCGCCGCATTGTAGTCAAAATCGAAACTCATGCCGAGCGCCCGGGCAAAGGTTGGGGTGGTCTCGATCAAATTCGACTCGATCTGAACTTGTGGGGTGCGTACGTCCAGGCGACTGACGACTGCGTTCGCGCCCTCGATGCCTTTCCGAATATCCCGCACGATAATTGTATTGCTCCGGTCATCCGCAACCACTGTTCCGCGCCCGGTGATCGCCACCTTGACCTTGTCCACAAGGTCCTTGACCGTGGCATAATTGACACTTAGGTAAGAGGTCTGAAGGTCCTCCTCGATTTCCTTGGATTTTTTCGCGGCGGCGCGCTGATCGCTCTCGGCTTTCAGTCGTGCAGCTGTAGAAATGCGCATCACGTTTCCCACTTTCTCTTTGTCCAGGCCGTTGGTGTGGATGAGGAGATCCAAGGCCTGATCCCATGGCACATCCACCAAGCGAATCGTGACTTTTCTCACCACATCATCTGTGACAATGATATTGTCCCCGCTGACCTCGGCCAACAGACGAAAGACGTTCTTGATATCCGCGTCCTTGAAATCGAGAGAAATTCTCTGGCCGGTATACTTCTTCTCTTCCGCCAGGCTGGGCTTGGCCACTTGTTCCGGCTTGGCTTCCGGTGCCTGTGGCTCTGCTTGAGGGGCTGAGGGTTTTGCCTCCGCCACTTTCACGTCCACCCTTTTTCCGCCCTGGACGAGCTGCAGCTCCTTTCTCGCCGTCAGCTCAGGATTGACCGGCCCGATGATAACCTTGAGGCCTCCGTTTTCAGGTTCAATCGCATAAGCCGGGACCGTGGCGGCAGCGATCTCCATGACTAGCCGGAGATATCCCTCGCCGGAGCTGAGCCTGAGAATGCTCAGCCAATGCGTCTCCGCGCGAAAATTCTCCACACGAGGCTGCCGCTTGGCGTCGCCAAAGATGTCCAAGACGATGCGCGACGGCTGCGTGAGGGAGAAGTGGCGGTACTGAGTGACCGGAAGCGAAAACTTCATTCCGAGCGCCGTCTGCCCGCGCTCTTCCAGTATGGAGAGCTCCATGATCTTGAACGGCTGTTCCTCTACCGTGGCCTCTTTGATGGTGGGTTGAGAGAGTTTTTCCGGCCGGCCCGAGATCGTTGCCTGGGCCGTCCGGGGCGCCGCAACTTGGGTCTGCACTGTCCCGGCTGCCGCGGCTTGCGAAGCAGGCTCCTCCTGGACGCTCAGGGCAGGGACGCAGCCGGAGCTTCCCGTGACCATGACGACCCAGAGGCAAATCATGGCGGCTACTGAGAGAGTCGCAAAGGCCTGCCGGCTACCTGTTCGATCCAAGAAAAAAACCATCGGAATACTCCTTGTCTCCTTTGGCGCTAATCCGCGGGCAACGGCTTAGAGACCTGGCGGCTTTTTCTCGCGCCAAAAAAATCGGTGTATGTTTCCTCGATCACGATCTCCCGCGGCTTGATGGCCTTGACTTTCCCTTCGTTCGGTCCAATTGGTGTGCCAACTTTCACGATATAACCAAGACCGAGGCCGTCCTCGACCATGGCTCTGGGCTCTTTGATGTCCCAGACGATGCCGACAAGCTTGAGCTGCCCTAACTCGAAACGCTCCAAGGGAGAAAGGTTTTCACGCGGTCGCGCCGCCGCTCCCTTGGCCTTGGAGGCCAAAGGACGAAAAGGATCGCGTTTCCCGGCCGAGAAATAACGGGGCGGCTCCGCCGGCTCAGAAACCTTTGGGGGCAGGGCCGAGGATTCACCCTCTTTTTTCGCCTGGGCCTTCGGGGCCAGCGTCGCTTGGAGTTTGGCCTTCCCCGCCTCCTTCAGTGCTTCCAAGCGCTCCCCGACCGCCGCCGGCGCCTTTTTAAACTTCTCGACCGCTTCGCGAGTCTTTTGCGACGGCGTTTCCTTCTCCTCTTGAGTCCCGCCGGCGTGGGGAAACCCCAGAAGAGAAACCACTCCCAAGACCATCAGGACTCGCGCTCTTAGCCAGCGATCCACTTTGCGCTTTTACCCCTTTCCTTTTGCTGCCTTGGCTTTTCGCTCGGCAATCTTTTTCCGCTCCGTCTCATCCAGAAAGCGGAAGGTGGTGGCCAAGGTCGTCGCATCCAAAGACACCCGCTCGCCCTGAACTTTCGGGTTCCGGATCTCGATATTACGGATGTTGACCAGCCGGTTTAACCTGCCCACCTCATCGAAAAAAGCCACCAGTTCGTGAAACCCCCCCCGAACCACGACGTCGACCGGTATCTCAGAATAGAAATCCTGCGGATTCTCTGCGCGGGGGCGAAAGATCATTATCTCCAGCCCCGATTCTCTCGCCTTGGATGAAATGTTGCTCAGGAGATCCGGGATCTCCTTCTGATCGGGCAGTTGTGCCACGGCTTGCCTGAGCCTCCCGTCCAGCTCTTTGAGCTGCTGCTCCAACCTGGGCAAATTGGCCACGAGCTGCTTTTTCTTATCTCGCTCCTGCTGCATCTTCCCGATATTCTCGGTGAGCTGCGAGATCGTCAAAGACTGGGGCGAGTAAAGGAAAAAATAGTCGAGGGCCAAAAGCCCAATAATGAGACCTGCCAAGATCCCGATCCTCTGCTGGCGGGGCAAAGCCAGGATGCGGTCCAACAACTCTTTCATTTCTTCCCCACCTCCTTTTTACCGGCCACCTTCTGATCGGTTTGGCTGCTTGGAACGGGAGGTTGGTAGAGGAGGTTTGAGTTAAGCGAAAACCGTTTCAGCGAAACGCCCTCTTGCTCCACCTGAGCCGTTTCAACCAGTTCCACATTGTCAAAATAGGCCGAGCTAGAGAGCGCCTTGAGAAACTCGGCAATGGTCTGGTTGTCCACCGCCAAACCATCGATGGTCACGTTGCCGCTCGCCTCGCGGAACTGGGTCAGCCACAGCCTTGCCGGCATTGCCGAGGAGAGGTTTTCCATGACCCGCACCGGGCCGGTCTTTTTCTTGTTCAAGTCATCAATGACTTTGACCTTCTCCCTGAGATCCGCCACCTTTTTCTCCATCTCCCCGACACCCTTGGCCTTGGCATTGAGGACCTCTATTTCCCGGCGCAAGCCCGCCAGCTCTCCTTCGAAGTGCGAAATCTTTCTGAGCTGCATCAGGTAAACGCCGGCGAGCACAACCACAATCAGCCCGACCGACACGCCTGCAACCATGATCTCCTGGCGCCGGCCGAACGCGGCCGTGATCTCTCGGACCGGAAGTAGATTGATGCGGATCATTTGTCGCCTAGCCTCCGAATGGCAAGCCCGGCCCCGACGGCCAAAACCGAAGCCGCATGCGCCATGTAGTCTTTGTCGATGTGCCGGCTCAAACCAAAGTTGCGAAAGGGTTCGGCCAACTCCACCGGCACTCCGAGTCTGCGGGAGAGGATGGGGGCGAAACCGGGAATCTTGGCTCCTCCCCCGCTCAGATACATGCTGTTGATGCCCTCATCACCCGCCATAGCCCCGTATAGACTCAGGGTTCGGCCGATCTCTTCCGCGAGGGACTCACAGGTGGGCCGCACCAGGGCTGCTAGATCAGCATCCTTTTTCCCTTCCAACAACCCCGTGACCTTAAACGTTTCGGCCTGGTCGTACGATATCTTCAGCGCCTCCGATAGGCTCTCGGTAAACGCCTCTCCCCCCACCGGAAGGTCGCCGGTAAAGCTCGATATTCCCCCTTTCAGCACATTGATGCTCGTGTAGCGTGCCCCGATATGGATCAAGCCAACTCCCTCATCCGGCTTGACTTCATAACTGGCCTCGTACATATTTTCCAAAGCAAAATAGTCCACATCCATAATCGCCGCGGTCAATCCCGCTTCCTGAATCACCTGGGTATAGCTGTTGATGATCTCCTTCTTCACCGCGACTAAAAGCACATCCATCTTGCTCCCATCCTCCACGTAATTCAGCACCTGGTAATCCATATTGACATTCTCCAGGGTCTCTGGGATGACATTGCTTGCCTCGAATTCCACATTGGCCTCGAGTTCAGCCTCTTCCTGAGCGGGAAGCTGGATCTTCTTGATAATCACTGCCCGCCCTGGGACTGCGGAAACGACCCTGGTTGCCTTGACCCCGTTGGCATGGATGAGGTTCTGAATGGTCTTCACCACCACATCCTTATCGGCGATCATGTTGTTCTGTACCGCGGTGGGGGGCAACGGCAGGATGCCTAGATTGAGCAGCCGGTAGCCGTTCTTCTCGCCGACCGCTTCGACCATCTTGACCGAGCTCGAGCCGATGTCGAGGGCTACAAATCCCCCCTCTGGCCGGAAAAGGCTCAATCCACCCAAGTTCAATTGTTTCCAAAAGGGAGGAATCTTCATTGTTTAAACACCCTATTCTTTTGCGTGAACCTGAGGCCCAAGGCCATCAGGATCTTGCGTTGCGTGGAAAGGCGACAGCTCATCCCCTTTTCGATCCGGTCTAAGGTTAATGGCGAGATGCCGGCCATCCGCGCAAGCTCAGTCTTGCTCAGCATTCTCGCTTCGCGTAATCTCTTCAGATTATTTCGCTCCATGCCGTCATCCTAATTCGTGCCGCTTCTGCCCCAACAAGGTCATTATTGTCCAACAGTGAGAGGCTCATTGTCAATCAGAAAATTAATATCAATTAAGCATAATTATATCTCGCCCCAGCAGGGCTCCATAAGCCGATGCCCGACTGTGTCGCCTTCTTACCATGCAAGAAATATGCAAAGACAGGATCTTCGCCTCAACCCTTTGACTTTACTACCTATCCTCCTTAACCCATGAATCCCTGCACCTAGCTGCCCCGATCTTCGGTGATAGACCGATTGGACATTTTTCGTCACTCGGATACCAAAAAGAGACACCGCGTTCGCGCCTAAACGCTGTCTCAATATTGCTTTTCCGCCATCCAGCAGGTAAGAAATCGCTCATGCAGGGGGGAGAAAGGAATTTTGCCCAGATCATCGTTCCTTCCCCCTTGAAGCAGCCTCTCACTTACGCGGTTCCACCTCCTCTTCAGGGGACTCTACAAGTCGGGATGAGGGTGCTGGTGCCCCTGGGCAGGCGGAAGGTCACCGGGGTGGTGGCCGACTTTCTCGCTCAAACCCCTGTCAGGGGAATTAAGGAGATCCTGACGAATTTAGACGACCGACCCATATTGGATCCTTCCCTCCTTAGGCTTATCGATTGGGCCTCTCACTACTACCTGGCCCCGCTGGGAGAGGTCCTGGCCACCTTCCTACCACCCCAATTAAGAGCCCGAACTTTAAGGGTGATCGTCCCGAAACGGGGAGTATTTTCCGCGGCAGGAGATCTGGAAAGAAAAATTCTCGCAGAGGCGCGCCGACGAAAAGGCAGGCTAACCATCAGTAGCCTGACGCGAAGAATGCCCGAAAAGGATCTCCATCGCGCCCTCGATCACCTGAGCTCCCTGGGGGCAGTGGAGGTTAGGGAGAGCATCACCGGCCGAAAATCAGCAAATCACCTCGCATGCAACCTACAAAGGCAGCCCGCAGAGAGACCGCCGGGAATGCCCCTGGGTTCCTGCCAAAGAATAAAACTCACTGCGGAGCAACAGCAGGCCGCAGATCTCATTGGCGCTCGCCTGAAGCGGGGAGGCTTTGAGACCTTTCTCCTTTTCGGCGTCACCGGGAGCGGCAAGACCGAGGTCTATCTCCAGGCCATGGAAAAGGCCAGAAGAGCGAACCGACGCAGCCTGATCTTGATTCCCGAGATCTCCCTCACGCCTCAACTGTTGGATCGCCTCGAGGCGCGCTTTCCGGACCGCGTTGGCGTCCTCCACAGCGCCCTTACGCCCGCAGAGCGCTGGGCCCAGTGGTGGCGTATCCTCGACGGGGGAATTGATGTGGTGATCGGAGCCCGCTCCGCGATATTTGCTCCGGTGCCCGACCTGGGGCTGGTCGTCGTCGACGAGGAGCACGATCCCTCATACAAACAGGAAGAAGGGCTGCGCTACCACGCCAGGGACCTGGCCGTGGTGCGGGGAAAGCTTCTCGGTTGCCCGGTCATTCTGGGCTCGGCAACGCCGGCGGTGGAAAGCTTCGAAAACTGCCGCCAGGGCCGCTATCGCCTACTGGAGCTAACCCAGAGGGTGGAGCGAAAACCTCTGCCTCAGGTGGCGGCAGTTGATTTGAGAGCCGAGAACGAGAAAAAAAAAGACCAGGCCAAAGGAGAAGGGCGCGCGTGGACTCTTTCTGTGTTATCCCGCGACCTGGAGAAGGCGCTGCAAAGCAACTTTGGCCGCGGCGGCCAAAGCCTGATCTTTCTCAATCGACGGGGCTTTGCGAATTTTCTCCAATGCCGGCTCTGCGGCTATGTTCGGCGCTGCCCCCACTGCTCCGTCAGCCTCACTCTCCATCTCAGAGCGCAAACCCTGTACTGCCATCACTGTGGCTTTCGCGAGCCTACTCGCGCCACCTGCCCGACCTGTGGCAATCCATCCCTGGCAGGAATGGGATTTGGCACAGAGACGGTAGAGCAGGAAATTTCCCGCCTGCTGCCGGGGGCGCGTATAGCTCGGATGGACCGGGACACGACCACCCAAAGAGGATCTCACGGGCGCTTGCTTCGAAGTTGGGAGAAGGGTGAAATCGATGTTCTTGTGGGCACGCAGATGATCACCAAGGGACACGACGTCGGCGGGGTAACGCTAGTTGGCGTGATCCTTGCGGATCTGTCTCTGAACCTCCCCGATTTCCGGGCGGCAGAGAGGACCTTTCAGCTCCTGGCTCAGGTGGCCGGAAGGGCGGGCAGGGGACGGGAGCCAGGAAGCGTGATCATTCAGACCTACGCGCCCGATCATTACGCGATCCAGTATGCGACTACCCATAACTATAAAGGGTTCTTCGACTCGGAGATAGAGTTTCGTCGCACCCTAAGGTACCCACCCTTTTGCCGTTTAATCCAGCTTCGACTAGAAGGACCCTCGCCTGAAGACACGCAGGCCAAAGCGAGGCTGTTGGGCCAAGAGTTGCGCCAGGAACTCGACCGCGATCCCCGGCACGAAAACTTAGAGATCCTGGGCCCAGCGCCCGCACCAATCGAGAAGCTGCGCAATCGCTACCGCTGGCAGATACTGCTCAAGGGGGAAAAGAGCTCCCACTTGCTCGAGTTGGCCGAGCGAGCACGCGCGATCCTGCCTCGTTCCCGCAAAACCCGCCTCTTCGTTGATGTAGATCCTTACAATATGCTATGAAAAAAGTTGCCAATGGCGAAACGAGAAATCTTCAAATACCCCGACCCAACCCTGAAGCAGGTTTGCCTGCCCGTGCCGGCGATCACAGGGGAAACCGTGCGTTTAATCCGGGACATGGTGGAAACCATGTATGCTGCCCCCGGCGTCGGCCTGGCTGCCTCACAGGTCGGAGTGCTTCAGCGCATCATCGTCATAGACGCGGACTATGAAAATCCTGGAAAAAACCTCTTCAAGCTCATCAACCCCGAGATCCGCCGAACCGAAGGGGAGATGGTCTGGGAGGAGGGATGCCTCAGCGTCATCGACTTTACCGCGGAGGTCAAGAGAGCGGCGCAAGTGGAGGTGGTAGGCCTCGACGAGAAAGAAAAAGAAATAAAGATAGAGGCGGAAGGGCTTCTGTCGGTAGCTCTGCAGCACGAGATCGATCACCTCGACGGAAAACTCTTTATCGACCGTATTAGCCGCTTAAAGCGCGATCTCTACACGCGCAGGCTCAAGAAGATGTTGCGCACCGGAAGGGCTCTGCCGGAAAACCCCCGGCTGATGATCTAAGCCTCCTCAGCTCCGGGTTCGCTCAAAACTTCGACTTCGTTTTATCGCTGCTCTGAGGTTCTATGTCCGAATCCTGGCCGATCGTATTTATGGGAACTCCTAAGGCCGCGGCCTTTTCCTTGGAACAGCTCCTCAAAGGTCCGGATCCTGTAGTCGGGGTGGTCACACAGCCGGACCGGCCTGCCGGCAGGGGACAGAAAAGTCTTCCATCGCCGGTTCGAAGAGTCGCTGAGAAACACGGGCTTCCGGTCGCCGCGCCGGAGAAGCTGCGCGGTCCGGATTTCCTCGCGGTTTTGGAGCGCTGGGCCCCCCGGCTGATCGTGGTCGTCGCTTATGGCCGCATCCTGCCTCGCGCTATCCTCGAACTTCCCCGCCACGGTTGCCTGAACGTCCACTACTCGTTGCTACCCAAATACCGCGGTGCCGCGCCGGTGGCCTGGGCCATCATCAACGAGGAAGAGAAAAGCGGTGTGACCACCATGCTCTTGGTCGAGAAAATGGATGCCGGCCCGATATTCCTGCAGGAGGAAGTCCCATTAGCACCAGACGAGACCGCAGCCTCCCTACAAGCCAAGCTGATCCCCATCGGCGCCAACTTGCTGTTGGAGACGATTCGCAGACTAAAAGACGGGTCGCTGGCGCCAAAGGAGCAAACCGAAGCGGAGGCCAGCTATGCTCCGATTCTGAAAAAAGAGGATGGGCGGATCGATTGGAGAGATCCGGCGAAAACGATCGAGTGCCGCATCCGCGGTTTTGATCCCTGGCCCTCAGCTTATACCTTTCTTCACGGGAGGCTCCTGAAGATTCACCGGGCGCACGTCATCATGGGAGAGGCCAAAGAGCCTCCCGGTACGGTCCTAAGGGTAGATCGAGGGGAGCTCTGGGTCGCTACCGGACAGGGGGTGCTCAGCCTGGAAGAGATCCAATGGGAAAACCGCAAGAGATTACCTGCGGCTGAGTTTCTCAAAGGGGCGAGAATTGAAAAAAGCGAGCGGCTTTGACGCGGGCGAGACAAAGCGCTGCCGAGAGTTGGCGGTCGAAATCCTTTTCAAAGTCGACACGCGAAAAGCCTACGCGGACATCCTTCTCGATCAGGCGCTGAGGAGTTGCTCCTTGTCGCTCCGCGACCGCGGCCTGCTGACCGAACTGGTTTACGGGACGCTACGCTGGAGAGGGAGAATCGACTGGCATCTAAGCCGCTATCTACGCCGCCCTCTTCCGGTCACGGATGCGTACCTCAGAAACCTTTTGCGCCTCGCCCTCTACCAACTCCTCTTTCTTGACAAGGTGCCCGATTACGCCGCAGTGAATGAGGGAGTGGAGCAGGCCAAGAGATACGGCGGCCAAAAAGCCGCGGCGCTCATCAACGGTGTCCTGCGAAAAATCCTGCGGGAAAAGGATCGGCTTTTGCTCCCAGAGGCTAAGACCGGTCTTGCAACTCATCTCGCCGTCCTCTGGTCCCATCCGGAATGGCTGGTCAAAAGGTGGCTCGAATACTTTGGCCCCACAGAGACCGAAGCCCTCCTGAGGGCCAATAACCAAGCAGCGCCTCTCACGCTGCGCGCCAACCGGCTAAAGGATACGAGGGAGAATCTGCTTAAGGCATTTCATGAAAAGGGGCTGGAGGCCGAGGCCACCCCATGGTCTCCTCAGGGGATTCGTGTAAAAGGATCGTCCGGGGTAGAGCGGGTGCCGGGATTTGAGCAGGGTCTCTTTCAGGTGCAAGGGGAGGCATCCCAGCTCATCGGTTACCTTCTCGGCCCCAAATCCGGCGAGCGCATCCTGGACGCCTGCGCCGCGCCCGGAGGTAAGACTACGCACCTCGCCGAGTTGATGGAGGATCGAGGGGAAATCGTAGCCACCGACATCTCGGCCAGAGGACTTGAGAAGCTAAAGCAAAATGTGCAAAGGTTAGGGCTACGCTCGATCCGCTCCTATCGCGTCGATGCGCTTGGGGGGCTTGACGGCCCTCTGGCGAGGCCCTATGACCGCGTCTTGGTCGATGCTCCTTGCAGCGCGCTGGGAACGTTGCGCTCTCACCCGGAGGCGAAGTGGCACCGGAGCGAGGCGGACGTGAAGCGGCTGAGCGGGTACCAGAAAAGAATCCTGGAGCGGCTCTCCGGTTACCTCAAGCCAGGCGGGACCCTGATCTACGCGACCTGTACGCTCACGCGAGAAGAGAACGAAGGGGTGGTGGAAAATTTCTTGGACCGGCACAGCGATTTTGCCCTGGAGGATGCCGCACCCCATCTTCCCGGCGAGGCTGGGGGCCTGATCAAAGAGAAGTTCTTTATGGCGCTTCCCCATAAACATGAAACGGAAGGCTTCTTTGCCGCCAGGATGAGGAAGGGGGGTGGAAAAAGCGGATGAAAATCGCCCCCTCAATCTTGTCAGCCGATTTCAGCAGGCTCAAAGATGAAATCGAGGCGGTGGAGGCGGCGGGCGCCGACTGGCTTCACGTGGACGTCATGGACGGCCACTTCGTCCCGAACATCACCGTCGGGCCGGTGGTGGTAGAGTCCATCCGCAAGGTGACCCGTCTGCCGCTGGATGTGCACTTGATGGTCACGGAACCGGACAAGTATGCGCCTGAATTAATCAAAGCGGGGGCGAACTGGATCTCGGTTCATCCGGATACCTGCAAAGATCCCAGGACGACTCTTGAGACGATTCGCGGGCTCGGAGCGAGGGCCTCCATCGCGGTGAATCCGGACATCGATCTT
>Ga0209211_10012351_pt1 | contig 10754 bp, 19 predicted proteins | sample RifGroA2_FD_183992 | JGI IMG/M metagenome (GOLD analysis project Ga0209211, IMG submission 183992) | Groundwater microbial communities from Rifle, Colorado, USA - Groundwater A2 (SPAdes) (version 2) | ecosystem: Environmental > Aquatic > Deep subsurface > Groundwater | place: Rifle, Colorado...
TTATTGTGTCAATAATCAGATTCCTGTTGACTTATATAAACAGCTTCCTGATAATTTCCTCATCGGCCCGACAGACCACCGCCGCACCCCCCCCCGATGGAGGCACTCATGATCAGCGACAACCCCAGGCTGTACCGGTTCAACCGCCCGAAAGACCCCACCAGGACGGGCTGGCACGATGCCAGTCAAGTCAGCACGCCGATGCTCTGGCTGGTGATCATCGTGATAGGTGGCATCTGCCTCGCCCCGTTGGTCGGCAGCACATCATGACCACCGGCAGCCACATCGTCTGCAACGGCATGCGCCCCGAATTCTGCTGGGCGCTCTTCCCTCAGTTTTGTATGCCGGAGGACCTCCCTGCAGGCGCCTGGCTCGATGCCCCGGAGAGCGTCGTTGCCGGCAGCCTGCGGCGCGACGGCAAAACCGGCGATCCCATCATCAGCCTCGCGAGCCGCTCATGACCCGCCACAGCGCCGCTCAGCAGCTCATCGAAGCGCGCCAGATCGCCAAAGACCACGGCCTGTTGGTGATCGATTGCCCGGTCCAACCCGGCAAGACTGACTACGTCGTCTATCGCAAGCTGCCCGATGGCAGCCGCACCCGCCTGGGCAAGCGCGCCAGTCCCGAAGGCCTGCGCGCCTACGTCGCCAAGCTCGCCAACTTCCACTGACCGAGGAGCCGCCATGCCCGATCCCATCCTGCAGTCTGGCCTCACCTTGCTCGAAGCCTATCGCGTCGCGCAGACCTCCGGCCGCCACCTGGTCGCCGATCCCGACGGCAACGTCAAGGTCTCGCCGATCATCCCGCCCGGCTGGCGCGAAATTCCGCTGCGCATCAAGGTCACCGCGCCCGATCGCGGCCGAGTCGAAACCACCCAGCGGGTGGCGGCATGAAACTCCTGCACACCATCGCCCTCACCGCAGCCGCCCTGATCCTGTTTTTCGGTGCGCACGGCCTCGTCGACAAGATCGACCAGGACGCCAACGCCCGCGCCGACTACAAGCGCTGGGTGCAGGAATCCTGCCTGCCGCTTATGGCCGGCGAATCCGCCGCCATCGTCAGCGACGGCAAGCAAATGCGCTGCCAGATCTACAGCAACGCTATGCGCGGTATGGTGCCAATCGTCGTCTCGTCAGCCGTCATGGAGGTGCCGCGGTGATGCGCCTGCCGCAGAAACCTCCGGCCGGCGCCGGCAAGGTGCAGCACGTAACGCTGACCGACAAGCTGCTCAAGGTCATCGACGGGCTGGGCAACGACAAATACGGCAACCCGGTCGGCATCCGGTCCCCGGAACTGGCCGCCGCCAGTGGCGTACCCGCCAAGAGCATTACGGCGCTGCTCGCCACCGCCGTCGCCAAGGGCCGCGTGGTGGTCTGCAAGATCACCGTGCCCGGCGCATCAGCGCAAAACGAATACCGCAAGGGCGGCGGCCTGCCTCCGCCCGAATTCAAGCCGCTGAACACCAAGCGCGCCGGCATCGCCCGCAGTACGCCGGCGGCCCGCCGCGCACCCAGCGCCGACACAGCCAAGGGCACGCTGCCACAGCGCACCGCCGAGCCAGCCACCCCAGTCTTACTGAGCAGCACGACACCCCAGCCGGCGGTGGGTGGCGCTTTGCGTGATCGGGAAACCGCTCCGCGGGCGATCAACACCGGCAGCGCGCAATCGGACTCGACCTCCGCCGATGAGCGCGCCGTTACTTCCGAGCAGGAAACGCCGAGGCCGGCACCGGAACGGCGGGGAATGGGTCCCGCGCCGGCCAAGGCCTCGGCGGGTGACGTATCCATCACGATCGACGACGCCGGCGTACTGGTCATCGGAACAAATGAAGGCGTCATCGAACTACAGCCCAAGCAATGCCAGCGCCTCGGCCACTTCATGGTCGGCTCGCAAGGCATCTGGAACCCCTTCTGACCCACCCACCACACCCTGGAGAACACCATGCCCGACCGCACCATCGATATTCACGCCGCACAGATCACCCTCGCCGACGGAGAACACTACGCCGGCCTGATCCTCAACAACGACGGCACCCCGAGCCACCACCTGGTGCTGCTGCCCGGCGATCACGACGACGCCGAATGGCAGGCCGCCATGGAGTGGGCCAAGAGCATCAACGGCGAGCTACCGACCCGCCGCGAGCAATCGCTGCTGTTCGCCAACTGCAAGCAGCACTTCCAGGCCGATTGGTACTGGTCCGGCGAGCCTCACGCCTCCGACGCGCGTTCCGCCTGGTATCAGTACTTCACCAGCGGCTACCAGAGCGACCACTACGTCGGCAACCGCTGCCGCGCCAGAGCCGTCCGCAGATTGCCCATTTAATCCTTTAGCCATTTTCAGGAGCCGACGTGACCACCAAAAACCACAAAGCGCAATGGCTGCGCGACAACCAGCGCAAGGGAGAAGGCTATGCCGGTCTGATTCTCGGCAAGGACGGCGCGCCCGACCATCACCTCTTCGTCATCCCCGGCGAAGCCGAGAAAGTCACCTTCGCCGAGGCGCAGAAATGGACCAAGAAACAGGGCGGCGACCTGCCCACGCGCCGCGAGCAGCGCGTCTTGTTCGCCAATGCCAAGGAAGCCTTCCAGGCCGACTTGTACTGGTCCGGCGAGCCTCACGCCTCCGACGCGCGTTCCGCCTGGTATCAGGGCTTCAGCACCGGCCGCCAGAGCGACGGCAACGTCAGCGACCCCTGCCGCGCCAGAGCCGTCCGCAGATTGATTATTGAGTAATTCAGTCCTTTCCTCGACATGGCCCTGCACACGCAACTGCCGATTTACAAGGTCGCCTACGAGCTCTTCGACGCCATCATGGATCTTGCCAAGAACATGCCCCGCGACTTCAAGGCATCGATCGGCGGCAAGCTCCGCGACGAGTGCATCGAGATCCTCACGTTGATCTTCCGCGCCAACGTCGCACGCGACAAATCTCCGCACCTGGGCACGCTCATCGAGCGCCTGCAAGTTGCGGAACTGCTGCTGCGTCTGGCGCGCGACAAGCGGCTCATCTCGAACGGCCAGTATGCCAAGGCCGTCGAGCTGACCCAGAGCATCGGCAAGCAGGCCAACGGGTGGCGCCGCAGTTCCGCGCCCGCTGCATGACGGTCAAGGCCATCATGCCTGTGCGAATGATCAATCTGGTCGCGCCGCTGCCCCACAAGGGCACCGCCATGCGCATCGCGGATACCGCCGGCAGCGCGCCGGTCCGGTCCGGCGCAGTTTCCCCGCTGGGTGACCGGCAGGGCGACCTCGATAGCGCGACACCGACGCCTCCGACGCGCGTTACGCCTGGTATCAGAACTTCAACAACGGCAACCAGAACAACAACAACGTCAACAACCACTGCCGCGCCAGAGCCGTCCGCAGATGATCCCCGCCACCCGGCCGAGTTTTCTTTCGGCGACCTGGTCGAGGCCTACCTTGATTGTCGCCGCACCAAGCGCAACAGCGCCAGCGCGCTGGCCTTCGAGCAGGCCCTCGAACACAACCTCGCCACGCTGCACGACGAGCTGCACGCCGGCACCTATCGGCCCGGCCCCTCGATCTGCTTCATCATCACCCGCCCCAAGGTGCGCGAAGTGTGGGCCGCCCAGTTCCGCGACCGCATCGTGCACCACCTGCTCTACCGCAAGATCGGCCCGCGCTTCGAGGCCGGCTTCATCGCTGATTCCTGCGCCTGCATCCCAGGCCGTGGCACGCTGTACGCCGCCCAGCGCCTCGACGCCAAGGTTCGCAGCCAGACGCAAAACTGGAGCCACCCCGGCCACTACCTAAAGCTCGACCTTGCCAACTTCTTCGTCAGCATCGACAAGCGCATCGTCGCCGCGCAACTGACCAGGCGCATCAGCGAGCCCTGGTGGCAACAGCTTGCCCTCGACATCCTCTTCCATGACCCGCGCCTGAACGTCGTCACCCAGGGCCGCCCCGACGAGTTCGCGCGCGTTCCCGCACACAAGAGCCTGTTCAACCAGGACGCCGACCACGGCCTGCCGATCGGCAACCTCAGCAGCCAGTTCTTTGCCAACGTCCTGCTCGACGCGCTCGACCAGTACATCAAGCACACCCTGCGCGCGCGGCACTACATCCGCTACGTCGACGACATGGTGCTGCTGCACGAATCGGCTGACTGGCTCAACCAGGCCAAGGCCAACATCGATATCTGGCTGCCGCAGCACCTGCACCTCGCCATCAACCCGCATAAAACCATCCTGCAGCCCATCGATCGCGGGATTGATTTCGTCGGTCAGGTGATCCGCCCCTGGCATCGCACCCTGCGTCGCCGCACCTATCACGACGCCCTGCGCCGTGTCGCCACGATGCCGGCCGAGGGCCTGTTCCAGACCGCCAACAGCTACTTCGGCCTGATGCGGCAATCCACCCACAGCCACACCGATCGCGCCCGACTGGCCAACCTGCTCCGCCATCGCGGTCACACGATCGCCGGCGCGCTCACCAAAACCTACCGCACCCACCCACAAGGAGAACACCGCTCATGAATGCCCCGCAGCCCATTGCTCCACCGCCAGGCGCCAGCCTGGTGCCCACGCTGCCGATCGACCAGATCGCCCCATCGGCCACCAACCGCGAACACAAGGACAAGGAATACCTCGACGGCCTCGCCGCCACGATCAAGAGCCACGGCGTGATCCAGCCGATCACCGTGCGCCCCTGGCCGGCCACCCGGCCGCAGCCAGTCGGCGTGCTGTATGAGATCGTCGTTGGCGAGGGCCGCTGGCTGGCCAGCAAGCTCGCCGGCATGGACAGCATCCCTGCCTACTGGCGCGAGCTCGACGACAAGCATGCCCTGGAGCTGCAGCTCATCGAGAACGTCAAGCGCAAGGACATCAGCGAGCTCGACGAGGCGAAGACCTACCGCCGCCTGATTGATGATCACGGCCACACCGCCGACACCATCGCCGCGCAGATCAAGAAGAGCCGCGCCTACATCTATGCCCGCATGAAGCTGCTCGACCTTTGCCCCGCCGCGCGCAAGTACCTGGAGAGCGGCCAGCTCGACGCCAGCCGCGCGCTCCTGGTGGCGCGCATTCCGGTGGCCGACCTGCAGGCCAAGGCCGCCAAGACGATCGCCGAGGGCCACTACAAGGGTGACGAGCCGCTCACCTACCGCAAGGCCAGCGACATGCTGCAGCGCGAATACATGCTGCGTCTGGCCGATGCGCCCTTCTCGCGCGCCGATGCCGATCTGGTGCCCTGCGCCGGCCGCTGCCACGAGTGCCCCAAGCGCACCGGCAATCAGGCCGAGCTGTACGACGATGTCAAAAATGCAGACATCTGCACCGACCCCGGCTGTTACGAATCGAAGAAGGCCGCGCACATCGAAAAGCAGCGCGCCATGGCCAAGGCCAACAACATCAAGGTGATCGACGGCGCCGAAGCCAAGAAAATCAAGCCCAACTCGTACAACGACGATCTCGCCGGCGGCTACGTCGATCTCGACCGCAAGCTGTATTCCGACAGGAAGAACCGCACAGTGCGCCAGATCCTGGGCAAGGATGCGCCGACCGCCGAGGCGCTGCTGATCGACCCGCACCACGGCGGCAAGATCATCGAGGTGGTATCGAGCGCCACGATCAAGGAAAAGCTCGCCGCCAAAGGCGCTGCTGTGCCGACCGAAGTCGTCGTTGGCGGCAAGAGCGACGCTGAGAAGGAAGCCGAGCGCAAACGCAAGCAGGAAGGCATCTTCCGCCAGCGCCTGTTCGACAGCACACGCGGCGCGGTCGCCGTCAGCTTCGACACGCGCGAGGACGACAGCGTGCTCGATCTGCGCGAGTTCCGCCAGGTCACCGATCTGCTGTATCACGGCCTGCAGTTCGAAGACCAGAAGCGCCTGGCACGGCTGTGGATCGGCCCCGATGGCAAAACCGACGACCACGAGCTGGTGCGCCAGTTGAAGAAGCGCGTCGCCGACATGACGCGCAAGGACTGCGCCCGCCTGATGCTGGAGGCGACCCTGGCCGTCGAAATTTCCGCACCCACCTACGGCAGCGCCACCCCCGACAATCTACTGGCCACCGCCGAGGCCCTGGACATCGATGCCGGCGCCATCAAGCGCGGCGTGATCAGCGAGATGCGCGAGAAGGCCAAGGGCAAAGCGAAGCCAGCGGCCACGGTAAAACCGGCCACAAAGGCGACGACAAAAGTGCAGCCGGAAACTGCACTTCCCGCCGACGAACCGCTGCAGATCGGCGATCGGGTACGCGTGAATGAGCATTTAAACAATCCAAGGTGTAGCAACTTTTTCGGAAAGACAGGCGAAGTCATCGGCCGCACCGGGGAAGCCTTCATGGTTACCTTTAGAAAAACTGAATTCGTCAAAGCTAGCAAAACCAACACCGTCAGCTTCGTCCGGTCCGAACTCGACAAGCTGCAACCCATCGATTCTGCCGCTCCCGGAGGGGCTTCTACCCCATCCAAAGCTGCGCAAGCGCGAGAGGTAAGTGCAACGGCTGCGCCGGCCGAAACCAAACCAGCGAAGAAACCGGCGGCGAAGAAGCCCAAGGCAAAAGCAGATCCAGCGCCGTCTTCGACGGCGAACGAGCCGGCTTCGCCGGCAAAAACCGAAGGTGTGCGGACGCCGATGCCTGCCTGGCCCTTCCCGACCGGAGCACGGCCGTGACGATAGCCCTCTGCATCGGCTGCGGTTGCGCCGACGACTTCGCCTGCTGGGACGATTCGATCGACGCGCCTTGCCACTGGACCGTCGTCGATCGTCACGCCGGCCTGGGCGTCTGCAGTTGCTGCAATGACCACCTGCCGCGCTGGCAGGCCGGCGACCGCACGCTCGCCCCCGAAGCCAAACCCACCACCGGAGTATTCCCGCATGGCATCCGTCAATAAAGTCATCCTCATCGGCCATCTGGGCGCCGATCCCGAGATCCGCTACCTGCCCAGCGGTGAAGCCGTCGCCAACCTGCGCCTGGCCACTACCGACGTCTGGAAAGACAAGGACGGCAACAAGCAAGAGGCCACCGAGTGGCATCGCGTCAGTTTCTTCGGCCGCCAGGCCGAGATCTGCGGCCAGTACCTGAAGAAGGGCTCGCAGATCTACGTCGAGGGCTCAATCCGCACACGCAAATGGCAGGACAAGGAAGGCCAGGACCGCTACACCACCGAGATCCGTGGCGACCGCATGCAGATGCTCGGCGGCCCGCACCGGCCGCAGCGCCTGCCCCAGCAGCACCGGCCGGCGGCGGCAACTTCAACGACTTCGAAGACGACATCCCGTTCTAGGGTCCCATGACCGCCCTCACCCTATTCCTCTCCACCTTCGCGCTGGTGTTCCTGCTTGGCGTGCAGCAGCTCAATGTGCAACACGATCATCCGGTGGCCGCCTGCATTACCAGCCTCTTCATCGGCATCAGTCAGCTAGCGCTCTACAAGATGGCGCCAGACGCCGGTGGCATCGAAATTGCCGCTTATCTTGCCGGTGGCCCGCTGGCCATCGTCTGCGCAATGAAGGCGCACCCCTGGCTACGCAAACACTGGAGGACCCATGGCGGATAAGACCCATATCGAATGGACCGAGGCCACATGGAACCCGGTCACCGGCTGCAGCAAGGTCAGTGCCGGGTGCAAGCATTGCTATGCCGAGCGGGATTGGGCACGGCTTTCAGTCAACCCGAAGACACGCTATTTCGACCGCGCCTTCACCGACGTCCAGTGCCACGAAGACGTCCTGACGCTGCCGCTGCGCTGGACGAAGCCGCGCCGGATCTTCGTCAATTCGATGTCCGACCTATTCCACCCCGACGTGCCGTTCCAGTTCGTCGCCGACGTGTTCGCCGTGATGAGCTGCACCACCCGGCACACCTACCAGGTGCTTACCAAGCGGCCGGAACGGATGTTGGCATTCTTTGCCTGGCTCGATGAAGAGCGCGACGTCTTTGGTCATCCGACGCGAGTTGATTCCCTGCGGGTGTGGCCACAATGGAAACCGACTAAGGGCGGCCAGGGCGGCTACGACAACTGCGGCCCGGTATGGCCGCTGGAGAATGTCCAGCTTGGCGTCAGCGTCGAGGATCAATCGACCGCTGACAAGCGGATCACCGCCTTACTCCTGACGCCGGCGGCCGTGCGGTGGATCTCGGCCGAGCCGCTGCTGGGGCCGGTCAACCTACGCCGCTTACCCGCCGATACATGCGCATCAGAATGCTGCGGCATGCAGCTTCTGGATGGCCTCACCGGGCTTTCAGTCTGCGATCTCTCGCATCAGGCTTTTGACGACGGCCCGCGCATCGATTGGGTTGTGGTCGGCGGCGAGTCAGGCCCCAGCGCACGGCCGATGCATCCAGCGTGGGCACGCTCGCTGCGCGATCAATGCGCAGCGGCCGGCGTACCGTTTCTATTCAAGCAGTGGGGCGAATGGTGCCCATCCGCTTTTCTACCAAAAGGTACGAAGCTTCCCGCGCACCGCTGGGGATGGATCAGTGAGAAAGGAGGTCCGGCGGAGATCAATCATTACGGACCCTTCAAGGACGAATTTGCCCACCACGAGTTGATGGGGCGTGTCGGTAAAAGAACCGCCGGCCGCCAGCTCGACGGCATCGAGCACAACGGCTACCCGGAGGCACAATCATGAGCCGTGTCATCACCTATCTGACCACGCCGGCTGGTGATGCAAATACACACGTCAGGATGGGTAGAGCCATGGTTCTGCTGATGGATATGTACCGCAGCGGAATGGCGCTGCGAAGTTACAGAGCCGAGACGCGCGCTTGCATGGACTACGCCCTCGAATCGCCCGACGAGATCCCCGCGGGCGGCTGTCAGCAATACGAGATCGAAACCGGTGACGAGGAAAACGGAATACCGGGATATTGCGTAAGCGCATTACAGATCACCGTCAAGAGGGATGACGAGTGAGCGTCTACGTCGACAACATGACCGCCCGCTACGGCCGTATGGTGATGTGCCACATGCTGGCCGACACCGAGGCCGAGCTGCACGCCATGGCCGGTCGCATCGGCGTCGCGCGGCGCTGGCACCAGGGCGACCACTACGATATTTGCCTTGCCAAGAAAGCGCTGGCCATCCAGGCCGGCGCGATCGAGATTACCCAGCGCCAGGCCGTCGAGATCCGCAGGCGGGCGCGAGCCGCTCGACCGAAATTCGTTTTCACGAGCGGCGATCTGGATGCGGTTCCAGACACCGGCCGACGCTACTGGCCGGTGAAACCGGCTGCCTGACCATGCGCACGCTCGACCTCATCGAAGCCGCCGCCTTCCTCGGCATTCACCCAAACACGCTGCAGGCCCGCGCCAAGTCCGGCGCGATCCCAGGCGCCAAGGTGGGCCGGGCGTGGCGCTTCATCGATGTTGATCTGGCCGACCATCTGCGCGCACAATACCCGGCCAATCAATCCCAGGAGGCTCCGACGTGTCGCTCTACCAGGTCGGCGAAACGTGGTACGTCTATATCACTCACGGCGGCGAGCGCATTCGACGAAGCGCTGGGACTACCTCCAAGAAAGATGCGCAGCGATTCCATGACGAACTCAAGGCCGCGCTCTGGGAAACCACCGCTCGCCCTAGTGGCCGAACATGGAAAGACGCGTGCACAGCATGGCTGACGGCCGCACCTCGTAGCACGTCCGACCGCTACACCCTCCGGGCCATGGAGTACGAAGACCGCCCGCTGACCGAATGCACCGCCGAGAGCTTTGAGCCGGTGTTGGCAGGCAAGACGCCCGGCACCGCCAACCGCCACCGCGCCCTGATCGTCGCCATCCTGACGCAGGCAGGCATCAAGGTAAAAATTCCCACGCGCAAGGCTAAAGCCGGCCGCCTGCGGTTTCTGACCGAGGCTGAATGGAAACGCCTGTACGCAACCCTGCCGGAGCACCTGAAGCCCCTGGCGGCCTTCTCGATCGCCACCGGACTGCGTCAGGCAAACGTCACGCACCTGCGCTGGAATCAGGTGGATCTGCCGCGCAAGGTATTGTGGATACACCCTGACCAGGCGAAAGGCGGCAAGGCGATCGGCATCCCGCTCTCTGACGAGGCCGAGCAGTTATTGCAGGCCCAGCTCGGCAAGCACGATGATTGGGTGTTCCCGTACAAAGGGCGGGGAAGGAAGGAAGGCGCGCCAATCACCAAGATCAAAACCGCCTGGCAGCTCGCCATGGAGCGCGCCAAGCTCGGTCATTTCGAGCGCAAGCTCGATGCCGACGGCACGTTGATCAGCAAGAAGTGGATTGGCGACGTCACGTGGCACAGCCTGCGCCACACCTGGGCGAGCTGGCACGTCATGGCCGGGACTCCGCTGGAAGTACTGCAGAAACTCGGCGGCTGGGAGGATCTGAGGATGGTAATGAAGTACGCCCACCTGGCGCCGGAATACCTGGCCAGCTTCGCCGGAAACTCGAAGCCCTGGCAGCCCGCCAAGACTATGGCGCAAGCTGTGGCGTAACCACGCGGATTTTGGCTGTTTGTGGCGTAAAAAAGGGGATTCAGGTTAGTGGTTACTTGCCTGAATCCCCTTGGTGTTGGTAGGCGCGATTGGACTCGAACCAACGACCCCCACCATGTCAAGGTGGTGCTCTAACCAGCTGAGCTACGCGCCTGCTGCCTACAAAAGAGGCGCGAATTCTACCCGAATCGCGCCTGCGGTCAAACTTTTCCTCCTCAACGGGGTCGCGGTAGGGACAGAGGTTACCCCCTGCCCCCCGCACAGATCCCTGCGAGCGGAACTACCGCACAAGGCTCCTGCCTCGGGTGTTTGACGCGGAATCGCTCG